>Ga0307508_10004872_pt1 | contig 12914 bp, 9 predicted proteins | sample 9_EM_MG_FD_203089 | JGI IMG/M metagenome (GOLD analysis project Ga0307508, IMG submission 203089) | Populus trichocarpa ectomycorrhiza microbial communities from riparian zone in the Pacific Northwest, United States - 9_EM | ecosystem: Host-associated > Plants > Roots > Unclassified | place... | reverse complement strand
CAAGAATATCAGTCTCAGGATCATCAAGAGCGAGGGTGAAGAAGGTGCAGGCCATGCAGCAGCGACGAGGCCGAAAATGTCATACTTTAGGGCTGGCATTCATGACTTCTTTTTCTCAAATTTGTAAGGGGGAAGCGTGTGAATGCGTACCTCAGGGATTTAAACTCAGATCTACCGGTCTGTATATCGTCAGACGTCTCAAAGATCACGTCTTCATATACGGACCGGTCACCGGTCTACAACTTGACCACAATATGCCCGACCAACGACCTAATAAACACCATTTGCAACTCGATATATCCAACCAACGACCGAAGAAACGCCGTTTGCTCTCACTGTCTGCATCAACTCCAAGAAGCTGCACACCGGGGCCCAACAATGTACTCCAAGCTGGGGTGGCCATGCCCTCGAGCAGCGCAATCTTGCCGTCTGGGGCTTCCATTTCAGAATCTCTCGCAAGGTCCCAACGGCCGGACCAAAATGCGCCTAATCCACAAAGGTAATCATCGTCGATCCTTGACGTCATATATTAACTTACGATCGGATATCCAACAGAACTATGGCCATATTTTCAGAGATTAATAACTTACAAGTCATTGGCGGAAACTTCAGCCAGAATATCAATAACCGTAAGTAACGTCTCCATTATTCTGGACAACTGAACGAACTGTGACTGCTCCTAGGAGATGATAATATCCTGAAGGTACTTCTTTACTGATTTGGCATCATATAGTTCTAAGGCCCCTCGTAGCGTGTTGCTTTTCAGTCCCTACCTCGTTCTCGCGATGCCGCTTTCAGTGCTGCCATCAACCTCGAGGGCCTTGCCCGTTGTGCGTGCACCAAGGGTACACGTGTCGACATCATTGAGCGGATCATGACTTGGGTCAACGAGAAGGACCCCGCGAAAGCCCCGCCAGTGTATTGGCTCACCGGATTGGCTGGACTCGGCAAGACCACCATCGCCTATACGATCTGCGAGTTGCTTGACAAAACCCGCCCATTCACCTCCTTCTTCTGCTCACGCCAGCTCGACAGCAGGAACTCAAAGCTTCTTGTCACTACTTTGTGTCGCGACCTCGCAGAACTCTACAGCTCATACGCGGCCAATGTTTTGTCGATCCTGGAAACACATTCAAGGGTTGTCGACGCTGGCCTCCGCATCCAAATCGATGAACTGTTGGTCAAGCCGTGGCAAACCTCTATTGCTCAGGCAAAAGGACGTGATCTTCCCATAGTCATAGTGGATGCTCTTGATGAAAGCGACCGTGGGACCGAGTTTCTGGAAGAGCTGCTTCGCGTTATTCATGCCGGTCAGCTTGCAGGGATCAAGTTTCTTGTGACGAGTCGACCGGATCCCACAATCGTCGACTTATGTAAATCATTCCCTCCGAACGCCGTTTGCAAGCTCCATGAGGTAGATACTGCCAATGTCCAAAACGACATCAAGAAGTACCTGCGGGAAGCACTCCCAAAATTAAAGGACATGCCTGAACTGGCGTTATTGTCACAGCGGGCGGCTGGATTATTCATCTATGCAACAACTGCTGTGAGATTCATATCCCCTCCGCGAGGCCGTCCTTCGGTTTCCGAGATGTGTTCCCATCTGCAAGTAATGCTGAACCCTGGGCCATTGACCTCTCATGGTGACAGCAACGAACGATTGTTAGTGGATGAGTTGTATGAGCGGATATTGGGTGAAGCATTTTGGGACGGTAGGGTCCGTGCCGCACGCTTACGGATCCTCCATACCATTGTTTGTGCAGAGTCGAGGATCAACATGTCTGTATTGGCAGACCTCACGAATACGGATCAGGATACAGTGGAGAGAGTTGTCGAGTCTCTACATGCTGTCCTTTACGTCTCCTCCAAGGATGGCTGTGTCTACTGGTACCATGCTTCGTTTCCCGACTTTGTCTTCTCTCAAGCACGAGCGAGGATATCTCTCGACGAAAACAATCGAACACAGGAATTCGATGTATTCTGCGATGCGCCTACTCATCATGGGGAACTCGCCCGACGGTGCTTCTCCGTTATGCAGGAGTCCCTGCATTTTAACATGTGTGACCTTCCCTCGTCATACCTCTTCGATTCTGAGGTACCTGTGCTCAATGCTTCCATCGATAAGACATTTTCCCTGACTCTCCGATACGTATCAAGGCACTGGGCGAGGCATCTACTTCGGGCGGTGCCTGCGACGGATGACACAGATGAACTATTTTGTGGCCTGAAGGACTTTGTGTGCGACAAGTTGCTATTCTGGATCGAGGCCATGAATCTGATTGGTGCGAAAACCGAGTGTTCTTCATTATTGAAGGATGCTGAATCCTGGCTTGAGATGGTAAGGACATACACAACCACCTCCAACCAGAATTATCTTGATGCATTTCCAGGGGAAGGAATGGCCTGATCTCCTGGCGCAATTAACAGATGCCGTAAATTTCTCGGCTTTCTTTGCAGGAAGCCCAGCATCCAGATCAACACCACATTTATACATTTCGTCATTGTCTACGTGGCACCAGGATTCGCCGATCTGGACAAATTGGAGGGACCGGTTTGGATTTATTCCATCGATTTTACTGGCAAGGGGTGCTATCACAATACCATTGCTGACTATATCTACCGATAGTGTTAGCTGCATCGCATTCTCGCCTGATGGCAACCGAATCGTTTCGGGTTCTGATAACCAATCGGTGCGGGTGTGGGATGCAAAGACGGGCGAGCAGCTGATGGAGCTGCAAGGACACACCAACTGGGTCAACTCGGTCTCATTCTCGCCTGATGGCAACCGAATCGTCTCTGGTTCCTACGACCAATCGGTGCGGGTGTGGGATGCAAAGACGGGCGAGCAGCTGATGGAGCTGCAAGGACACACCAACTGGGTCAACTCGGTCTCATTCTCGCCTGATGGCAACCGAATCGTCTCTGGTTCCTATGACCAATCGGTGCGGGTGTGGGATGCAAAGACGGGCGAGCAGCTGATGGAGCTGCAAGGACACACCAACTGGGTCAACTCGGTCTCATTCTCGCCTGACGGCAACCGAATCGTCTCTGGTTCCTATGACCAATCGGTGCGGGTGTGGGATGCAAAGACGGGCAAGCAGCTGATGGTGCTGCAAGGACACACCGGCAATGTCTACTCGGTCTCATTCTCGCCTGATAGCAACCGAATCGTCTCTTGTTCCGATGACAAATCGGTGCTGATGTGGGATGCAAACACGGGCGCGCAGCTGATGGAACCACAAGGACACACCGGCAATGTCTACTCGGTCTCATTCTCGCCTGATGGCAACCGAATCGTCGCTGGTTCCGATGACCAGTTGCGGGTGTGGGATGCAAAGACGGGCAAGCAGCTGATGGTGCTGCAAGGACACACCGGCAATGTCTACTCGGTCTCATTCTCGCCTGATAGCAACCGAATCGTCTCTTGTTCCGATGACAAATCGGTGCTGGTGTGGGATGCAAAGACGGGCAAGCAGCTGATGGTGCTGCAAGGACGCACCAACTGGATCAACTCGGTCTCATTCTCGCCTGATGGCAACCGAATCGTCTCTGGTTCCGATGACCAATCGGTGCGGGTGTGGGATGCAAAGACGGGCGAGCAGCTGATGGAGCTGCAAGGACACACCAACTGGGTCAAGTCGGTCTCATTCTCACCTGATGGCAACCGAATCATTTCTGGTTCCGATGACCAATCGTTGCGGGTGTGGGATGCAAAGACGGGCGAGCAGCTGATGGAGCTGCAAGGACACACCAGCTTTGTCAACTCGGTCTCATTCTCGCCTGATGGCAACCGAATCGTCTCTGGTTCCAATGACCGATCAGTGCGGGTGTGGGATGCAAAGATGGGCAAGCAGCTGCAGGTGCTGCAAGGACACACCAACTGGGTCAACTCGGTCTCATTCTCGCCTGATGGCAATCAAATCGTTTCTTGTTCCAATGACCAATCAGTGCGAATTTGGGCTAATCTGAATCTCGATGCTTCCTGGGTCATGGATGAAGATGGCTGGATCTTATCTGATGCAGAAAGGCATGTTTGGGTGCCATCGACTATCCGCAATGTCTTGCTTCGTCCACACAATCTGCTTATCATCTCTCGAAATGGCTCTGCAACCATCTCTTTCAAGCAATGCAAAGTAGGTTTGTTCTGGCATGAATGTTATAATTATATCATCCAGGCTCCTTGACAATGAAAGGGTGACATTGTATTACTTACCACTACTACTAATACTGCTGTACCATGGATGAGGTGAAGTGATATATATTGCCTGGTCTGCAATAGCATTAATCCAATTTCAGGATGGAGGCAAAAATACTTTGCAACTGAGAGTTGTATATCAGCAATTCTTGATTTTTGCCACTACCTCACTGTAGTGTTTGTGTTCACTGATGTAGCATTGGTATGTAGTATTATGTAATTTACCCAAATAGTCTGTAAAGTTATGTGGTTAATTCATGTTGTTCTGTAGCATTCATTATGGCATGATACTGATGCTAGTGGCAGATACTGATTCTGATACTCAGATCCTTGGCACTTAGGTAATCAAGGCCCACCTTGTGTGAAACTAGTGTTTGGAAGTTAGGTTAGTTAACTGCAAAATAACCGAGACTGGACCAAATCATAACCAGAAATAACTGCAAAAGTGAATAACCACTGCTAACCATAACTGCAGTCCAGTTAGTGGTTAGTGCTCATCTCACATATATCCTAACTGGGTAAAAACCGGTCTCAACACCCTTATATTTGTGGAATAAATTTTATTATATACTTATTTATAATATACAAGTTACATCTGCTAATCTAATAATATAATAAATCTAACGAAAGGGGGAGGGGTGGTCAGATTACCAGAAAGGAAAGAAGCTGCTGAACATGAAAAAACTGTCATGTTTCTGGTGTTCGGTGGCTGGAGGAGATGTGCCAAACACAAAAAATGTGCCCCCACTAGGCGCATTTTCTGTTTTCAGCAGAAGGGAAGGTAACCAACACAAAAAATGTGGCCATATGGGCCACATTCTTTATGTTGGGTGAACAGGGGAGATAAGAAACACGACTATGTGGTCATGTTTCTCGTCTTCCACATGTGGTGATATGCCAAACACCCAAAACGCACCATATAGGGCATGTTCTGGGTGTTTGAGTGGAGGGGGAAGTGAGGGACTGAGGGTGGGGCACCAATATGGAAAGGGTGATGCTGTGTCGTGGTTGACAAGTGGGGGCTCTCGGGTTGCAAATGTGAGGGGGGTGGTCAGGGGGTTAACAGGACATGATGAGGGGGGTAGTACCTTCCTTGTCGCATTGAATAAAGCAGGGTGTGACAAGGAGGGTTACTACCCTCCTCATCATCACATTTCATTATTTGAGTCTACCAGAGAGCCAATCATTGCATGTGTTGTTGGAGGATCCTGTGGAAGAGGAGAAACATGTCCATACAGGTGTGTTTCACATCTTCAGCAGGTGACAGAAGCCTGGGAGGGCGCCAACACAAGAAATGTGACATGAAGGTCGTGTTTCTTGTGTTGGGTGTCACCATAAAGGATAATTAGCATGGGTGGGTGACCACACAATCTTGTCAATAGAGGGTATGATCGCAGTGGCCTTCTAATGGATTGCTGGGCTGGTTGCCATTGAATCAAGTTTCTTTGCCAACAGTGTACTGTTCCTGAAGCTGTGCTAGCATATTACCCAATCAGTTTTGTTCAAGTCTCCCTTCCTGTCCATGAAATGTCTCCAGGGCACATATTGGGCATTATCGATGGGATTTTGTGGTCTGTCTATGTGATTCGGTTTGCAAGGGAATGGAATGCAATGACCGCCAAGCTTCAAGTTGGTGGCAAGAAATGGAAAGGCAAATTTTGCAAGAATTCATTTGAGGTAATCTGGCCAGGTAAAATGTCAGACTATGAAAAGGGGTACAAGCATTTTCACATCCGTCATGAAAAGTAATCACTGGGCACAACAGCTTGCTTAAGATGTACCTCATTTGTTCCATTTGGCACTGCTGTTTTTTTAGATCCCATATGGGCCCCAATAGCATCATACAAGCATGGACATGCGAGATCAGCAACATTTGTTGCAATGCTCAAACAAGTATTCGAGGGTGTAAATGTTACACCCGAGTATTTGAGGACGAGTCGGGAAGGTTTGAGGAAGCACAGTCGATCTTGCAAACCTGGTGGACAGTTTATTAGATGAGAACTATCCCCCCAGATGAAGAGAAGCAAACACACCTTGAGATATGAATCATTTCTGAGATTTTTGTAATCATGCCCAGTACAGACACTACTTTGCATGATTTACACATGGCGGAGGAGCATGAGGAGCTCTGTCATCTGCCCCATTGTCGATGAAATCATCTGTAATAAAATTTAAATTATGAAAGGAAAGAAAATAAAAACAACTGCACCAAGAGTCTTGTCCTCTTCTTCAGATGAGCTGGGGTCATCCACCCTAGTCTTGATATCCAGGAATTGATGCACTGTGGAAGGAATGTGTGTTGTGCCTTTCATAAGAGATAACTGTTGATTTTATGGTAAGTATTTTATTTTATGGTACAGGGACATGGACTCAGACGTCTTGGGGCCTTTAGCCCACATTTTCATGCACTGGCCACATGGACACATATTCCATTGACACGCAACTCAAGTTTTATTATATTTATTTTACTGTCTATCTAACGAGAAAATCAAACTTACGTTGTCACACACAAAGTTTGTTTCCTAAGAAGACACTGGAGTCAAGCCTCTGACACTGCGGGCATAACCATATTTGTCGACGCCAGAAATACATTAGAAATACACAAGTAAATAATCAATTTCTGGCTGTCAAAAAGACAACAAGAAATTAATAATTCATGCATGTGATCAATTTCATATTTGCAGACTTGAGAAAGGTTTTAGGCCGGAAATACTCCATTTAGTAACCTCGGTACTCCATATAGCAATTCCGGTACTCCATATAGAAATCCGGCCCAATGTATTTCTCAACTCAAGAAAGATGGAATTTATCACATGCAGGGATTATTAATTTGTTTTTGTTTTTTTGACAGCCAGAAATTGATCATTTACTTGTATATTTCTAATGTATTTCTGGCGTTGACAAATACGGTTATGCCCGCAGTGTGAACACATATTCCAATAACATTCAATATTGAATGAAGCCTTAAAGAAGTCACCTGACCTGATCACCTGATGATCATAAGGCCAAAAGGACACCTGACCAGAGTGGGCCCTATGGCTCACCAGTCTACAACATGGTACAGTTCCAGACCTTTGCCAAGACCTTTGGTTCAATTCCCACTTACGCACTGTAATTTTCTGTAACAAATCACAAGACCATTGTTGCAACCCGTGATGCTATTCAAGTGACAAGACATGTGACCATGACATGTGACACTTCGAACAAAAATGACTCTACCACAGCAGTGCTACCTGGTAGAAGCAGTGCATCACCATGGAAACCAAAAAGGCTGTGCAATTGCTGTGGCAAGCTGTGCAGTGACTCAGAACACCTAGTCATCTGTAAAGCTGTGTTTACCTCCTCATACTTATAATTTCAGGTAGATAGATCTTAGATTCAGTACATAGAGGCTGTGGCAGATTGCCAAAGCCAGATCTCCCTGAAAGGTATAAATAGGCTGGCCCACGCAGTATTGTAGATTTGTTTCTTCCCTCACCCCCAATCAAGTATCACTCAAAGTCTCATAGCAGAGCCAGTCTGCTTACTAAGAATCACCTTGTGATTTTGTCTTTAAGATCTGACTAAGCAATAGTCTTATCTTATCTCAGTTATCTTATCTCCAACTGACTGATAGTGTGCAACAAGTGTATAGCTGATCATCATTGGATATACAGTCTAACCTTCTGATTACCTAAGCCAAAGTCAAGCAACTACATAAGCCTACTAGAGGAAGCCACCTCTACATTACCTTTAAGCCCAGCTTACATAACTGATCCTGCTATCAGTTATCTACGATCTAACATCTATCTGCTGTCGATCAAAAGGATCCAGCCACTGATTACATAAGCCAAAGTCAAGCAAATACATAAGCCTACTAGAGGAAGCCACCTCTACATTACATAAGCACACCTTACATAACTGATCCTGCTATCAGTTATCTACAATCTAACATCCATCAGCTATCGATTAGAGGATCTAGCCACCATATCATACAAGTGTCACAAGTACACAAGCATCACCTGACTAGAGGACCTACCTCTACATTATCTAAGCCTCACTTACCTAACTGATCTTGTTATCAGTTATCTTTTGTCTAACATCTACTCACTTTCACTTATTGTTAGATTAGAGGTATATCTTATATCCTGATCTTATTGAGATCTCAGTCTAGCTTTTGATCTAATCAATCGAGCTACTGTTATTTTATCTCTTCTCTCATCTGACCTTGTCTTAGTCTGTGTCTGGACACCTAAGACTAGTCAAGCTTCTTATACTTCTTACATCTTACACACATTCACCAATACTTAGCTAGTCTAAGTACCAGTTTGATTGACTTCTTCTTATCTCTGACCAGTGCAGGTTGAGTCTACTTCTATCTTTATTTACTTAAACTTGAATAGTCTACAGGTGCAAAATCCCCACCTTTGAACAACTGGAATAGCCTGAATAATGTCACTTCTGGCAAAGCCCAGGTGAAAGACCTTTTCACGCTGCACAACATGGTGGTTGTTAGTCAAAGTTGGAAACCATGCGAAGATTTTTTTTGCATGTTGATGTTACACAGGATCTTTGAACGTCGGGTAATCCAAGCTGGGCATGTGAATATGTTGGGTAACCACGACTGGTAAGGAACACCTGCAGGGACTGCAGAATGTGGAGGACTGTCCCAACAAACTCCTGTGAACATCTAAATTGTATGAAAAGAGGGGTCTTACTGAGTGTGTCATAGAATCCAGGAAGACCAACTGCCAAGTCAGCCCCAACAACACCAGCACTGGCTCCCGACACATTGAAAGCACTGGAGATAGTTGAAAGAATTGCCCTGGAGTCTAGTGTTGTTTGCTGGAGTCCCAGTGTTGGACTTGACCCTCAAAAAAATCTAATGGGCAGCTGTAAGAGGCAATTCCAGAGACTTACAATGTGAGCAGATGTACATGGACTGTCCTCCTCCTCCTCCTCATCACTACTCACTCTTGCCTCGAGATTGACAAATCAACAGTCACAGTCGACCTGCGCACATTTTTGAGGACCCAAATATGGTGCACACCATTGAGGAACGCCGATGGCATAGAATGAATGCAGCTAGAATTTGGAATTGTGAGCAGGGATAGTGCATTTGATGTCAATGAACCATGGCTCATGTCTTCTTTCCTTCTCAATCTCCTGTTCACGTTATGTATTCAGTGCTTGGCATGGTTTTGTACTTAATGTATTCATTCCTTGGTCAGGTCTTATTACATACTATTGCTTTGATTATAATCTATGGTTCAGGCTGATGAGGCATTATAATGGTAGGATGGTAAGTGGAAAGCCATGTGAAAATCAACTGTGTTTGTTAATATTGCATGAAAAGTTTGGACATTGGGTAACCAGTGAATAGTAACCCAAAAATCCCACCTGACTGGGTAGGGCCAAAAACCAAACATTTTGTGCCATATCAACAAACACTCTGCATTTTCTTATGCCTTTCTGCTTACCATCCTACCATTATCTGCCTTCTCGTGTAAGTTGCGCCTCATTTAGTAGTAGCTACATTAGATCCAAAATTACACAGTTGAACAAAAACAACAATAAAAACCATCCCACATGTAAAATATGAGTCAGCAAAGTGTCGCATTTTTCAGTTTCTACACTTTTGCTACAAAAAGAATCACAGTAAAATGATGACATCAAATGTCTATGTGACAACACCATGTGGTCAATGAAGAGAAGGAGCCAGACATGGAACATGGTTCATTTTTACATTATTACATTACCATGCCTTGGCCACAACTTTATCAGTAACTAGGCATGCCTGCTGATCTGTAAAGTGCGTGCTGAAGTATCGCAGGAACGGATGCCAAAGCGCGGGAAAGCAGGATAAAGAGATACCTCAGAGTGTTCTTGGGAGCCGGGTATGTGCGGGACAGAGGGCTTGGCTTCAGCCTGGAGGCTGCGCCCTCATGGGATGCCAGTGTCCTATTTCGGATGGACAAGGCTGGGCCAAGGCCCAGCCAGAATGCGCGAGAACAGGGACTAAGAGAATAAGCAGGAACAGGAGGTTTACTTGGGTTACTTGATATTATGGCTGAGGAGTCCTATCTACTACAGGAGACTATATATAGTAATAGACAAACAATAGTAAGCTACTACAATAGGAACAAGATAGGACAATGAAGACAATGACAAACAAGGGATAATGTGCTGAGGCACAATGGGACAATGACATGCCTTTTGGGCTGAAGCGGACCACGGGAATTTCGGGCCATTACTCTGAGGCGCAGAGCAGAAGCATGCAGAAGTCGTTGGGAGACGCAGAAGTGGGTGGGAAGCAGTGGAAGTCAGTGGAAGTCAGTGGGAGACAAGTGGAAGGTCCGGAAGATGTGCAGAAGCGAGTGAAAGACCAGGAAGGGGTCGGAAGGGGTCAGGGAGGCCCGGAAGGAGTCGGGAAGGCCGTGGGAGAGGGCAGAAGAGGCAGGAAGACTTGGGAAAGTAACAGTACGTTACATGATCAGCCTCCTGCCTTGCACAGCTGGCTAGTGCTTTTTGCTGTGCACCGTTTGACTGGCCTTCCTGGGTATGTGGAAACTTTCCTCTAGGTCTCCATCTCCCCTTTCATGCTTTTGTATGTAGATCTCCTCCCCAATGCCTTGCACTTGATGATGCCAAGTGCCAGTAGCAGTCATGTTCCCTGGTGAGAAGCAGGGCGTGTTCTTCTTGGGAGCTGGATACTACTCCTGCCACTTCTCTGTTAAATCACAGAAGTATTGGTCAGTGAGCATGTCTGGATCGTGAACGTGACACTGCGATCAGATGCAGTGTGTGCAACCACAACTGCTGTTGGTGATCCAGACATATACTTGATGGCATGCAAAGCACGGCCAACTTCTAGTTGACAAGATTGCACATTCACGCACCATACTGATTATCCTTTGGCACCCAATAAGTTTGCTTACATTGTATTTCTGTCACTTGAAGAGGCTGTCTGAAGTGTTCAAAGTGTGTCTTTAGGCACCATAAGCTCATAAATCAGGGGGACATATAGGCAGTGGACTGGCCATAAGCAGTGGATTGCCTTTGGGCAGTCAATCTAAAAATATATTATATTATGTAAACTAAAAATAGAACATTTGTATAAGCTAAAAATAGAATACTTTAGCTTAGGATAGGGGTGTTTAGGGTGTTAGAGGTTAGGGGTTAGTAGTTAGGGAATTGAAAATGTTTTTGTCAATTGTAATTAGTAGCTAAATATCTTTATTTATTATTTGTTTATATTTGAGGCCAGAAAATCAAGGTTTCAGACCCTGAGCATGTAAAAATAGCCAAGATAGAAAGTCACATGTTGTTCTATTTTTAGTATATTATCAGATTATTGGATTATAGTATTTTGCATTTTCCTCATAAACAAGAGCAGCTAGTCACATGGTTTTACTAGATCTGGAATGCCCCAATATAGGGCTAGTTTCTGGTAAAGGTTTTCTTAAAATTTTCTTTTATGGTAATTGACCACCGGCTTTAAAAATATATTTTGGGTTTTTTCTCACTATTTATAGTACTTGGTCACATGATTTTACTACATCTAGAGAGCCCTGATATGCAGCTATCAAATTATCAAAATTTTCTTTTTGGAAATTCACTGCCAGTGGCCAGTCAGCTGGCCAGCTGCTGTTCCTGACACTGTTGATAGCATCATCTGGATCACCTGGCTAGATGCCCACTGCCTATATGCCTCCCTGATTTATGAGCTTAAGGTGCCTAAAGGCAGACTTTGAACACTTCAAGTAACTGTACTGGCTGCGAGATCAATCTTGCTGCCAAGGACACAAATCAGGCATGATAGATAAGGGAAATTAACATGTGAGGAAATGTACAATGAAATGTACAAGTACAACAAGAAGTACAAGATAAGTACATGGAAAGGCAAAGCTGCATAATGTAGGGTGGGTTTTATGTAAAAAAAATGACTAAAAATAAGTTAATGAAAAATGCTTTATCGAGTGTAAAGTCCTCACTGCCTGCATTTAGTCTGGAGTTGGACCTGAGGCAAGAGTCAGACCTGAGGCTGTCAGACCTGAGGCAATGGTCGGGACCCAAATTGAACTGCCTTGTGCTTGGAATGAATGTGCCAATAACTGAAAAGCTTGCGTGAGTTTGTGCAGCCTCAAATTGTTCTCCTCTTAAAGGGCTTTGATCTGCAACTCATGGTCTTTCTTAAGTTCTTGGATCTGTGATTGATGTTCCTTTGTAGCTGCTGCAAGACACTTGTCTATGGTCTCACTGGCAGCAGCATCTTTTATCCACAAGCAGATATCATCTACCCTGAGAACACTTGGTTTGACTACTGCATAAAACATTAACCATTAATATGGATTTAGATAGAATTTGAGTTACTGAAAGATGATAAGGGGCTACTATCTGAGCTGGGTGGTGCATGTCCAGGAGGGAGGACCACATCTTCATTATCTCTGTCTTTTGCCAGCCTAGACAGGGCACTCTTGAGAAGCGCATCCCTATGGCCATGATTGGTGTCAGAAGGGGGGTCACTCTCAGGCTTGTATTCAGAGGAACTCATAGGCCAGAATTTCTTGCGCCATTGGGGGTGGTGGTTTTGTTAGGGGAGTGGAGAGTCCGGGAACCAAGTTGATAACAAGGATGCCTATCTTTGATAGGGCATCCACACTTATATACTACACGCGGAGGCTGTGCTAGGGCTAAGGGCTAGGGCACAGGGCTAAGCTAAGAATAGTCCATCAGCCGC
>Ga0307508_10004870_pt1 | contig 12917 bp, 9 predicted proteins | sample 9_EM_MG_FD_203089 | JGI IMG/M metagenome (GOLD analysis project Ga0307508, IMG submission 203089) | Populus trichocarpa ectomycorrhiza microbial communities from riparian zone in the Pacific Northwest, United States - 9_EM | ecosystem: Host-associated > Plants > Roots > Unclassified | place... | reverse complement strand
CCATTGGAAATAATGAGGTGGGAGTTTTTGAATTGTGGCCGTTGTTGTCGTTCGTTTACAACACCGCGTGCCTTTCGCACGCATAGCACTGGCGCAAGCCGTGCGCTGTGCACTTCATAACATGGGCGCTTTGGCTGATAAGAGCCTGATTAACTCTGGTACAAGAGGGATACCTCCGTCCAATTACCTCGCCTTGTTCAGAGTCAATGGCACGAACCCAACATCAATAGTACTACATCAGTGGTCCTCCCTTGGAAGGCACTAACTCCATCACCTGCACGGCGCGCTGAACAGAAAAGCAGCCACATCCACAGGGTACGCAAACTAGTTCTCCTAGCGCCCTGCCCATCTCCCACGCATTCACGCAATCCGCCACGACGGAGAGAGCATGACCGGCAAGTCTATCAGCTGAGGTTGCGGGCGTTTGTTTTCTCCTGAAATTTCCAGAGGAACTCAAACATCCGGTGACATTCTTGACATGCGATCCTCGCTCATCTCGACTGCACGGGGCCGACGCCGAAGTGACATTGCAAACTTCAGTTGTGATTTTTATAGCATGCATGTGGGAGTTCGGAAAACCCTTTTACTATGTTCGCGGTTATTAACAAGCCGCACAATTGCATCTCAAGAGATATAAGGAGAGCGTGCTCGGTGAGGAGTCGCCGACCATCGGGGAACAACAAGTGAAGTTTATAGTAACATCAGAGTTCATTTTGCACAAACTGAACAGTTGCACTAGGAAGACAAGCTTCAACAGGATAAAGTAGACTCTGCGTTAGCTTGTGGGCACGGCACGCCATTGCCGCAAATTACAGGCGAGTACGATGATGTTGGGAAAATCAATGAGACGTCGTTCTTGCAATGGTGCGTTTGCCTCATAAACGAAGACCGCTTACCCCAATTTGAGTTTGGGCGTCCGTCAGGGGAAGGGCGTTTTAGCTTCCCTGGAAGACATTGCTGGTGGCTGCGCCTGCACACCCTTTCCCTTACTTATTACGGATGCGGCCACGCTGCCCGGACATTGATAGTGGTGTTGGGACAAAGGGACGGTAAGACGCCACATTATATAGTGAGCAAACTAGCGGCTACTACCAAGCGCAGGTTTCCACAACTTAGACCTGTCAGTGTTAATATGCGACCTTCAGTAAGGGAGCAAGGGTGATATGCGCGTTTCTCACATTGGTCATAACGGATACACGAGCCATACGGCAAATACCCGGAGTATCGAATGGAAAGTAACAACTCTTGTCTCCAATGTTGACTCTGATCACAGCCAGGATCCCGAGAACAGCCCCTAAAATATAATTAAATCCAACAGGATGTGCCATTCGTTCTGACAGAAAATTTCCGTTGCCGTAGTTCATCGAGACACGGCCAACAGAATGCGCCCCTCATTTTTTTTGCCTGGAATGGTCTGTCTGGGTTGGTCAGCAATGCCAAGCTGTGACGGCGAGCCTGACATCCGGACATGCGCCGCTGAACATGTTGAATTAGATGCCAGATTTGTGACCAAAAGATGCGGTGTAATCCCACATGCGTCCATCAGACTAGGGCTTTGTTGTCCGTAGCATACCGACCGCTTGATGCATTGGAAACTCGGCAGCGACCGTACTTGGAAGGAGAACTGGACGAGACAAAGGGGGCGATGCGACTGAGCATGAGAGTTCAGGGTTTCCCGGCAGATCGCCGTCATGCTTAGTTCTCGATCTCATGTGCATAGTATATATGCCCCCATTTCGGGCCCCAAGAACAAGATGTATAAAGAGCGCATTCCATGGGAAAGTCTAAGAGAACGAAATGTGTCCGACTCTATAGAGGAAAGGCACACCTAGACGGTCTCGGAGAAACGAACGAAACTTCCTGTGGCGATCAGTCCACGGACGTTTCGTGGGCAAAAGGAGGGTTTTGAACAAAATTTCCCGCCTTGTAATTTTGGGCACTGGGTATACATGCTGGGCGGATCCATTAGTTCGTTTCACCATTTTCTTGTAGACTCACGCGTCAACTCACCGGATGGTTAAGTCCAACTCAAAACGCGCGAAGCAGTTCTCCGGTGATCCCCGTTTCCGTCCTCCATTCCTCCTTGTGATATGGGCAGTGCACCATTTGAAATGACCGGCTTTGTGGCTCGTGAGAGACCACCAGCCAAATTTAGTTAGTCATGACTGGAATGAGTCAAATGGCTCTCCTCCGCCGACCTAGTTTTAACCGATAGCATTAGGGAGACTTGGTTAATAGACTTTCGTTGAGCGTATGTTGAATCGAGTTTGCAAACCGTTGAATCACTGTAGGTCGGAGAGCAATTTACCCAGTAAGCGGAACAATTTATCGGCATCGACAAGAGAGGGAGAAGAAGTTCTGCGACATAGAGCTCCGCAAGAGGAAGTTGCCTCATATGAGAGGCACAGTGTGGCTTAGTTGTGGCTAGGGCCTAGGGGCTACCGAGGATGCTGAGAGCCAATTCCATAATCCGACTGCGAATGTTTCGATGAGACAGGAGAAACCGACATGATCATGATATGATTTCGGCGGGTCTTCCCGAGCTGCGCCGGGCTCGGAAGCGGGCGTGGACGTATACATGATTCCCAAAAAGTTAAAATATCTAGGTACCGTAATGAACTTCATTTCTTCAGTTCCTTGTTCTTCTGTCCCAGATCGACGATTGACACCGCTGCCGTGCGCCAAAGCGAGGTGCCAACCAATTGACCAACGAAAGCGATATCCTGATAAGGTGCGAGGCTTGCAAACAGCAGGACATGTGTTCATCGGATAGTTGCGTGAATCTCCCACCTACAGATCTGGAAGGGGCCGTGAAAACCGGACGGACCGATAGATTAATGTCTGGTCTCGTAACCGCTTCTTTATGCCGTGCGTTTCTTCTTGAGCTGTGGATGTTGCACATCGCCTGAAAAGCGGCAACGGAGCTCCGATTACTGTATCATACCTTGCGGACTGGCTAAGCGATATTGATGATACAGGACACACTGGCATGCGCGCGCCTGTGTGACCTCTTGTTGTTAACCCGCGTATGGCGCCATTTGGACGATCAGGGTTGGTCACACAGCGTTCATATACGCATGGGAGACGGCAACGGGGTGGCACTCGGAAGTGCGTTGTTATGGTATGGACAAGGGAGGATCCACCAATAACAATGCTAGGGAAAATTCGTGCGACCAACACGAAATCAAGAGGCCGAAAAGCCGGAAAACATTCGCGGATTTGGGGTTTTGATTTGCAACGGATTGGGTGTAAAAGCGAAGTTTCCACATTCCTCTAGGACACGATCGGCGAGAGATGGGAAGTTCCAACTCATGGGTCAAGCGGTCTGATATATGATCTGAAGCGAGTGCGCATGCGCGTGTGTGATGTGTGCGTGCAACGTAAGGGTCCAAATCCTGAGAGAAAAGGCGGAAAATATAGTTGGCACGAGTCGCGAACGGCAAATTCTCCGATCAAGTAGGCATCAGAAAGACTTGTCCACGTAATAATGGCCTCCTTGTTTCCATGTGCTAATGGTGGTATTTCGGGAGAGCGAGAGAGAGATAAGAACATTGAAGTGACAATTGCATCATTCAGACATTACGCCAGATGATCACCCAAGAAGATAGGCAAACAGCACCCGAAAAAAGCGGCATGGAGATCAACAAGCCCCTACCTTCTCAACGCTCCATTTGTGGCCGAGCGCAGAAAGCACCGGGAACGGACGGTGTGTGGAGGCCGTTTGTTGTGACATGTTTATGCCGCCCTCGGCGCGCTGAGCATCGTACAATGTTCTCATGAAGAAAACTGCCTCGTTCATTGAGCCTTTTAATGTTTCTTATCGCTCTGACAAATTCTGGGCGGAGCGATAACATCAAAGTGATCAACATTACGGCACGAACTGCTATTCGTGATAGGCTCAGCATGTTGAATGGTTCAACTTCTTTGGAGTTCAGAAAAAGGCTCTTATGACACGTTCTCACTCGAGGAAACCGAAAAAAGAAGAGTTGCCATCCTTAGATAGACGTCATCACTGATCCACAGCCGTTTCTCGATCGTCGGGCCTAAGCGCTTCCTCCCCATTGATGTATGACTTTTCTCGTCGTAATACTGATGAGAACACAAAGAAAAGTTTACCGCGTATTCAGGTACGAGTTGCAGTGCTATATCCTCCCCCATCTACACACAATCATTACGTTCACTCACAAGTGCACTCTATAGCATCGCTCTTATAAAGAATGAATCTATCGGTCAGTCAAACCCGGGTTAAGACTGATAATGCTTCGGTTGGAACTTGATATACGTCAGATAAGTTGACCGGACTCTAGATTCTGGCTAAGTAACGTTATGACGGTGTGAGCAAGTGTTCACAGGTACGATGAACTCCTTCGGTTTTCCAACAAGAAAGGTTTTAGAAAAAAGATGGACACCTGAAAAGAATAGCATTTTCTGTCGAGCAATATTCTACGCATTTTTCTCCGGCTGAATTTGGTCCTTTGCTCATAGGCGCAACCCGGCGGTTTCCTGCTCCTCTATTTCTATGAAAACCATGGATCCACATTGCATCCTATTCCAGATTATTTTGCTAGAATTTTTCGTCCAAATCGTAGAATGAAACTCCCGCGACGTTTGGGGTTGAACCCGTTACGAACATCACGAAGTTGAAACTCGGAATATATAACGGCCTATGGAACGCACAGCAGTCACAATAGTGCTGTGCATTCTATCAAGGAACTCCGTGAGCTCATAACCCCTCCAATCACCAAAGAGCTCAAGCAATGTAACGGTCTCTCTTTGTTTTTTCTTTTTTTCTTTCTTCCACATCATGCTGTGTTCGAATTGGCCAATCCCAGATGTTTACACCCCTCTTTTAGAATCGCCTCAAACGGCTACCTAGAATTTCTCCGGAATGTTTTCAAAGGTGACCAGTCGACGTTTTTAAAACAAAAAACAGCCGGCGGCGAGGGGGGAAGTTCCAGATCTAGGTTCCGCTTCAACACTTTTGATCATGAGTTATCTAGTAGTCGGGCCGGGGACTTAAAATCGTACAAGTAAGCTGTTAAACCTAACTCAGATCTAATCTAATTCTTCGACATTATTATTTATTTACTCTGTTACGTACCTGACCATGGGCGCGGGGAGGCGAAAGTGGGGAACTAGAACCTCTTCCCGCGCCCGGTTCGACGTCGACGCGGCGGCGTGACAACAGCCGACAGGTGAGCGCCCACAGCGTTTAAGTCTTTTCAAGTCTTACAGTTTTTATTTATTTTAACAAAGCGTTTGAAATTTGCTTTTTTTTTTCTTCGAGAGGTCGTAGAGTGACTTGGACGTCGAAGAGATCGATGCCTTTGCAAGGCATTATGATCCACCAACTTATCATTGTATTTATGTTTTATCACACTGCATTAGATTGATTTTGTGGGGTCAAGTAAAAGTTAGATTCAGGTGAGAAATTGTGGCGTCGGTGGAGGAGGGACTTTTGAAGTACTGGAGCAAGCATCTACAACAGGTGATAAAATGCAAGGGCGCAGTATTTGTCTATACATGAAAATGCATGTGAATTAAGGAAACCATTCCATTGAGATTTGGTTCCAGTAGTGTACGACGAAACAGAAAATGCCAAGCCGAGCAAAAGCTCAACCAAACCACACGAGAAGAACACAAAGCAACAGTCAAATGACAACTAAAAATTGGGGGGGGGGGGGGGATGTGAAGTAAAAACAAAAATAAAACAAAGCAACGCCGGCAGCAGGAAGAAATAATGTGAAAATCTTAGAAGATGATAAGTTAGGGAGAAACCGTTGACGTGTGTAGGATTCCGGTAGCCCCAGCTGAGGTGAACGTGGAGAGAAGTGCGGGTGTGATGAAAAGAAAAATGCTGATTTGCTGGCAGTAAAGGGTATGTGCGTGCGGTTGTGTGCGGAGAAGTGCGAGAGGCAAGTTGTGTGTGCGAAATGAAAATGCCGAATACCATGCTGAGAGAACCGGGAGGATGTGAAGATGAGATTGTTTCATCGACGAGCAGGGGTAGCAACGGGAATCATTGCGCGTGTGGTCGCGTCACGGCAGGAGCGAAGAGTAGCCATGAGTTCCGTCCCACCCGTACCAAGAACAGGCTCGCTCGAGGATTTTGTAGTCGCCGTCTTCTTCTCGCCGTTCAAGTTGAGCCCAGATATTGGGCACACTGCTAAAAGGTCCGCATCACCTTCCGCCGCAAGGCGTGCCAGCATAGCACCAACGGGACAGGTAGCAGGAGCCGGCGCCAAAGTCTGCTGAGCTTCAACAGCAGCTTTACGTGCCTGAGCTACAACGTACACACACGCAATCTTGAGGTGGGCATCACGGAACTTGCGAAGAGCGCCGACGGCAGCGTTGTACTTATTCACGACGTCCTGGGCCACGGGCGATGACGATGTGGAGAGTGCAATGGCAAGTTGGCGCAAGTTGAAAGTGGAGCCGCTAAGCCGGTAAAGGAAAGCACGGTGCTGCGCCGGCATGTATTTTTGCATTCTAGAAGAATTAGGACATCAGCTCTGGATTCAACGCGGGAACGGTGTAGGTTGTTGGAGTTTCCAATACATACCTTCGCATGAATAGGCGATCATTACCCTGGCGCGCTTCGACTGGCGTACGGCCATCCTTAGTCTTCTCCATCGAATGATCAACATCGAGGAAGAGATCCAAAGAGTGCATAAGTGTGCTTTGACCACCAGAGGGTCCAGAGAGATTCTCCCACTCGGGACACCAATCAGCCTCAGCAACGCCCTCGTAGACCCACGGAGTCGACCCCGAAGAGGACCCACGGAACCACGGACGAATGGAATCGTAAAAGGTTTTTGGCGAACATGAACCGTGGCACAGTTTGAGCAAATCGGTCAAGTCATCGATCAATGTCGTAAACTCGCCCACTCGGCTCGCGATAGTGCGGAGCGTATCGACGCGGATGCGAGAAGCATCGCGCAGCCCGAGGTTCTCGAACGCGGCAATGTGCGAGAGCGCGTCGGTGCCGAAAAGCTCAATGTTAGCACAGCATTGATAGAATGCATCTTCGTCGTCTGTGCCAGAGAAGGTGGTGAGCACGCGGAGGTTGCCTGGTGCGAGAGGTTGTGAAGGGTCGCGGGCGACAATGTTCCACTCAACGGTATCGGCGTAGGTGAGAACGGGTGCAACACCGAGTTGCGCCGAGGTCGCGCAGAGTGGGATAGCAAGGGAAGCTGGGATGATTGGCGTGGAGCCAACTGGTAGCGAGTGTATGTAAAAGTGGGCGAGATAAGCCAGGACGTGGTGAGCTCTTCGTTGGAGTCGCACGTTGGTTCTCATGGACTCTGTGGAGAGCACTGGCATCTGGACGCAACAAGTCGTTAGTGTGTGGGTTGGGTGATGCGCAGTGAAGGCAAAGGTGTGCTTACTTTACGAATGGTGTCGCCCCAGACTTGAGTGGAAGCTCGCTTAGCAAGCGCTTCTGGTGAGGTATCCTCGCCGAGGCTGAGGACGGAATCGTGTCCGCAATTCGCTTGGTCGAGTGCACGCTCCCAAACGTCGAAGGGTGGAGGCAGCCGTAAGAGAAGAGAGGATGGCATAAAGCCAGTTGTCGAACTAGCATCGTAGTCAGCTAGCGAGAGTGTCGCTTGGGACTGTTGGTGAGCAAGAGAGATAAAGAGTCAGCGCGTGTTGTAGTTTGGACAAGTCCTCGAATTGAATTGAAACGCGGCTCATCGAATGACAAGGGCGCACCCCTGAAAAAGATAAGGCAAAATAAAGCTTACGGCTGAGATAGGGGTACGAGCACACGATGGCGATGACTTTGACGAAATCTGGTCCACTACTGACGACGCAGCAGAGGCAAGGGACATGAGGATCGGTGAAGCAGACAGCATTGTGGTTGGTGGGGGGGTTGATGATAGTAATTGTAGAGGATGAAGTAGCAGGGGGTGAAGGAGGAGGCTTGTCGATGCTGGTGATGTACTGGGATGGGCGAGATGGTGCGCTCTTTAATATGTGAGCGAGTGCATTCGAGCGCTCGAGCTGATGGACGCAGCCACCAGAAAAAAAGCAAGAGACAAGAGAAGTAGTAGCCGTAGGGAGCCCGAACAGCTGCTGTTGGGAGCGCGCGAGCGTGGCAGGAATTCATCGAGCCAACAACTACATTTCACTCTCACGCAATAGTCAAACTGCGATACCAGTCAAATCCTGCCTGATAATACTTGAAATAAATATAAGCAAAACTGATAATTATCAACACACATCGGTACCTGTGATATCCCATAATCAATCCATCTTGTGGCCGATTCCTGGGTCGACCGCTTGAGTCGTGCATGTTGGAAGGCCTATGAGCGGCCAGCTGCCCTAATAAGGCAACACTTCGTTAACGTCGAGCAAAAATACGAGAAAATGCTGGACATCGACATACCTCTCCCCCTACCCCCTCTTATACCTCGGCCGGCATTCCATCGACACTTTGCGCTCAGCAACGTTTGCCGGAGGTTTTCTCAGTTTCTGTGCAAAATTTTTTCCCGTTCGTGTCCAAATTTGCAGATTCGTGACCAAAAACAGTTTTTGTCAGCTTCTCGCTCATCCTTGTGTTCCCGTTCTTTTCTCTCCGGGCTCTCTAGCGTGTTCACTGTATTCTTATTACCTAACCGCAGTAACAACCATCCCATTCCCTGCCCTAACCCCTTCCCATTCACTCTTATCTATTGATTTCGCTGATGTGCTTGATCGGCCACTTTTTCTTTGTTTGTCGCGCTCACCCACCTCATGCTCTTCTCGGTTCGCTGGTTGGTCGCTCACTATCCTGACTTACTCACGTTGTCTTCACTCTCACTTTCTTATACCTCGCATGCGAACTCTCTGGCTACCTAAACATTCTCTTACGGTCCCTCCGGTCATCCAACCTTTTTTCTTTCTCTCGCGTCCGCCGTTTGAGTGAGGCTCCCAGACAACTGCGAGCCTAAGAGGCGACCCTTCAGCTTTGTCTCCTCCTAAATACCCTGAACGGTTACTAAACCACCTCAATTTTGCTCTCGTTTTCTTCACTCTGGCCGCACGGTATACCTCGTTCTCGTACTCATACACGTCGTTATGACATGGTCCCCAATAAATAATCCTTCTCAAACTCAGAATAAACCAACTAAGCCGCTTGTTAACTATTCTCCACACATCAAAATGAAAGAGAAAAAAATGCTGGTTTGGACGTACAATCAGAAAAATCAGAATGTTGATGTCGCGTCTATCTCCCTTCAAAATAAGCCTAGAAATATAAAATGGATCATCTTATCATCATGAACGTTGTTCGAATATTCTTTCGTCAAGTCAAATGATGAATGACGACCATGACGAAAAGCTCGATCTCCTTCACCTTAATTCCGCTTCAATCTTCCCATAGCTCCAAGTCCTTTTATTAACAAAGCAGATGGTGTACATCTCTGGATAGTATACACCCAAAGAAACTCGCGATCTTTCGGTTTTACTGGCTAGAGGGATCAACAGAATATTTTGTCTTTTCTGATGCCCCCCCATCTTGATGATGATGACTGGAAGTACGTAGCCCAGAAAGAGAGCACAACCCTACCTTATCTTTGCGCTGTTTTCTCCCATCGGTCTTCCACGAAAGAATGAATGAATGATCGTGCGCCTGGGTTTGTCGCGGTTCTTGGACTTTCTCTCGATTCTAGGCTGCTTATCTGGAGACCTTCAATTCTCATATAAATTTTGGGGAGGGAATCCAAAAGCACAGCGACTCATTTAGACATATTTTCTTCTCAAAAAAACAAAATTCTTTGAGGACGTGGAGGAAACTATATAGCTATCCACAAAAACATTATCGTCCTGTTCTCTCTCTCTCCATGTACGTGTATCGTTATATATTTCAGATGATGAGGCTATATAACGAAATCACCTTTAGTACTTATGGTAAACTCCTTCTACACTCACGACTCGCATCTAATCTTTGCACATCCATGCTCCGTGTCACTATGCAAGCATATGCATGTTCCAGCCGTCAAACATATAGATTAGGAGAGCGGTAAAGCATGAGACAACGCGTATCTAGATCTGCGAGGGAAAAGAGTGAATTTGAACTCTAAGCTCCATCGAGAAAGCAAACCTACGACGTCATGATGATGGACTTTGAACGATCCATTTTCCCAACTAACATCACTTCTCCCGGGATAACCCTGGCAGTTTAAGTAGTAAGCTGATACGACAAAGCAAAACGCCAGCGAAGGCAATGCATAGATAGGTGGGTACGTAAAACAAAGAAGTGAACATCCCCCCAGGTGTCCTAGTTGAACAGCCCCAACAAACGAGATGTGATATTACCTAATTTGGTAATTGTGTGCAAATCACGTTTCTTTTCGTCAGGTTTTAGGGATTTGCCGAGTTTCGCACACTGGACGATGATCAAAGTCGTAAACAAGCATGCAGAAAAGAAAGCCGTTGATATCTCACCGGTGTCTCTACCCCTCCCCCTTACTCTATTCTATTTCTTGATCGCCTAAACAATGAAACATGTAAAACCGTTCGTGTGGGTTTTCCATCAGTCAAAAAAGACATCAGAAGATGTAAGGTATCAGGAAATTGACATGCGATGTTGACGGTAGGGTTAAAGAGAAGAGGGTTCAAATCAAGGACGAGTTCTGCGCGACATTCTTTCATGATGAAAAAGACAGACTGATAAAATCAATTGTCTCAGCTTGAGAGTTTTGAATAAAGGGGAGAGATCCCGTTCGGCTCCACTCGCTCCTTTCATCTTAACAATCCCGTTCAATACGCAATTCGGAGCGCGCCATTTTTTTTAATTTCCTACGGCCCATCACACACACATATATATACACATAGCATTGCAACCTAAGAAGTCCGAACTCTAAAAGATTATCAAGTAGAACAGACGCCCGTTGGATAAAGGGCCTCCAACGGCCCCAGCCAGTCAGTTTCAATTTCCAAAAAGCTCAATGTTAAGCGATGAGAAAAGAGGTTGTCAAGTTGACGGCGTTTATCTGCTAGTTCTTCCCAAAATTGGTTTTTCGGCGAAACGCATCCCTGTCCAAGTTTGGTTCTACGTGTGAAATAATTATGTAGATTCGTGAGTTTAACCGATGAGAAGGCGCCTATAAAGAATAGTAACTAACGCATGTCGGCAAGAAGGAGAAACGACTACTTACTCATGAGTCATAGACAGAGGGGACTCTCTGTGTTCTGTATGAGTCAGGGAGAGGGCGAACACGTTCAGCGGGGCGTCGTTCTGGGAAAATTAATGCGGGGTCGGATGACTGGGCGGTCCGAAAAACAAAAGAGAGAGAGAGAGCGCCGTTGAATTATGCTGTTCATTTTATTTACCACGCGTTCTAGATGTCCCCGAGGAGGTCGGGGCCGGGGGCGCGTGGTCTTTCTTCGAAGGGTCCCTTGAGTCACCGGAGATCGAGCGTAACTTATGATGTCACTATCTGTTAAGCGCGGCTGTGCTAAACCGTTTCTTTTGATTTCTTTTGATTTCGAACTGCAATACTTGACTGTTTATTTCTTCTAATATGAATAAAAGTGTCCAAGTCAAAAATGTAAACGAATCTTGACTGGGTTTAGTTTGTGGATTTTCTAAGATGATAAAAATTTAAGGTACGGGGTTGATTATTTAATCATTTGAATATGAAAAGAGAGCTTGTCACTCTCGATCTCGAGATATTCTCGATCTTGGCGTACCTTATTCGAACTGGAAAAATTCATTAAGACTGGGAACCATTGTTCTTCTGGGTTGCCGACAGCTGCGGTCCGGCTTTCCCGCTCAATGTACCAAGCCACGCGTTGTATTACGCGCCGGGGGTTTCCTTCAATATTCCTCACCCTCAAATGATGAATACACTTCGGTCATAACATCCTCACTATGTATGCATTTGACGTTTCTCACTGACATGATGATGATAATTGCCTCGGGACGCCCTGTACGGTGTACTGTACTGTCCGCATTTCATTTGATTCCATCATGTACAAAGAATTCAAAGTTGTCTTGTCCAACGGTCAAATCTCTTCTTGCATTTTTCCAAACTCTACTCTAGCTCACACACGGGGATTTCACTCCACAAACTCTCTCAAGCTCAATCTAATAGGTATGACTCCGTCTGACACTCCTCTGTCCTTATGAAAACTAAAGCTTGGTAGATCTTTGTCTGACATCATCATGTTTTGTTTACGCGAGATACATTGTGTACATATGCTTGTGCACATTGTTCAGTATACGAAGGCTGCAAGAAGGAAAGGCGTACTTTGTCTCGATGGCGAGCACTTCCGATGAGATATCGATAGAAACAATCTCTTCCGAACGGGTGTTCCGCCGGACGAAAACAGCTTGATTTGCCGTTTATTGCACAAATTGACCCAAAGACAACGTCTGCTAAAGGCTTTTCCGATGTAAATTTGCTCCCAGAAGTCACTTACAACTCGGATAATATCGTAACCAGTTCTCTTCGCTTGTTGCTCATGGCGACTAATATATATATATTGTATCGACGGAGGGAGTTAGGCTTACGTACATCGGTTCGAGCCGAACTTTGAGATTCGGCTATATGCGGGCGCGCAGCCAAGGCGTTATCATCACCAACTCCACAAAAATACATAATCAAATTTGCAAAGTTGGCCCACGCCACATCAAAACAGGATAAAGAAAGCGCGCGTGGGGTGTGTGTGTTTCACGCAGGGGCATGAACGCGAGACCGAAACAACTGTTTTACCAACAACGTGTTTGTTCTCATCGATAGGGTAGATAGAGTTTGCAAGCGGACGGTTCCGATGGTGATGGGAGCTGGATATATCCATCCGTCCCGCTCGTCCATGCATGGCTCATCCATGTGCCAAAACTCGTACTGTAGAATTGAGCTTCCCGAGTCCAGCTATTCATATTACGGCTGTGCACGGCACAGTTAAATAGTCAGAGCCTGCCTTCTCCT
>Ga0307508_10004869_pt1 | contig 12920 bp, 14 predicted proteins | sample 9_EM_MG_FD_203089 | JGI IMG/M metagenome (GOLD analysis project Ga0307508, IMG submission 203089) | Populus trichocarpa ectomycorrhiza microbial communities from riparian zone in the Pacific Northwest, United States - 9_EM | ecosystem: Host-associated > Plants > Roots > Unclassified | place... | reverse complement strand
AGCTCGCCGCTGTCGATCACCCGCGGTGAGCCGGTCGCGGAGGAAGCTATCGCGGCCGGTCCGCGCATCGGCGTCGACTACGCGGGAGAGGCGGCGGCTTGGCCGCTGCGATTCGCGGTGCGTGGGAACGGGCATGTGTCGAGGCCGCGGATGGGGTAGGAGGCTGCGCGGCAGAAAGGCTGAAAAGGACAGCAAGGACACAAAGGACGAGGAAGTCGCTGTCTCGTCGGTCTCCTTCGTCCTTTATGTCCTTGCTATCCTTTATGTCCTTGCTGTCCTTTATGTCCTTGCTTTCCCCGGCCTCCGCTATAATTCCCTGAAATGTCCAAGCCCTCTGTCTTTTTAAGCTACAGCCACAACGATGAGAAGTGGAAGGACCGGCTGCGGACCCAGCTCAAGGTGCTGGAGCAGCAGGGGATGCTCGAAGTCTGGGAAGATCGCCAGATCGATGGCGGGGACACCTGGTACGACAAGATCCGGGTGGCCATGGACGGTGCCGAGGTGGCGGTCTGCCTCATCTCTGCCGACTATCTGGCGTCGGACTTCTGCAACAAGGAGGAGATCCCCTATCTCTTGAAGCGGCGGAGCGAGCAAGGAATGCAGCTTCTACCGGTGCTTCTGCGGTCGTGCCCTTGGACGTTTGTTCCCTGGCTGAAGGCGATTCAGATGCTGCCCCGGGATGGGCGGTCAGTCTCGGATCTTCCGGCAGCAAAGCGAGACCGTGCGTTTTCCGAGGTCGCTGAGTCGATCGGGCGGTGGCTTGCAAAGCCGGCAGACCAGGAAGAAGCTGTGCGCTCTACCGCTCATTTCCCATGACTCCCGGATCTTTTGATCTGGAGATCGCAATCCTTCCCAGCACCGCGATCGACCTGTTCGGCCGGGATGAGGAGTTGAATTGGTTGGACGATTTGTGGGAAAAAGGCACCGTGCGGGTGGTCTCCCTTACCGGTCCGGCGGGGATTGGCAAGTCCGCTTTGGCCAATACATGGGCGGAGAGGACCAGGCAGGAGAAGGACGGCCCGTCGCGGCCGATCCGGGTTTGGGACGATCCTGGGTCGCGGCCAAGCAGTGCAGAGCTGCTCGGCGCGGATCAAGGGTTTTGTATCCTCACCAGCCGTGAGCCGTCGGCCGAGCTGGACCGCTTGCCGCAGGGTCTGGTCGCCCGCAAAGAGCTGGGACCGCTCTCCCCGTCAGCCGGCCGGGCGCTTCTGCGAGTGGCCGGCGTGCACGGCACGGACGCTGAGCTCGAGGAGATCTCGCGGTCGCTCGGCGGAATCCCTCTCGCCCTGGTCCGCCGCGCGAGCGGTATACTCTGACGGAGGAGGTGTCACCTTGACTCGATCCATCGAAGCGCTTTATGAAGAAAGGATTCTCCGTCCTCTCGAGCCTCTGGAGGGCCTGGCCGACAATAGTCGGGTCCGGTTGACCATAGAGCTCGGCGACGATTTAGCTCGTCCCTTGGCGTCTTACGTCGGAACGCTGCCGGACGAGGATGCCCAGGAGATGCTGCGAATCATCGAAGAGGAATTCGAGCGGATCGAGCCGGATGCCTGGCGCTGAAGTCGCCTTCGACACGACGGTCGCCATCGCCATTCTCAACGGCCGCGAGGATGTGGCTCGTTGGAGCCGAGGGTTCGACGTCATCTGGCTCCCCGTTCCTGTTCTCGGTGAGTTCCACTTCGGCGCAGAGAATTCCGGCAAACCGGAAGAGAACCTTCGCCGCGTCGACGAGCTCGCGGCACGCTGCAAGGTGCTCATCCTGGGGGAAGCGACAGCCAGGACGTATTCGACCCTACGGCTCGATCTCAAGCGCAAGGGGAAGCCTATCCCAGAGAACGACCTCTGGATCGCCGCAGTCTGTGTCGAGCATGACATCCCCCTTGCCACGACAGACGGTCATTTTCGCGAGGTCAGCTCTCTGAGAATTCTGGTTCCTGAAAGAGACCGCCCTACCTTCCCTTCCCGGCCTTCAGCGTGACGAATCCTTCCTTCGAGAGCTTCCAGAAGAGCAGCAACGCGTCGAGCGCCGGCATGGGGGTGATCTTGAGGATCGACTGGATGTCGTAGCTGCCGTTGATGCGGGTCAGCATGAAGCCCTCCTGCGGCGAGATCTTCGAGCTGGTGAGCTGCTCGAAGGTGACGGCGAGCTGCGGGATCGAGGAGAGGCGCACACCGCTCGATTCGACGGCGTCGCGGATGCCCTTCTCGGTCGAGGAGAGGAGATCCCCGATGTCCTGATTCTCCGGCTCCAGACAGCGCGCAGCGCGCAGGTGGCGCAGGGCGGATTCGAAATTCTGCTGCGCCAGGAACTTCTTGGCGGCGTCGACCAGCGAGGTGGCGGTGGGCGGACCGGCTGCCACCGGGGACACAAAGGCGCTGGTCACGGAGGAGATGGCTGCTATCGCGCCCGTGAGGTTGCGGGCGACGCGCGCCTTGACCACCTTGACCCGTCCCTCCTGCCACTGCCGGTAGAGGATGCGGCAGACGTGGAACTCGCTCGAATGGGTCGCGGTGCGGATCTCTTCGACGGTCCGCTCGTCGTCCACCAGGTCGAGGATCTGTCTCTCCCCGGCGTCCAGATCCTCATAGTTCAGCTCGGCGATGACCACCGGGGTCGCCTGCTGGTTGGGGATCAGCTTGCGGATGCGCCGGAACTCGTCGACCCGCTGGACGCCCTCCATCAGGATGCCCGTCACGTCGAGCGACATGAACACCATGGCTCCCTCGGGGAGCACGTCGTCGAGGAACTGGAAGTCGCCCTCTTCCCAGTAGAAGACGTCGTAGATGCTCTCCTCGGTCTTGAGGCGAAGCATCTGATGCAGGCTCTCCTCGGTCAGCGCTCCCTGGTTGACCAGGATCTTGCCGAGCAGCACATGGGTCTGCTTCTGCTGCTTGACGGCGTCGCTCAGGGTCTCGTCGCTGATCAGGCCGTGACTCACCAGGAAATGGCCGAGGTACTCCTCCGGACGGTTGGAGGCCGAGGAGACGATGAGACCGTCCCGGAAATAAATCTTCTTGACGAGCTGGGTATGGTTGATTTCGAGCGTACCGGTCTTCTTGCTCAGGGAGAGCCACTGGAGCAGCTCTTCGAGCTGCATCGTCTTGAGGTTCCCAACGATGCCCATATGACCGGGGGGATTATAGACCCTTGCGAATACAGGAGAAGAATCCGTGCCCTTTGAACCGCAAAGACCATGCCGAGATCCTCATCCGCGGGCCGGGGTCGTTCCCTTCTGCCCCTGATAGTGACTGCGCGAGCCCGGCTCGCCATAGGCGACCTCGGGCTCCGACTCCATCGCGATGAAAATCAGTTGTGCAATCCGCCGGCCCGCCTCCAGGATGAACGGCTGCGGGCCCAGATTCTGGAGCTCCAGGGTGATCTCCCCCTCGAAGCCGGGATCGCACCAGCCGGCCAGCGAATGATTGATCCACAGCCGGCCGAGGGTCGACTTGAGCTTCAGGTCACAGGCGACATTGCGCGGAATGCGCACATACTCCATCGTCGAGGCCAGCACGACCTCGCCGGGGAACAGCTTGACGTGCGGCGCGCGGAATTCCTCCGGGTCGCGGGTCGGGCAGATCCAGTGGTCGCCCACCCGGACGTCGTAGCTGGCCGAGTTGACCTGGTCCGGCTCGAAGGGCGTGACACCGCCGTGTTGCCCCCAGCGACGGATCCAGTGGTCCGGCTTGATCATCAGAGGAACCGCACCGGGGTGGTGATCTGCTCGCGGTGGATGGTGTCGACGAAGCGGATGATGCGCCGCGACAGGGACATGAACAGGGTGGAGGTGCGCGAGCCGCCGCCGAAGAAGCGAACACCGCGGAGCAGCTCGCCGTCGGTGACGCCGGTGGAGCTGAAGAGGATCTCGTTGCCCGGCGCCAGCTCTTCCGTCTTGTAGATTCGCGACAAGTCGTGGTACCCCATGCTCCTCACGCGCTCCTCCTGCTCCGCGTCGGTGGCCTTGAGGCGGGCCTGGATCTCGCCGCCGAGGCAGCGCATGGCCGCGGCGGTGATCACCCCTTCGGGCGCGCCGCCGATGCCCATCACCGCATGCACGCCGGTGCCGCGGACGGCGGCCGAGATGCCCGCCGAGAGATCGCCGTCTGTGATCAGCCGGATGCGCGAGCCGGCGGCGCGGATGTCGGCGATGAGCTGCTCGTGGCGCGGCCGGTCGAGGACGACGATGGTCAGGTCGCTGACCTTGCGTCCGAAGGCGTTGGCGATGTTGCGCAGGTTTTCGGCGACCGGCGCGTCGATGTGAACGCTGCCGCGCGCCGTCGGACCGACGACGATCTTGTCCATGTAGACGTCGGGCGCGTAGAGGAGGCCGCCACGCTCGGCGGCGGCGAGCACGGCGATGGCGTCCGGCGAGCCGGTGGCGCACAGGTTTGTCCCTTCGAGCGGATCGACCGCGATGTCGACCGCCGTGGCGCCGTCCTGGCCGCGCAGGGCGCCCACCTCTTCGCCAACGTAGAGCATGGGCGCCTTGTCGCGCTCGCCCTCGCCGATGACGACGCGGCCGTCCATCATCAGCGAGTCCATCTCGTGGCGCATGGCTTCGACGGCCACCTGGTCGGAGTGGCGGCGGTCGCCGAAGCCCATGGTCTTCGCGGCGGCGATCGCCGCCTGCTCGGTGACGCGGATGAAGTCCTGCTCGAGGAGGTGGTCGAGAGCCATCAGCGCGCGCTCCCTGCCGCCACCGTCTGCTCTTGCGTCTTCTCCTGGGCCGCTTTTTCCGACCGCTCCGGCGCGTTGTACGCCGCAATGCCGGTCAGCGCCTCGCCGATGATCAGGCCGTGGATGTCGTGCGTGCCCTCATAGGTGTAGACCGACTCGATGTTCAGCATGTGGCGGATCACCGGGTAGTCGTCCACGATGCCGTTGGCGCCCAGGATCTCGCGCGCCAGCTTGGCGCACTCGCGGGCGAGCCAGACGTTGTTGCGCTTGCCCATGGAGATCTGCCAGTGCTTGAGGCGCCCGTTGTCCTTCAAGCGGCCGAGCTGCAGGTTGAGGAGCTGTCCCTTGCTGATCTCGGTCGCCATCCAGGCGAGCTTCTCCTGGACGAGCTGATGGCAGGCGATCGGTTGGCCGTTCCACTGGATGCGCTCCTTGGAGTACTGGAGCGCGGTGTTGAAGGTCTCCATCGCCGAGCCGACGCCGCCCCAGGAGATGCCATAGCGCGCCTGGTTGAGGCACATCAGGGCGTTCTTGAGTCCGGTCGTCTTGGGCAGCAGGTTCTCCGCCGGGATGTGGCAGTCCTGGAAGCCCAGCTCCGAGGTGGTGGAGGCGCGCAGGGAGAACTTGCCGTGCTGGTCGGAGGAGGTGAAACCAGGGGTCCCCTTCTCCACCACGAAGCCGCGGATGCCGATGTCTCCCGTTCCGTCATTCGTCTTCGCCCAAACCACCGCCACGTCCGCCAGGGTGCCGTTGGTGATCCACTGCTTGGAGCCGTTCAGCACCCACTCGTTGCCCACCTTCTTCGCGGTGGTGCGCATGCCGCCGGGGTTGGAGCCGAAGTCGGGCTCGGTCAGGCCGAAACAGCCGATCGCCTCGCCGCTCGCGAGACGGGGGATCCAGCGGTCCTTCTGCTCCTGCGAGCCGAAGGCGTAGATCGGGTACATGACCAGCGAGCTCTGCACGGAGACGAAGCTGCGCAGGCCCGAGTCGCCGCGCTCCAGCTCCTGCATGATGAGGCCGTAGGCGACGCCGCCCAGGCCGGGAAGACCGTATTCGGAGATGCTGGCACCAAAGAGGTTGAGGTTGCCCATGGTGGGCACCAGCTCGAGCGGAGTGCGGCCGTCGCGGTGGCATTCCTCGATGATCGGCTTGACCTTGTCATCGACGAACGAACGCACCGTGTCGCGCACCAGCCGCTCTTCTTCGCTGAGGAGCGCATCGAGCTCCAGAAGATCGACGCCTGGGAAACGGCTCAAGGGGAAGCCTCCTTATCAAACAAGACTCAGCAGGAGTCGTGGTATCTCGCAAACAGCAAACTGCGGACGGATCTCTAGCGGCCGGGACCGGTCGCGGCGGTCATGATACCACGCGGGCGCAAGCCACCTCGCCGCCCCGTGGGATTGCAGGGTCCCGTCAAAGTCGGCGCCGGAGCCTCCGAAGGCTCTTCCCCCTTTGGCCCTACAGGCGTGAGCTCAAAGTAGGGGAGGGGGCTTGCCCCCTCCCGGGTGGAGGAAAGGCGCGGAGATCCTCGACCATGAGCCCAGAATGCTGCCTCGGGGTCTCTCAAACCTTGTCCCGGAGGGACTATGGCACGTAGCCCAGGGATTTCTCCCTGGGATTCGGGGCGGCGTAGCCCTTCCCCACCCCGGACTGAAGTCCGGGGCTACGTGCCTGCGCCCACAAGGGGCGAGATGAGGGAGCCCAAGTCGGCGCCGTGCTTCGGCGCCTTCCGCCCGCCCGGGAGGGGGCAAGCCCCACCCACGATTCATCCAATGAACAGAAGGTAGCTCACCCGATGACTCTCAGCGCGAGCGCGCGCTGACGAAGCGGACCAGCTCGCGCAGCGGATCGGCACGGCGGCCGAGCGGATCGAGCGACGCCACCGCGAAGCCGAGCAGCTCTTCCGCCAGCGCCTGTGCGCCGGCCACGCCGAGGAGCTTCACGAAGGTCACCTTGGCGGCGTCCTGGCCGGTGTCTTTGCCGGTCTCCTCCGGCGTGCCGAGGACGTCGAGCAGGTCGTCGGCGATCTGGAAAGCGAGCCCCAGATTCTTGGCGAAGCGCGAGACGGCTTCGAGGTCGCGCCGGCGCGCGTCGGCGGCCATGGCGCCCAGCTCGGCCGCGGCCATGAACAGCGCGCCGGTCTTGTGGCTGTGGATGTACTCCAGGAGCTCCAGATCCGTCTCCTCGGGACGCGACAGGAGGTCGAGCGCCTGACCGCCGATCAGCCCGTCGCTGCCGATGGCGGCGGCGAGATGGTGGATCATGTCCTCGGCGGTGTAGCGGCGCAGCGACAGACGGTTGGCGCTTGCAGCGACCAGCGCGTAGGCACGGTTGAGGAGCGCCAGCGAAGCGAGCAGGGCGACGCTCTCGCCGAACATCTTGTGGGTGGTGGGCCGGCCGCGCCGCAGGCTGGCGTCGTCCATCGACGGCAGATCGTCCAGGATCAGCGAGCAGGCGTGCACCATCTCGACGGCGCACGCCATGTCGAGAACCTGGTCGGAACGCTCGCCGAAAAGCTCCGCCACCATCAGAGTGAGCACCGGCCGCACCCGCTTGCCCGGGCCGGTCAGGGCGTACTCCATGGCCCGGTGGACGGGAGCGGGACGCTCCTCGGGCCGCGGCAAAAGCTCAGGGAGCCGGCGGTCGATCCGTCCGGCAAGGACGGAGAGACCACCGGCGAGAGCGCGCGGCTGAGGGCCCGGGCGGGGGTCAGGAGGAGAAGGAGGCGACGGCCTCGTCCTCGGTGTCAAAGACGTCGAACACGGTAATGAGCTGGGTGATCACCAGGATGTCCTGCACCTTGTTCGGCAGGTTGGTGAGCTTCAGCTTGGCGCCCCGGTTCATCGTGGTGGTGTAGGCGCTCACCAGCTCGCCGACTCCCGAGGAGTCGATGGTCGTCACGGCCGCCATGTTGATGACAATGTTCTTGGCGCCGCTGTTGATCGCGTCCTGCACGGCGTTCCGGAGAGCGATCTCGCCGGCTCCGATCGTGATCTTCCCCTTGAGGTCGAGGATCGTGACGCCGCCCTTGTCCCGCTTCTTTACTTCCATTCGGTTCCCTCCTCACGGTGACCTTCAGGGCTCTCTTGCGCGCGGGTGACCTTCTTTCGCAGCGTCACCTCCGTGCCTCCTCCCGGCCGGGTCCCGTAGTGAATTTCGTCCATGAAGCTCTTCATGTAGAAGATACCGCGTCCGTTCGGCCGCAGCAGGTTCTCCGGAGCCAACGGGTCGTGGATCAGGGCCGGATCGAACCCCGCCCCCTCGTCGCCGACGCGGATCACCAGCTCGTCCCCGTCGAGAGACAGGTCGACGTGCACCTTCTTCTCGGGGTTCTGCGCGTTGCCGTGCTTGATGGCGTTGGCGATCGCCTCGCGGACCGCCACATCCACCCAGTGCCGGGAGTCCTCATCCATGCCGAACCGGACCAGGGCTTCCCGCAGCACGACCTGCACCAGCTCGATGTTCTCGAAGCGGCTGCCGAGGTCGAGATGGAAGCAGTGTTCGTCGGCCATGGGGTCGCGGTTCTCTCGACGGCAGTCTACCAGAACCCCAGCCACGCTGCCGCCTTGGGGACCTGGGTCTGCATCAGCTTGAGCGCCCCGGGGATCACCACCAGGAGCTGCACACCGTCGAACAGCGCATGCGCCGCGATGGCCGGCCAGATGGTCTGGCGCCAGCGCACCAGGTAGGCGTAGATCAGCGACAGGAGGGTGATGCCGATCAGCATGAACGGCTGGCCATACGAAAAATGCGCCAGGACGAAAAGACCGGTGGACAGCACGATCCCCACCCGCGGTTGCAGGAAGCCGCGGAAGAACCCCTCCTCGACGACTCCCGCCGACAGGCTGATGGACAGGCGGACCAGGATCGGCAGCGCGGCGATCCACGACACCATGGCCGGCGGCGCCTTGGGAAGGGCCTTGTCGCCGCCCAGCGCGTAGAGCGCGCCGCCGATCGCCATCATCCCGGTCAGCACGACCACCCAGGCCGCGATCCCGAGGAGCACGCCGAGGCCGATCTCCCGCGGCACGTTGGGCGCCACGAGGCCGAGCTGCTCGGCGAACCGGCGTCCCAGGGAAGCCGGAGGAAGAGCCAGCAGAAATTCCGGAGCCGCTTCGAGCGGCGCCAGGGCCGAGACCGCGCCCGGCGGCGCATAGGGGAACACCGCGCCCGCGGCGCCCTGCTCCATCGCGATCCGCGGCGAATCGACCACCGGCTCACCCGCCACGCCCTCGACCTCCCCCTCGATCACCCGCTCGGACGGTTCGGTATTCGGGATCGGCGCCGGGGCGGGCTCCGGGACCGGCAGCACCGCCACCGGCCGCGGCGCCGGCACGCCGGCAAACCCCAGAAAGAACCAGGCGAGCACCGCCCCGGTCATCAAGACATGGAGCAGGAAGAGCTGCGGCGTGGGGATGGCGGCGAAGTCGGTCGCCGGAGCCGCTTTCCCGATCCCGCCGAGCGGCAGGGTGACACCGATCCACAGCACGCCTGCGATGCAGGCGGTGGCCAGGGAGCGCCGCCAGGGCACCACAAATCCCGGCGGCGACAACCCCTTGCGCGTGCTCTGCCGATCGAGGACCACGGCCACCAACAGGGCCAGGGCCGCCGGGATGATCAACCGCAGGGCGTCGAGGGTGCGGAGGGCGGCGAGAGCGCGCATCCCGGCGATGATATCCGATTCTCCTCAGAACACCTGGAGGGAACCAAAATCCGCCGGCCCCCCTCTAAGCGTGGAAAGGGAGCGCTCCCAACCCATCTTCCGCCCTGCTTCCAAAAGGGCGGGCGGAACCGACCTACGTCCGACTCGGGAGGTGCAGCATGCTCTTCGCAATCACGTCGATCGATCTCAAGGCCCTGGGGATGGAAGGGCTCGGCGTCACCAGCATCGTCGTTCTCTGCGCGCTCGCGATGCTGTCGGTCTGGTCTCTCGGGGTCTCGGCCGAGCGGCTGATCGCTCTGCACCGGGCGCGCCGGCAGTCGCTCGAATTCGCCCGCACTCTGGCGGCGAGCCGCGAAGCGGACTGGATGCGCGACGCGCTCGAAGCCGCGGGCCGCTTTCCGCACAGCCACCTGGCGCGCGTCGTGGCCGCCGGCCTCTCGACTTTCCAGCGCAAGAAGTCCAAAGGCGTGCTGACCAACTCCGAGGTGCTGGAAGCGGCGGAGCGGGCGCTCGAACGCTCAACCCTTCTCACCAGCGCCGACCTGCGGCGCGGCATCGGCAGCCTGGCGACGATTGCCACCACCGCCCCGTTCATCGGCCTCTTCGGCACGGTGGTCGGCATCATGCACGCCTTCCAGAGCATCGGCAAAGCCGGCGCCGGCGGCTTCACCACCGTCTCCCAGGGGATCGCCGAAGCGCTGGCGACCACCGCCTTCGGCCTCATCGTCGCCATCCCCGCCGCCTGGATGTTCAACTACCTGACCCAGCGCATCGAACGCCTTCAGGTGGAGATGGCGAACTCCTCCTCGGAGCTGATGGACTTCTTCCTGGATCTCCCCCCCGAGCCGTGAAACGTTCCGCGGGATTCGGGCACCCTAGAGTAGGAGCCGGGCCCATTGAGCGACGAGAAGATCACCCAGCTACTCACGAGCTGGAGCTCAGGAAACCAGGAGGCCGCCGAGCGGGTCCTCCCCCTGATCTATGAAGAGTTGCGCCGCATCGCTTCCCGCCAGCTCCGCGGAGAGCGGGAGTCTCACACACTCCAGGCGACGGCCATCGTCCATGAGGCCTACATGCGTCTCGTCGGGCAAGCCGGCCTGGACTGGCCCAGCCGCTCGCACTTCTTTGCCTTCTCGGCACACCTGATCCGGCGCATCCTCGTCGATCACGCCCGCCGCCGCAACCGCGCCAAGCGGGGCGGCCTGTTCGAAAAGATCACCCTCCTCGAGATGGCCGATCCGGCGCTGGAGAAGAGCCCTGATCTGGAGGCCCTGGACGAGGCGCTCGACGGCCTCAAGAAGATCGACCCGCGCAAGGCGACCATCGTGGAGCTGAAGTTCTTTGCCGGGTTCACCCTCGACGAGATCGCCGCGCAGCTCGGGATCTCGGTCGAGACCGTGAGCCGCGAATGGCGCCGCGCCCGGGCCTGGCTCTACAGCACGTTGCAGAAAGACGCGGCCAACGGCGCATGATCCATCAAGGAGGAGCAATGGACCCCGAACGATGGCGCCACGTGGACCGCCTTTTCGCTGAAGCCCTGGACCGGCCACCGGCGGAGCGGCCAGCGTTTCTTGGCGCCGCGTGCGCCGGGGACACGGCTCTCCGGCGGGAGGTGGAGCGGCTGCTCGCGGCAGACGAGCAGGGGTCGCGCTTCCTGGCAGGCACCCCGGGCGAGCTGCTGGATCTCGAGCTCGACGACCGGCGGGAAGGCGAGAGGCTCGGTCCCTACCGGCTGCTGCGGAGGATCGGCAGCGGCGGCATGGGAACCGTCTATCTCGCCCGCCGGGAGGATGAGCACTATCAACGCGACGTCGCCATCAAGGTGCTCCGCTCCGGCCTGGCCAGCACCGAGTCCTACCACCGGTTCATCGCCGAGCGGCAGATCCTGGCTCGCCTCGAACATCCCAACATCGCCCGTCTGTACGACGGCGGCAGCACAGACGACGGCCGCCCCTATCTGACCATGGAGCTGATCGACGGAATACCGGTCGATCAATACTGCGATCAGCACCGCTTGACCGTCGACCAGCGGCTCGCCCTCTTCCAGAAGATCTGCGCCGCCGTCCAGCACGCCCATCAGAACCTGCTGGTCCATCGCGACCTCAAGCCAGGGAACATCCTGGTCACCCCCGAGGGGGAGCCGAAGCTGCTGGACTTCGGAATCGCCAAGCGGCTCGCGCCGGAGCCCGACGGCGTTTTCCAGCAGACGCGGACCGGGTTGCGGATGATGACTCCCAGCTATGCCAGTCCCGAGCAGGTACGGGGCGACGCGATCACCACGGCGAGCGACGTCTACTCTCTCGGCGTCCTCCTCGCGGAGCTGCTGGCGGGCCGCAGCCCCTTCCTGGCCACGGCGGACGTGCCCTACGAGATCGAGCGCGCCATCTGCGAGCAGGAGCCGGAACGCCCCAGCATCGCCCTGTTCCGGCACGAACCGCCGAGCGCGGAGGAGATCGCGCTGGCGCGCAAGACGAGACCTCAGACCCTGCGTCACCGGCTGCAGGGAGACCTCGACAACATCGTCCTCATGGCGCTGCGCAAGGAGCCCCGGCGGCGGTACGGCTCGGCCGCGGCGCTCGCGCGGGACCTGGAGAAGCACCTCCAGGACCTCCCCGTCATCGCACGTCCCGACACGCTGCGCTACCGGACGCGGAAGCTCCTGCGGCGCCACCGCACCGCCGTCTCGGCAGCGGCCGTCGTGATCCTGCTCGTGGCAGTTTTCGTGGCGAGCCTGGTCGCCCAGAGACGGCAGCTCGCCCAGGAACGCGACAAGGCGCGTTATGCCCTGTCCTTCCTGGTGGACACGTTCAAGAAAGCCGATCCGTATCACACCCAGGGAGAGCGGCTCACCGCCCGCGAAATTCTCGACCAGGGAGCGGGCCGCATCTCGCGGGAGCTTGCGGGGCAACCGGACGTGCAGGCGGCCATGATGGACGCGATCGCCGAGGTCGACCTCGGCCTGGGACGATACGACGAGGCGGAGCCGCTCCTGAAGCGTTCTCTCGCTCTGCGCCGCCAGGTCTTCGGTCCCGGCTCCCTGGAAGTGGCAGAGAGCCTCGAGCACCTCGCCGGGCTGCGGAATGAGCGTTCCGACCGGGCCGGCGCGGAGTCGCATCTGCGGGAAGCGCTGGCCATCCGCCGGAGCCGGCTGGGCGGCGGAGACCTCGCTGTCGCCACGACCCTCAATGCTCTCGGCAAGACTCTCGTCGAAAAAGGCGTCTCGCCCGCCGCCGCACCCGAGATCGCGGCGCTCCACGAGGAGGCCCTCGCGATCGCCCGTCGCGTCGAAGGCCCCGAAGGCCTCACCGTGGCCGAGACCCTCCTCGCGCTCGCCGATCTGCGGCGCGCGCAAGGGAGCTACGCCGGAGCGGAACATCTCTTCCTGGAAGGGTTGGCCGTCGAGCAGAAAGCCCTGGGAGACCGGGATCCGCGGCTCTGGCGCGACCGGTCGCGGCTCGGGGATACCCTGATTGAGGCGGGCAAATTCAAGGAGGCCGAGACCGTCTTTCGCCGCTGTCTGAAAGTGCAGCGCAGGCTCCTCGGCCCAAAGCACCCGGACGTGGCGAGCACGCTGGGCGG
>Ga0307508_10004868_pt1 | contig 12921 bp, 12 predicted proteins | sample 9_EM_MG_FD_203089 | JGI IMG/M metagenome (GOLD analysis project Ga0307508, IMG submission 203089) | Populus trichocarpa ectomycorrhiza microbial communities from riparian zone in the Pacific Northwest, United States - 9_EM | ecosystem: Host-associated > Plants > Roots > Unclassified | place... | reverse complement strand
CGAGGGTGGCGGCCATGAAGTCCGACGGGTACTTCTCGTCGATCGGCTGCTCATTGATCGTCACGGGTGGACCTTTCGCAGAGGGGGGGATTCGGGAGGACCAGCGGTGTGTCCGCACCGCGCACCTGGCCTGTTGCCTTACCCCTCCACCGTACACGAAAAGGTATAGAGAATGGTGTCTGGTGGGGGATAGATTTCATCCAATCTCGGCGACCCGGGCGCGCCGAGGACTCGCTTCGCACAGGTCGGGCCCGGACCAGAGCAGGTCCGGGCCGACTCCCGACGGGCCGCGCTGCGGCGTCTCGCGTCCTGCGTCCGTCATACGGCGGCTGGAGCATGGTGCGCATCGCCGCGGCAGGGCGCCCGGGCCGTTTCCCGGCCCGGGCGGCCCGCGGGTCAGAACAGGATCGCCTGCAACGCGGTGGGCCCGCCGTCGATGTGCGCGGGTGCGATGGCCTGCAGGGGTTCGGTGGCGAGCACGCGGACGCGGTTGGCGCTGCGCGCGTGGTTGCCCGCGCCGGGCCGATCGGGCCAGGTGAGCAGGACCCTGCCGGGGCCTCCGTCGGGGTCGCGGTCGACCTGCTGGACCCGGCCACGGCGGCCGGTCAGGACACCGGCGGGTTCCCCGACGCACTCGACGAGGTCGGCGGGTCGGATCGGGGTGCCGTCGACGTCGACCGGCACTGCGGCGGCCTCGGCCCGCTGCGGCGGCTGCTCCGGCCTGGGTGCGGTCGCCTCGCCGGTGGCGGGCGCGTCGGGCTGGTCGACAACGAGTCCCGCGGCCTCGGCGCGGGTGGTGAGCCTGTCGACGAGATCCTGGGCGGCCTGCAGCTTGGACTTGCCCTGCTGGACGACCTGCGTCCAGATGATGTGGTCCTCGCTGCCGAGGTCGGTGGTTGCGAGCCGCGTGACGTCCCTCGCGCTACCGGATCGACGTGCCGCGAGTGCGTCACGGGCTATGGCGAGGTGCTGCCGCAGGACCTCCGGGCCGTCGGGGTCAGCGACGATCAGCAGGCGCCCGCCGCTGTCGGGCAGCTCGTTGGACGGGCGGTTCCACCAGGCCTGTGCCGCAGCCCGGTCGGGGAAGGTGAACACGAAGCACCGGGTCGGACCGTGGTTGGGGGCGGCAACGATCGCGAGAACGGGTTCGGTGTCGCCGGCTGGCTGGGCGGCGATGCCGGAGAGAATCTCCGGGGCGAAGATGTGCCAGCTGCCGAGGTTGAAGTTGACCTGCCCATTGAAGCTGAGGATGGCCAGAGGCATGCGCGGGGCATCGGCGAGTGCGGCGCCGACCTGGTCGGCCGGGGCGGGCTCGGCCGACCAGGTCGGCGGCGGGGTCGTCCGCGTCGCCTCGGGGTCGAGGCGGGCCTTGAGCTCGTCCAGTCCGGCGCTGAGGGTCGTTCGGGTGCGCTCGGCGGCCAGCGCCTGGTCGATCTGGTGGTCGACGTCGACCGGTGCAGCCGGACGTGGGGGAGTGGAGGCGAGCCAGATCTTCCCGTTGGCGCCGATCCGGTCAATGACCGCGCCAGCGGCGTCAATGATCAGCAGGACCCGACCGGAGCGGCGGAATGTGGCCGGCTGCCCGGATCGTTCGGCGGTCGGGCCGCATCCGAAGTACTGGGCGCGCTCCGGCTCGCCGTGGCCGCGGTAGGTGGCCCGGGTCGGCCCGGCGGGCCCGTCGGTCTCGATCCGCCGCACGATGACTGTCTTCCCGGCGACGAGGGTGGTGACCGGCTCGGCCTCGGTGGCCTGGTCGGCGCAGTCGCGGCCGCCGCCCTCGTCGTCGTGCACCCAGCTGGCGCCGGGCCGGTCGACGCGGCGGGCGATCGGGCGGGCGTCGTGGCGGCAGATGCCGCGCTCAACCTGGTCGGCAGCGTCCAGTTCGTTGAGCATGTCGAGCAGGAACTGCGCGGGCCAGGGCAGCGGGTCGGGGTCGATCCCCTGGGCGGCGGGCAGGGGAATCTCGCAGTCGGCGCCGCGGCTGCCGAAGCAGCGCGGCGAGCAGTAGACGCCGGCGGCGGCGCCGGCGCATCGGCTCGCGGGTGATGCCTCCTTGGTGGCGGGTTCGGGAGGGCCGGTGGTGGTGGGAGTCGGCTGCGGGGTCTGGGACGAGGGGTACACCGGCGGTGGCCTTTCGCTGAGGAGATTCAGGTTGTCGCCTGTGGCGACGAGGGGGCGGGCCGCCCGGGTAGGCGGCCCGCCGCGATGTGGCTCAGCGGAAGTCGCCGAAGTCCTCGGGGCCGAAGTCGAGGCCGCTCAGACCGGCGGCGGCGTCGTAGAGCGCCATGGCGATCTCGGCCAGCGGGACGAACAGGCCCATGCGGTACAGCAACTCGGGGCCGCTGAGCCCGCAGTCCGGGCCGTGCTTCTGGCTGAGGTAGGCGCAGATCGCCTTGTCGGCCTCCGTGTGCAGCGGGTACGGCGAGAGTTCGTGCGTGAGCACCTGAGCGGCGTCGAAGATTGCGGCGGCGGCGTCGTAGCCGATGCCCATCGGGTGCCGCAGCAGCAGCGTGCAGGCGTACCGCAGGACCACCGGAGCGGTGATCTCGCCCGTCTCGAACCCGCAGTCGGGCGCGCACGGCTCGTCGCCGGGCTGGCCGGAGAACTTCAGGTCCGGACCACCTGCGGCGCCGCAGCCGATGCACTGGCCGTTGTGGTCGAGGTAGCTGATGGCTGTCCTAGCCTTCATCAGGAAACACCTTTCGCAGAGGGATGGTTTCCGGGTGCCCGGCTGATGTGTCCGCACCTTGCCGGGTCCCTGCCTTACCCCTCCATCGTACACGAAAAGGTATAGGAAATGCTCTTGGCGGGTGATCTTTTTCGATCGCCCTTCGCGCGCGGGACCCGCGGGTCGGGCTCCCTTGGCGCCGCTCGCTTCGAGCGCGGGTCGGACATAGGCGTCGGGGCCGACCACAGGTGCAGTCGACCCCGACGCAGGGGGTATTGCTGTCAGAGGTCGTCGACGACCTCGTGGGTGTAGTCGCCGATCCGGTCGGGGCTGATGCACAGCAGCCGGGCGGCCTGCTCGACGGTGAAGACGCCGGGGATGATCTCGATGCTGTCGTGGGCGTCGACGTCAGCGCCGCCGGTCACCTCGACGGCGTTGGCGAACACCTCGACGGCCACCAGCCGGGGCCGCCAGCAGGTGCCGCAGGATTCCGCCGAGCAACTCGGCCACGGCCTCGGGCGGGAACTGCGCCGCGAACTGCTGGTCGGCGATCCGCTCAGCGGCCTCCTGCGCCCGCCTCAGCGCCTCGGCGGGCGCGTGGCGCAGGCACCGGCGGCACGTGATCTGCTCGGCGAGCGCCTCGCCGAGGGCACCCGGGGCGGCCACGCCGTCGCAGCCGCGGCGGGCCGGGGCACCAGGAGACGTAGCGGGCCTCACCCAGCGGGCCGGCGAGCAGGCTCAGCAAGCCCAGGTGGACGGCGGGGTTACGGGCGACGCGTATCGGCGCCAGGTACGCCGGCCGGGTAGACAGGGTCATGAAAACGGGCCTTTCCCATTCGATGAGATGGGCGGTCAGAAGGACGATTGGGGCGCGGCGAGCCGCCGGGAGCGGCCCGCCGCGCGGGGCTACAGCCTCGGCAGGCTGGCCCGGCCGCCGATCGGATGCTCCGAGAAGTCGCTGAACGCCGCGGCGTCGAACACCGCGCCCTCGACCTCGGCGGCCGCGGCGTAGAACGTCAGCGCGATCACCTCGGCCTGCACCAACAGGCCGGTACGCGCCAGCAGCTCACGGCCCTCGAGCCCGCAGTCCGGGCCGTGCTGCCGGGTCAGGTATGCCTCGACCGCCTCGACCGCAGCCGTGTACAGCGGGTACGGCCTGCGCTCGTCGGCGAGCATCTGCCCGGCGGCGAAGATCGCCTCGTCGATGCCGTAGCCGAAGCCCAGGGCGTGCCAGGGGAGCAGCTTGGCCGCGAACCGCAGGATCATCGCCACCGACGGCTCGCCGGTCCGGAGCGGGCAACTGGACGTGCAGTCAACGTCCAGGGGCGCCCGGCAGCCAACGCACTCCTCGTTGTGGTCGTGGTAGCAGTTGCGCGGGCACACGTCCAGGAGGCCACAGAAGGGGCACTGCCCCCCCTCGCCTGCACTGTCGTCCTGGTCGAACGTCGTCGTAGCCAGCATCGGATGACACCTTTCGCAGAGGGATTTCCGTGGGGCCCGGCGGTGTTGTCCGCACCATGCGCCGGGCCCGTCGCCTTACCCCAACATCGTACAGGAAAAGGTATAGAAAATGATGGTCGGGGGCGCTTTTCGTGGATCTTTTCCGGCCGATCGATGTGTTGGATCAGGAGGTTGCATGCGCGGACCCCTGACGCCACGCGGCCCTCGCACCGTGATGCGAGGGCCGCGAGCCCGGAGCCGATCAGGAGACTCGCTCGGCCGAGGCGAGTTCGTCCAGCTTCGCTTTGACCCGGAGAAGCTCTTCCTCGCTGAGCTTGGCGATCTGATCCACGATCCACCGCTTAACGGCGTCGACCTCGGAGGGCTCCGGCCGGACGCCGTCCGGGAGCGTCTTGTCGAACTCTTCGGGCTTTGCAGCGGCGGCGCCCTGCACCTGGACCAGCGGCGCAGCCGTGGTTTTGAATCCCTCGCACCAGCGGCCAGACGTGGCATCTTCGTGGATCCACAGACCGGTGACGTCCTGGTTCCGGAAGATGGGGCGTCCATCGTGGCGGCAGGTGGCCCGCTCAACCTGCTGGCCGGAGGCGACGGTGTACTCGGTCGGAGGGCCGACCGGCGCATCGGCGCCGATGGCCGCCCGGCCGACGTCGGTGGTGCACAGGTACGGCCACTCCTCGATCTGCTCGATCCAGCCGTTGCGCTCGCAGATGTCGTATGTCGACGGGCTCGGCGACCGGTGCCCGTGATGGGCGGTCCTGTCGCCGTTGAACTGGCGGATGACGCGCTCCTGGGCGGGGGTCGGCATCTTGATCTCCATCAGGAAACACCTTTCGCAGAGGGGGATTTTCGGGGGTCCGGCTGGCGTGTCCGCACCGTTGCCGAGCCCTTGCCTTACACCTATATCGTACACGAAAGGGTATAGAAAATGGGGGGAGGGATCTTTCTCGCCTGGTTTGCAGCGATAACCGCAGATGACAGGGCCGACCGGTTACTCGGCGCCGTGCTGGGGGGATGCGCGGCGGGGGCCGACCGCGGAGGACACGTTCGGCCCCCGCCGCGAGAGGGAAAGGGGTTACTCGCCGTTGATCAGGGTCTTGATCCGGTCAGCGATCCTGCGTTGCGTTTTCGTGAGCACCTGGTGGGGGTCCTCGCCGGTCCACAGGTCGGCGAGGGTGATCAGCGCGCGTTCGAGATCGGCGTCGTCGAGCTGGCCGCCGAGGTAGCCGGCGTCCACCGGCGCGGACCGAGCGCGGTCAGGGCAGCCGCAGGCGATGCCGCCCGCGTGGTTCGGCGCGGTCAGTGCGTCGATGTCCAGTTCCAGGAGGTTGTGCTCGGGCTCCAGGCCGAAGCTGTCATCGCTGATGGCGAACCAGCCGGGGGACGCGTCGTAGCCGACGACCAGGTGGAGCCGGACCTCGTCGAGCACGCGGTGATCCAACGTCGGCGGGTCACCGAGTGCCTGAGCGTCGGGGTGTTCGGCAAACGGGTGCGTGTCGTCGTACCACAACAAGCTGCCCGCACGGTCGCGGGCGCTCACCAGGCCGATCGTGGTCTCGGCGGAGGCGACGTCTTCGTCACGCTCGAAGACCAGCAGCGCGGCATCCGGCAGGACCGTCGAGCACAGCAGCGCCGCCATGCGGGCGCGGGCGCGGGTGTGGGTCGCGCCCGCATGGTCGGCGAGCTCGTTCGCGCTGAAGACACTCGAGCGGGCGGCGGCCAGTGCGGCGGCGCTGGCCGGGCCCGGCAACAGCGCGGCGGCGGTACGCACCGCCTGGCTGACGCGGAGAGCGACCCACTGGCCCGGCCCGGCCTCCGGGATCAGGTCGGCGGCGGTTACCGGCCGCAGGTGGGGCCGGTCCAGGTCCGCGCGGCAGGTCATGACCTCGCCCAGCGCGGTCCAGGCGGCCTCGTCGAAATGGCGAACGGCGGGGCCTCCGGCCGCGTCCAGCGCGGTGGCCGGTGGGCTACCGGCGAGCTGGTCGCCGTACCAGAGCAGCCCGCCCCGCGCATCCTGGACTGCTTCGAGCAGGTAGCCGAAGTGGTCCGGCCGGTCGTCCACGCTGAACAGCAACACAGCGGCGCCGTCCAGGGCGGCAGCGACCAGGGCCGCGGCACGTCCTGCGGCCAGCAGCGCCGCCCGGTCGTTGGCCGCGGTCGCAACCGCGCGCTCACGGTCGAGCGCGCGGATCAGAACAGCATCATCGAGTGGCACGGTGTGCCTTTCCCTATGGTTGGGATGGGATCAACCCCCGGCAGAGGGGGATGTCGACGGCCCGGTGGTGTTGTCCGCATCGGCGACCGGGCCTCTTGCCGTACTTGCCGTTCAGGAGCCGGGTGCGGCGGGCCCCGCCCACGGGGCCCGCCGCACCTGAGGCGCTCAGCGGAAGTCGCCGAAGTCCGCGGCGTTGAACTTGATGCCCTCGGCCTCGGCCGCCACGGCGTAGAGCGTCAGAGCGATCACCTCGACCTGCGCCATCAGGCCGATGTGCTGCATCAGTTCCCGGCCGCTCAGCCCGCAGCCGGGGCCGTACTGCCGGGTCAGATAGGCCTTGACCGCGGCGACGGCCGCCGTGTGCAGTGGGTACGGCTCGCGCTCGTCGGCCAGGACCTGCGCGGCGGTGAAGACGGCCTCGGCGACGTCGCAGCCAAGGCCCAGGTTGTGCAGGTCGAGCAGCTTGGCCGCGAACCGTAGGATCACCGGCACGCCCAACTCGCCGGTCTCCAATGGACAGACCGGCGGGCACGGAACACCCAAGCGGGTCCGGCAGCCGACGCACTCGCCGTTGTGGTCGTAGAAGCACTGGGGTGTGCACGGGCCGCTGAGGTCACCGCCGCAGAACGGGCACCGGCTGCTGTCGTCCTGGTCGATCGTGGTCGTCGCGGTCATGGGAATTGCCCTTTCGCAGAGGGGTTGGGGCGCCCGGCTGGTGTGTCCGCACCAGCCGGGCCTTGGGCGTTGCTGGGTCAGCCGCGCCGGGCGGGAGTGTGCGGCGCGAACTCCGGGTGCAGCGCGTCCATCCCGGCGCAGTACCGCTGGATGTCGATCTCACCGAGCACGTCGCCGGTCCGGGCGTCGATGTGCCGACGGCAGCAAAGGCAGACCAGGTACTCGCACGATCCCTCCGGGCCGGTGAACGCGCCGTCCCGCTCGACGTACTCGAACCCGTACTCAGAGGCGACGTTCCCACACAGGCAGAACACCTCGCCGAAGACGTCGATGTTCGCCCGGCCAGCCGCGTTCACCGTGATCCACAGCAGCGCGGTCTCGCGGTGCTTCGCCGTGTAGACAGGCTTGCGGGAAGTCCGGTCAATGACGGAGAAGTACCGCCGCCGACCAACCCCCCGCAGCTTGAGGGAGAACCGGTCGGCGCCCTCGGCCTCGCCGTTAATGCCCGTGCCGAGGGCCGCGGTGCGACCCTCGCCGTCCTGGCTCGTCGATCCGTTCATCAGTTGCACCTTTCGCAGAGGGGATTTCGGGGCCTGGCTGGTGTGTCCGCACCGTTGTCGGGCCCGTTGCCTTACCCCACTATCGTATATCAAATGGTATAGGTAAAGATAGTTGAAGGAGGGTTTTGTGGATCTTTTTGGGGTGCTAGACGGCGGTGGGTCGGTTGCCGATCAGGCGCCGCAGGAGCGCCTCGGCCTGCTCGGTGCTCTGCCCGCAGAGGGTTTCGCCGTCCTCGACGTCGATGCTGAAGCGCATCGGGCCGTCGCCGGCGATGCGGACGGCGCTGCCGTCGGGCAGGCGGTAGAGCCACCAGTCGCAGCCGTCGAACTCCAGGTAGGCGTTCAGGTCCATCGCCGGCGTTCTCCTTGTCGTCTCGTCGGGCTCGGGTGCGGTGTCGCGGTGCTCGGATGCGGGCCCGCCCCGGGGATGACCCCGGGGCGGGCGGGCGGTCTACAGCAGGCTCAGCTGCTGGCGGGTGGGCTCCTGGGGCGCCGGGGTGAGACCCGGGCCGTAGAGGGTGTGCAGGTAGTTGCGGACCGGGGTCACCCAGGGGGTGTCGGTGGCGATGCCCAGCACGATCGCGGCCATCACCGGGTGCACGACGTCGGCCAGCTGCAAGAATCGCTTGGTCCTGGAGCCCCGCCACGGGTAGTCGGCGGGGAAGCCCTGCAGGAATCCGGCCTGCGCGGCGGTCAGCTCGGACCCGTCGACGCTGCCGATCTTCCAGGACCGGCTCGACCCGGTCAGCGACCAGGACGCCCCGTCCGCACTGAACGCGTTCCCGCCGGTGGGTTTGCGGTTGTTGCGCGTCCACACCCGGGTGCCCGCGGCCATGCCGAACACTCCGGCCATCGTGTACCGGGGCAGCTCGCAGCCGTTCCACCCGGCGTCGTGCTCGGTGACCCGCGGCGGCGCGTACCGGCGGGCCACCAGGAAAGCGCGGCGGCGGCGCACCGGCAGGCCGTAGTCGGCGGCGTCGAGCTCGAGCACGTCGGCCCACTCCCAGTCGGCCGCGTACGCCTCGGCGACGATGTCCTTCCACAGCGGCGCTACCTGCCACGTTTCCTCGGCCACGAGCCACTCCAGGTCGGGCGCGGTCAGCAGCCAGCGGGCGGTCTCGACGACCAGGGCCGAGCGGATGTCCTCGACGTAGTGCGGCAGGTCGGGCCACATGCAGGTGCAGCCCATCCCGAGACAGGTGATCGTGTCGAGCAGTTCCTGCATGTCCTTGCGGCCCGAGCCCTTGCCGGAGGCGTTGAAGGTCGGGCACGGCGGGGTGAGCACCGCGCCGCGGACACCGCGATGCCGGGCCGGGGCCAGCAACCGCATGTCGTGCTGGCGCCGGTCGAACCCGGCCGCCCGGCCGGTCGCGCACGCGTCGGTGTCCAGCTCGACCCCGATCATCGGCTTACGGCGCAGGATCCGGTTTCCCATCGCCGTCCCGCCGGGCCCGGCGCAGATGTCGATCTCCCGGCCCGCGAAGCGCCCGGTGACCCGGCCACCCTTCGGCCTTACGCCGGGGGCCGATCCGCTACCAGGAGCGGTTGCTGTCGTAGTCTTCAAGGTGGAGCACCTTTTCGCAGAGGGGTTTCCAGAGGGCCCGGTTGGTGTGTCCGCACCGTTGCCGGGCCCTGCCTTACCCCTATATCGTATACTAAAAGGTATAGAAAAAGCGACTCCCGGACTACCTTTTTCCGTACCTTTTTATGTACGATGGTGGGATGACGACACCCGAACCACCGCCCGCGCGTCGCCCTGAGGTCGCCCAGGGCATGGCTGCCGCCCGCGAGCGCGGGGTCCGCCTCGGCCGACCAGAGAAGCCGGTGCCACCCTCGGCGAGGCGTGCCGCTGAGCTGCGCGACCAGGGCTTGTCCCTGGCGGGCATCGCCGAGGCCTTAAGCCGGGAGAGGGTGCTGGCGCCCTCCGGCAAGCGCGGCCCCGCCGCCTGGACCAAGAGCAGCGTCCAGTACGTCCTGAGGCGCTATGACGACGAGCACGCCGACGGCGGCGAGCAGCAGGAGGCCAAGGCCGGCTGAACCCGGCGGATCGGCTGCGCCAGGGGATTGTGACGGTGACCCGCTACGGAGCCCCGCACGGTGGCTACGGATCGCGCCCGGTACGGACGCCCCACAGTGCCAGCTTTTGACCTGACCTGGACCAGCCGCGAGGCAGGTACGGGAATCCGACCGCGCCCACGACGGGCGCCGCCCCACCGCCGGCGCCGGCTTTTGACCCGACCGTGCCCACCGCTGGGTATCGCGCGGGAGTTCGGACGCGAGCACGACGGACACAGCCCCCATGCTTGGCGGTTTTGACCTGCCCGCCGACCTGAACATAAGTAGATCGACTCGGGTGTGCGGGATGGCTACGGTGGAATCCGCTCGATCATCATGGGGGAGGATCGATGACCGACGCCCCACACGCCCCTGCGTCCACCGACGGCGGCGCCGAGCAGAACGTGGCCGCGGCGCTGGCTGGCCTGCAAGACCAGGTCACCGACCTCACCGGCGTCCTCGAAGACCATCAGCGGCTGTTCGAGCGGCTCCGCGCGGGTGGGCTGCTGCCCTCCGATGACGACGGTGCCCCGGCATGACCCGGCCCTCCGCCGGGTCTGACGTACCGCCGGCGGTCGCCGAGCAGGTCACCGCCGGGGTACAGCGCACGGGAATGCTGCGCGACCGGGCGGCGTCGTTGAACGCCCAGCTCACCTCACCGGATACCACATTGGGCGAGGTCGACCGCGCAGAACACGAGCGGCTGCGCGCGGCCTGCACGGTCGCCGCGGCGTTCTACCGGGCCCAGTTGGACGGCCCGGACGGCGCCGGCCCGGGCCGATACCTGACCGGCCGGGGCGTGCCCGTCGGCGGGCGGTGGGTGCTCGGCTACGCACCGGACAGGCCCGCCGGACTGGTCATCGAGCTGCGCCGGCAGGGCTTCACCGACACCGAGATCCTCGCGGCCGGGCTGGCCGCCACCAGTCGGACCGGGCAGCTGGTCGACCGGTTCCGCAACCGGGTCATGGTCGGCGTGCGCGACCACCGCGCTCCCGGCGAACCGGTCGTAGCGTTCGTCGGCCAGGCACCACCCGGCGCCGCCGCGGACGTCCCGCCGCTGCTGCACACCCCGGCTACCGCGATCTACCGGCCTGGCGACACCCTGTTCGGGCTGGCCGAGCAGGCCGACGAGTACCCCAGCGACAGCCCACCGGTGATCGCCGGCGACGCCCTGGCCGCCATCGCGGCGGCCGAGACCCAGGGGGTCGCCGCGGTCGCCCCCTGCACCCCTACCCTGACCGCTCGGCAGGCCGCCGCCCTGACCGCCACCTTCGACACCGCTGACGGCGTCGTGGTCGCCGTGCCCGGCGGGACCGACAGCCGCCGCGCCGCCGAACGCGCCTACGCGGTGCTGACCCCGGCCTATACCGGGCACCCGACCCGCCCGGGCCCGGTGCTCGCCGCCCGCCCGCACACCCTGCGCAGCACGCGGCCGCTGCTGGAGGTCGTCGTCACCGCGCACGTCGACTGGGCCGCCCGCCTCGTCAGCCTCGCCGGCCGGCAGAACGCCGCCCGCACGGTGCGGGCCCTGCTGGCCGACGCCGACCCCGCCACCGCCCGGCGACTGGGCGCCTACGCGGCCAGCCAACTCGGCTTGTCCACCGCCATGGCCACCCCACCGGCAAACACCCCGGACGCCGTGCCCGCACCCACGCCGCAAACGCTCGCCGGCGCCGCAACACCCCACGGCCCGCCCGAGACCGCAGCACCCGGGCCCGCCGAGCACCTCCCGAAAGCACCAGCCCAGACGCCGGACCCACCCCCGGAAGTACCCGGCGGGCAGACCAGTACCGAACCCGCCGCGCCCGACGGCGAGCGACTGGCCGGCCCCGCCCCCACCAGCACGGCGGATCACGACCGCCGTCAAGAAGCCCCTACACCGCCGCCCGAGCCCGTTGACCCGGCCGACCTACCCGCGGCACCCCCCGTCGCCGCGTCGGCGGCCGGGTCAACGCCCCCCGAGGCACCCGCCGCGCCCGATCCGGCCGCCGCCGCGCCAGCAGAGCCCGACGCCGCCGAGCCGAGTTCGTCCGCCTACGTCGCTGATCTCGAACGCGATCAGCTCCTGCTCGACTTCGGGGCGATCTTTCCCGCTGCAGAATCGGCGGCACCCGCGCCGGCTCCGCCTGAACGGCGTGGCGGCTCCGCTGACGCCGCAGCGGCAGTCCCCGCCGCCGAGGACACTTCCGGGCGCGGCGGCGCGGCGGCCGCCGTCACGGTTGTTGCCGAGCAGCGCCTTGCGCACCCCAATCCGCACGGTTGCCTGCACTGTACGAACCGGGCGACCCTGCGGCTGACCCTCACGACTGGCGACCAGGTCACGGTGTGCCGCCCACACGCGGCCGACTACCGCCGGGCAGCGCCGCCGACGACGATCGCGGAGCCTCAGGCAGCGATCGACCTCGACACCGCGGCCTCGGGCGGCACCTCCTCTGAGGTGGAGGGCACCCCGCCGGGTCAGGCCGGCCGGGGGGACGAGTCGAACCTGTTCGCCGGTCACCCCGAGTTCGCGGCGATGGCCAGACCGCGAACCATCCCGCTGGCCGCCGCCGAGTGGGGCATGTTCGGGGAGATCACCAACGCGGTCGGGCCGGACGGTAGCCGCACCCGGCTCGAACGGGGATACGTCACCGAACCCCCACGGATCTTCACCGGCGGCCGCGGCGCCGACCGGAAGTACCAGGGCGAGCCGCTGCTGTCGTTCACCTTGGAGATGCCGAGAGGACCCGACGACCTCGGCAAGCACGTCGGATTGTGCGCCCGTCCTGATGCCGTGTTCACGCTGCTCGATCCGCCGCCAGACCGGCCGCTCACCAAGGAAATGAGCCTGTCGCGGCGGCTGCCGGCTGCGGATCTGCGCCGCGGTGACGTGTTCTACCTCTGGGACGAACCCGGCCACCAGCCCGGCGCGAACGATCAACGGCGCTACCACGTGCAGGCCGACCCGGAACCCGCCGGCGACGGCCTGGTCGACCTGGCCGTGCTGGTCGACGGTGCCGGGCCGGTCGTCACCCAGCAGCTGCACGGCATGCTCTACGTCGACATCGAAGACCCCCGGCGGCGCCCGTGGCAGGCGGCCGCAGCCGACGAGCCCGGCCACGGACCAAAAGTCGACGCCGGCCAGGCCACGCCCGGCACCGAGCCACCCGAGACAACGGCGACTGCGACCGAGGCAACGGCCGCCGTCCAGGACCCATCAGCCACCACTGGCGGCGCCGCGCGGCTCGACCCGTACCCCGGCCTTCCCGCGCCGCCGCCGCCGGTGGCCACCACCGGCGCCCTGGCCGAGT
>Ga0307508_10004867_pt1 | contig 12922 bp, 9 predicted proteins | sample 9_EM_MG_FD_203089 | JGI IMG/M metagenome (GOLD analysis project Ga0307508, IMG submission 203089) | Populus trichocarpa ectomycorrhiza microbial communities from riparian zone in the Pacific Northwest, United States - 9_EM | ecosystem: Host-associated > Plants > Roots > Unclassified | place... | reverse complement strand
CCTGGTCGGCGGCGCTCCAGGCCAGCACGGTCGCGGAGAGGGCGGCCACCGAGCCGACCGACAGGTCGATGCCGGCGGAGACGATCACGAAGGTGACGCCGAAGGCGAGGATGGCCGTCACGGCCGCTTGGACGCCGATGTTGAGGAGGTTGTCGGCGGTCAGGAAGTTCCCGGACAGCGCCGACAGGGCGACGACGAGGACGATCAGCGCGGTCAGCGCGCCGTTGTCGAGCAGCAGTCTGCGCAGGCCGCCCGTGGCGTCACTCGCGCCCGTCGTGCTCTTGAGCGTGTCAGTGGCCACGGGTGGCCTCCAGTTCGGTTGCGGGGATGTCGGTTGCGGGGGTGGACACGGCGAGCGCCATCACGGAGTCCTGGGTGGCCTCGTCGGCGGAGAGCTCGCCCGCGATCCGGCCCTGGGCCATGACCAGGACCCGGTCGCTCATGCCGAGCACCTCGGGCAGATCGCTGGAGATCATGAGTACGGCGGCCCCCGCGGCCGTCAGTTCGTTGATCAGCTGGTAGATCTCGACCTTGGCGCCGACGTCGATCCCGCGCGTCGGCTCGTCGAGGATCAGCACCTTGGTGTCGGCCAGCAGCCACTTGCCGATGACGACCTTCTGCTGGTTGCCGCCGGACAACGTCCGCACGTGCTGGCCGAGTCCGGCCATCCGCACGCCCAGCTGCCCGGCGATCCGTGCCGCGGCCTCGCGCTGCCCCTTGAGGTCGACGAGCCCGCCACGGGTCGCCGACCGCATGGTCACCAGGCCGAGGTTCTCCTCGACGGAGGCGTCGAGGACCAGCCCCTGGCCCTTGCGGTCCTCGGGGATCAGCCCGATGCCGGCCGCCATCGCGGCGACCACGTCATGCCTCTTCAGGGCCGCCCCGGAGACCTTCACGGCGCCCTTGTCGTACGTGTCGGCGCCGAACACGGCCCGTACGACCTCGGTACGACCGGCCCCGACGAGCCCGGCGATGCCGACGACCTCGCCGGAGTGCACCTGGAAGCTCACGTCGTGGAAGACGCCGTCGCGCGTGAGCCCCTCCACCTTGAGAAGGGCCTCTCCGCTCTCGCCGCGCTCCCGCGGGTACTGCTGCTCGATGGAACGGCCCACCATCAGGCGTACGAGCTCGTCCTCGGGCGTGGAGGCGGGCACCTGCCCGACCGACTTCCCGTCCCGGATGACCGTGACCCGGTCGCCCAGGGCGGCGATCTCCTCCAGGTGGTGGGTGATGAAGACGATGCCCACGCCGTCCTCGCGCAGTTTGCGCACGATCGCGAAGAGCTTCTCGACCTCCTCGGAGGTGAGCACGGCGGTCGGCTCGTCCATGATCAGCACGCGCGCGTTCAGGCTCAGCGCCTTGGCGATCTCGACCATCTGGAGCCGGGCGATCCCGAGTTCACGCACCCGCGCGCGGGGCGACACGTGGACGCCTACCCGCTCCAGCAGGACGGCCGCGTCGGCCTCCATCCGCTTCCGGTCGATCATCCCGAGGCGGCGCGGCTGGCGGCCCAGGAAGATGTTCTCGGCGACCGTCAGATCGGGAACGAGGTTGAACTCCTGGTAGATGGTGGCGATGCCCAGCCGCTCGGCGTCCTGCGCCCCGCGGATGTGCACCTCCTCGCCGTCCACCAGGACCCTGCCCTCGTCGGGGTGGTAGGCACCCGACAGCATCTTGATCAGCGTGCTCTTGCCGGCACCGTTCTCGCCGAGCAGTACGTGCACCTCACCGCGGCGCAGATCGAAGTCGACGCCGTCGAGCGCGACCACGCCGGGGAAGGACTTCCGGATGCCCTCGATGCGCAGCAACTCGTCCTCGTTGCTCACGACCTGCTCCTGTTCTGTGCGGGGTTCTCGCCGCACGAGCGGCGTACGACGAGACGGGCGGGGAGAGTGACGGACTCGGGCGGCCGTCCCTCGATGCGGTCGACGAGCGCGCGCACGGCGGCCCGCCCCAGCTCGCCCGTGGGCTGGGCGATCGCGGTGATCGGCGGATCGGTATGCACGAACCATGGGATGTCGTCGAACGCGGCCAGCGCGAGGTCCTCCGGCACCCGCAGTCCACGCGCGCGTACGGCGTCCAGGGCGCCCAGCGCCATCAGGTTGTCGGCCGCGAAGACGAACTCGGGCGGCTCGGGCAGGTCGAGGAAGCCCTCGGTGACCCGCCGCCCGCTCTCGGCCTGGAAGTCGCCCTGCCCGATGTAGGCGTCGGGGAGTTCGAGACCGTGCGCGTGCAGGGCCTCCCTGAAGGCGTCCACCCGCTCCCGGCCGGTGGTGGTGGCCGCGGGCCCCGCGATGATGGCGAGCCGCCGGTGCCCGAGCGCGTGCAGATGCGCGACGAGATCCCGTACGGCCTCCCGTCCGTCCGACCGCACCACCGGCACGTCCACACCCGGGATCCACCGGTCCACGAAGACCATCGGCGTGCCCCCGCGCGCGGCGTCCAGCATGAGCGGCGAGGCGCCGTCGGTGGGGGAGACGAGGAGGCCGTCGATACGGCGGTCCAGCAGGGTCCGTACGTGGTGGTCCTGGAGGTCGGGCCGCTCGTCGGCGTTGCCGATGATGACGCTGTAGCCCAGCGCGCGGGCCTCCTCCTCGACGGAGCGGGCCAGCTCGGTGAAGTAGGGGTTCATCACGTCGCTGATGACCAGGCCGAGGGTGTGGGTCTGGTCGGTGCGCAGGGAGCGGGCGACGGCGTTCGGGCGGTAGCCCAGCGCCTCGACGGCGGCCAGCACACGCGTGCGTGCGTCCGCGCTGACCGACGGATGGTCGTTCAGGACGCGCGAGACCGTGGCGACGGACACCCCCGCCTCGGCCGCGACGTCCTTGATGCTCGCCATCGCCGCTCCACCTCCTCGTGGAATCGATTACACGAGGGATTGGAATCGATTCCACGACCGCAAATCAAGACCCTGGGTGCATCCCGAGACCGGATCGTGATGAAGGGTGATGTCAGAGCCAGGTAAAGAGAAGATCATTACATGCTGTTTACAAGAGCAAAGAAGATCATTCCCACGCACCGGCCGACGCCGCGATCACGAAGGACCCGAAGTGTCCCGACGTGACGTATTCGATCACCAGCAAGAAGCACTACTTTGTCAAGTCCTGGTGGAACGGCACCCACCTGAAGGACGGCCCGGGCGGCACCATCTCGCTGAGCGTCACCAAGTCGGGCACGCTCTCCGCCACCGCCTCCGCCAGCACCGACGTCAGCGTGAAGGCCATCGTCGCGAAGGCGAAGGTGACGGTCAGCGCGTCGGTCACCACCAGCGTGACCGTGACCGTCGGCCACCAGTTCACGCACGACATCACCAAGGGCAAGTACGGCAACGCCCAGTACGGCTCCTGGGGTTACAAGGTCGGCTTCACCAAGAAGAAGACCAGCTACAACGGCTACGGCTACTGCTCGGTCCACACCACCAAGGGCACGGCGGTCATGCCGACCTCGGCGACGGGCTGGCACTACTGGGAGACCAAGAGCTGACGCGGAGCTGATCGACGTCGGTCGCCCACAGGCCGCGGTGCTCGTCACCGCGGCCTGTGGGTCACCAGGCGAGTGTGAGCCTCAGGAGGACATCGCCGCGCGGTCGGCCTCGCTGCGGAGAACGCGGAACTCGTTGCCCTCCGGGTCGGCGAGGACGGCGGGCCAGCTCATAGGCGTTCGCACAGTCGACCGCCACGTTCTGCACTACCGAGACCATGCGCGAGAGCCTGCCGAGGCACCGCTCGACGATCAAGCCGCCGCTGTCGGTGCCGGGCGGTACCGTCGGATCATGGCCCAGGAAACGGGGAGTACGGGGAGCGGGGAGCGGCGACTCGCCGTGCTGGAAGGTGTCCTGGAGCGGATCACGTACGCCAACGAGGAGAACGGCTACACGGTCGCCCGGGTCGACACCGGCCGCGGCGGCGGCGACCTCCTCACCGTCGTGGGCGCGCTGCTCGGCGCCCAGGCGGGGGAGTCCCTGCGGATGGAGGGGCGTTGGGGCTCGCATCCGCAGTACGGCAAGCAGTTCACCGTCGAGAACTACACGACCGTCCTGCCGGCCACCGTCCAGGGCATCCGCCGCTACCTCGGCTCGGGCCTCGTCAAGGGCATCGGCCCCGTCTTCGCCGACCGCATCACCCAGCACTTCGGCATGGACACCCTGAAGATCATCGAGGAGGAGCCCAAGCGGCTCATCGAGGTCCCGGGGCTCGGCCCCAAGCGCACCAAGAAGATCGCCGACGCCTGGGAGGAGCAGAAGGCGATCAAGGAGGTCATGCTCTTCCTCCAGACCGTCGAGGTCTCCACCTCCATCGCGGTGCGCATCTACAAGAAGTACGGCGACGCCTCCATCTCCGTCGTGAAGAACCAGCCCTACCGGCTCGCCGCCGACGTCTGGGGCATCGGCTTCCTCACCGCCGACAAGATCGCCCAGTCCGTCGGCATCCCCCACGACAGCCCGGAGCGCGTCAAGGCGGGCCTCCAGTACGCCCTTTCGCAGGCCACCGACCAGGGCAACTGCTACCTCCCCGAGGAACAGCTGATCGCCGACGCGGTCAAGCTCCTCCAGGTCGACACCGGCCTGGTCATCGAGTGCCTGGCCGAACTCGCCCTGCCGGACGAGGACTCGGGGGAGCCCGGCGTCGTACGGGAACAAGTGCCTGGTGATCATGGGGAACCGGTCACCGCGATCTACCTCGTCCCCTTCCACCGCGCCGAACTCTCCCTCGCCGCCCAGCTGTTGCGCCTCCTGCGCACCGGCCAGGACCGCATGCCGTCGTTCCGGGACGTGACCTGGGACAAGGCGCTCGGCTGGCTCAAGTCCCGTACCGGTGTGGAGCTCGCCCCCGAGCAGGAGGCCGCCGTCAGGCTCGCGCTCACCGAGAAGGTCGCCGTCCTCACCGGCGGCCCCGGCTGCGGCAAGTCCTTCACGGTCCGCTCGATCGTGGAGCTGGCCCGCGCGAAGAAGGCCAAGATCGTCCTCGCCGCCCCCACCGGGCGGGCCGCCAAGCGCCTCGCCGAACTCACCGGCGCCGAGGCCTCCACCGTCCACCGGCTCCTGGAGCTCAAGCCCGGCGGCGACGCGGCCTACGACAAGGACCGCCCGCTCGACGCCGACCTGGTGGTGGTCGACGAGGCGTCCATGCTGGACCTGCTGCTCGCCAACAAGCTGGTGAAGGCGGTGCCTCCGGGCGCGCACCTCCTGTTCGTCGGGGACGTCGACCAACTGCCCAGCGTCGGCGCGGGGGAGGTGCTCCGGGACCTGCTCGCCGACGGCGGCCCGATCCCCGCGGTGCGCCTCACGCGCGTGTTCCGCCAGGCCCAGCAGTCCGGTGTGGTGACCAACGCGCACCGGATCAACGCCGGGCAGCACCCCGTCACCGACGGCATGCACGACTTCTTCCTCTTCGTCGAGGACGACACGGAGGAGGTCGGCCGGCTCACCGTGGACGTGGCGGCCCGTCGGATTCCGGCCAAGTTCGGACTCGACCCGCGCCGGGACGTCCAGGTACTCGCGCCCATGCACCGGGGCCCCGCGGGGGCGGGCAACCTCAACGGCCTGCTCCAGCAGGCCATCACCCCCGGCCGCCCCGACCTCGCGGAGAAGCGGTTCGGCGGCCGGGTCTTCCGGGTCGGCGACAAGGTCACCCAGATTCGCAACAATTACGAGAAGGGCACCAACGGTGTCTTCAACGGCACCGTGGGCGTGGTCACCTCGCTCGATCCGGTCGACCAGCGCCTCACGGTGCTGACGGACGAGGACGAGGAGGTTCCGTACGAATTCGATGAACTGGACGAGCTGGCCCATGCGTACGCGGTGACCATCCACCGTTCCCAGGGGAGTGAATATCCCGCCGTCGTGATCCCCGTCACCACGAGTGCCTGGATGATGCTCCAGCGGAATCTGCTCTATACGGCGGTCACCCGGGCCAAGAAGCTGGTCGTCCTCGTCGGTTCGCGCAAGGCGATCGGGCAGGCGGTGCGCACGGTGTCGGCGGGACGGCGCTGCACGGCACTGGACTTCCGGCTCATCACCAAAAATGATCGATCAAATGAGTCATGAAGGTCACAGAGCCCTTCCGGATGGGAGGGACAGGGGGCAGGATGAGCTGGTTGGCGGCACTGAGTGCCGCCGATTAGCCCAATGGCCGACCCCGAGTGCACTCTCCTGCGCCAAATGGGGGATGGTAGAGACAGTCAGGGCAACCTCGAAGATGAGGCACAACGTCGGTGAGGGAAGACGTGAGCGACAACTCTGTAGTACTGCGGTACGGCGACGGCGAGTACACCTACCCGGTGATCGACAGCACCGTCGGCGACAAGGGCTTCGACATCGGCAAGCTCCGCGCCCAGACCGGTCTGGTGACGCTGGACAGCGGCTACGGCAACACGGCCGCCTACAAATCCGCGGTCACCTACCTCGACGGTGAGGCGGGCATCCTCCGCTACCGCGGCTACCCGATCGAGCAGTTGGCCGAGCGCTCCACCTTCCTGGAGGTCGCCTACCTGCTGATCAACGGCGAGCTTCCGACCGTCGACGAGCTCTCCACGTTCAAGAACGAGATCACGCAGCACACCCTGCTGCACGAGGACGTCAAGAACTTCTACCGTGGCTTCCCGCGCGACGCCCACCCGATGGCCATGCTGTCGTCGGTGGTCTCCGCGCTGTCCACGTTCTACCAGGACAGCCACAACCCCTTCGACGAGAAGCAGCGCAACCTCTCGACGATCCGGCTGCTCGCCAAGCTTCCGACGATCGCGGCGTACGCGTACAAGAAGTCGATCGGTCACCCGTTCGTCTACCCGCGCAACGACCTCGGTTACGTCGAGAACTTCCTGCGCATGACCTTCTCGGTCCCGGCCCAGGAGTACGACCTGGACCCGGTCGTGGTCGCGGCCCTGGACAAGCTGCTCATCCTGCACGCCGACCACGAGCAGAACTGTTCGACCTCCACGGTCCGCCTCGTCGGCTCGTCGCAGGCGAACATGTTCGCGTCGATCTCCGCCGGCATCAACGCGCTGTGGGGCCCGCTGCACGGCGGTGCCAACCAGTCCGTGCTGGAGATGCTGGAGGGCATCCAGGCCTCCGGCGGTGACGTCGACTCCTTCATCCGCAAGGTGAAGAACAAGGAGGACGGCGTCCGGCTGATGGGCTTCGGCCACCGGGTCTACAAGAACTTCGACCCGCGCGCGAAGATCATCAAGGCGGCGGCGCACGACGTCCTCTCGGCCCTAGGCAAGTCCGACGAGCTGCTGGACATCGCGCTCAAGCTGGAGGAGCACGCGCTCTCCGACGACTACTTCGTCTCGCGCAGCCTCTACCCGAACGTGGACTTCTACACCGGCCTGATCTACCGCGCCATGGGCTTCCCGACCGAGATGTTCACGGTCCTCTTCGCCCTCGGCCGCCTCCCGGGCTGGATCGCCCAGTGGCACGAGATGATCAAGGAGCCGGGTTCCCGCATCGGCCGCCCGCGCCAGATCTACACGGGCGTCGTGGAGCGGGACTTCATCCCGGTCGAGCAGCGCTGACGCTGGGTTTCTCCAGAAGTCGAGGCAAAAGCGGAAGGCGCCCTGCCGCCGGTCCCCCCACGGGCCGGCGTACAGGGCGCCTTCCCATGTCCCGGTGCGGATTCCCCCCACGGGATCCGGCCGGGCGTCTGAGAAGACAGCGCCTGAATCGCTGTCTTTCCGTACTGCCTGTACTGCTGGTTGAGCAGAACGAGCAAAACTCCTCGTACTACTCCTGTGTGCGGTCTGCCGGGACAACGCACGCTCGGGAGGGCCGCTCAAAGCTTCCCGAGGTGCGTGCCCCGGCAACGCATCTCTGAGGAAGTCCCCCAAGACATCCTCAGATGCCAGTCAGCGCCCCCCAAGACGCTGCCTGACATCGTCAACTTAGACCTTCGAACCCCTTCGATGGTTACGTTCACATCACTGTGATCTGCGTCTCTTGCATATGTCCGATAGATGCGCAAGAGCCCGGATATGGCGAACGAAGCCCAAGCGTAAGGATGATGCGCGAGCCTTGTGAAGAGCTTATGTGAGCGCGGCCCCGGACTCCAGAGGGGTCCGTCAAAGGAATCCTCAACGGAAGGCACGTAGCCGCAGGCTGTTGGTCACCACGAACACCGAGGAGAACGCCATCGCCGCCCCGGCGATCATCGGGTTCAGCAACCCGGCCGCGGCGAGCGGCAGCGCGGCCACGTTGTAGCCGAAGGCCCACACGAGATTGCCCTTGATCGTGGACAGCGTGCGCCGGGAGAGCCGGATCGCGTCCGCGGCCACCCGCAGGTCCCCGCGCACCAGCGTCAGATCCCCCGCCTCGATCGCCGCGTCGGTCCCGGTCCCCATGGCCAGGCCCAGGTCGGCGGCGGCCAGCGCGGCCGCGTCGTTGACGCCGTCACCGACCATCGCGACGACCCGTCCCTCGCCCTGGAGCCGTCGTACGACATCGACCTTGTCCTCGGGCAGCACCTCGGCGATCACCCCCGAGGCGTCGATGCCCACCCGCCGGGCCACCGCCTCGGCCACCGTCCGGTTGTCCCCGGTCAGCAGCACCGGCGTGAGCCCCAGCGCCCGCAGCGACCGCACCGCCTCCGCGCTGGTCTCCTTGACCGCGTCCGCGACGGCCAGGACGCCGCGCGCCACGCCGTCCCACCCGACGACGACGGCCGTACGACCGCCCTGCTCGGCCTCTTCCTTCGCGCGGGCCAGTTCCCCGGGCAGAACGTCGAAGAGCCGCCCTACGGCCACCTCGTGGCCCTCCACGCGCCCGCGTACGCCCTTCCCGGGGACGTTCTCGAACCCCTCGGCCCCCGGAAGCGGCCCGACCCGCTCCTCGGCGCCCACGGCGACCGCGCGCGCGACGGGGTGCTCGGAGGCGTGCTCCAGGGCGCCCGCGAGCCGCAGCACCTGCTTCTCGTCGGCGTCCTGGGCGACGTACACCTCTTGAAGGGTCATACGGCCGGTGGTGACCGTGCCGGTCTTGTCCAGGACGACGGAGTCGACGCGGCGCGTGGACTCCAGGACCTCGGGGCCCTTGATGAGGATGCCGAGCTGGGCGCCGCGCCCGGTGCCGACCATGAGCGCGGTCGGTGTGGCCAGGCCCAGGGCGCACGGGCAGGCGATGATCAGCACCGCGACGGCCGCGGTGAACGCGGCGACGGCGTCACCGGTCGCGCCGAGCCACCCGCCGAAGGTGGCGACCGCGAGGACGAGGACCGCCGGGACGAAGACGGCGGAGACCCGGTCGGCCAGCCGCTGCACCTCGGCCTTGCCGTTCTGCGCGTCCTCCACCAGCTGCGCCATCCGCGCGAGCCGCGTGTCGGCACCGACCCTTGTCGCCGCTACGACGAGCCGCCCGCCGGCGTTGACGGTCGCGCCCGTGACGGAGTCGCCGACGGTCACGTCCACCGGCACCGACTCGCCGGTCAGCATGGACGCGTCGACCGCGGAGGAGCCCTCGACGACGGTGCCGTCGGTGGCGATCTTCTCCCCGGGCCGTACGACGAACCGGTCCCCGACGGCCAGCCGCTCCGCCGGAATCCGCACCTCACGCCCGTCCCGCAGCACGGAGACGTCCTTGGCGCCCAGTTCCATCAGGGCCCTGAGGGCCGCCCCCGCACGGCGCTTGGCGCGAGCCTCCAGATAGCGGCCGAGCAGGAGGAAAGTGGTGACACCGGCGGCGACTTCGAGGTAGATCGTCGAGGCGCCGTCCATGCCGCCGACGGTGAACTCGAAGCGTTCCCGCATCCCCGGCATGCCGGCGTCGCCGAAGAACAGCGCCCACAGCGACCAGCCGAACGCGGCGAGCGTGCCGACCGAGACGAGGGTGTCCATGGTGGCCGCGGCGTGCTTCGCGTTCGTCCAGGCGGCCCGGTGGAAGGGCAGGCCGCCCCAGACGACGACGGGGGAGGCGAGGGTGAGCGCCAGCCACTGCCAGTTGTCGAACTGGAGGGCCGGGACCATCGAGAGCAGGATCACGGGAACGGCGAGGAGTGCGGAGACGGTGAGCCGCTGCCGGAGGGCGGCGAGCTCGGGGTCCGTGTCCTCGGGTTCCCGCTCCTCGGGCGCCGGCTCCGCCGCCGTATAGCCCGTCTTCACCACGGTCGCGACCAGATCGGCGACCTCGACCCCGGCCGGGTAGCTGACCTTCGCCTTCTCGGTGGCGTAGTTGACGGTGGCGGTGACCCCGTCCATCCGATTGAGCTTCTTCTCCACGCGCGCGGCGCAGGAAGCACAGGTCATCCCACCGATGACCAGCTCGACTTCGGAGGTGGCCGCTATCGGGGAGGAGGTGGCCATGCTTCGGACTCCGGGCTCTCTGTGATGCGGCGCTGTCAGACCCGGCCGACGAGCTCGAACCCGGCCTCGTCCACCGCCGCGCGCACCGCTTCCTCGTCGAGCGCCGCCTCCGACACGACGGTCACCTCGCCGGTGGACGCGACCGCCTTCACCGAGCTGACACCGGCGATCTCGGAGATCTCACCGGAGACGGCCCCCTCGCAGTGTCCGCAGCTCATTCCGCTCACCTTGTAGACAGCGGTGACGGAACCCGTGGTGTCGGTCTGGGCGGTCATGTCGTTCTCCTCGGGGAGGCGTGTGGGGTTGGTGTAGCACAGACTATACCCCTAGGGGGTATTTCTCAAAGAGGGCTCCTGGCGGGATGCGAAGCGGACTTACCGGATCCTTGTGGTAGATACGGCTCATGTCGCAGTCCGGGACGCTCGTCCTGATCATGTCCATCGCCGTGCTGGCGCCGCTGCTGGCGTACGGAGTGGGCCGTTGGCTCCCCGTGCCGCTGGTCATCTTCGAGATCCTGCTGGGCATCCTGGTCGGTCCGGATGTGCTGGGCTGGGCGGGCGACGGGCAGGTCATCGACACGCTGTCGAACCTCGGCCTGACGATGCTCATCTTCCTCGCCGGCTACGAGATCGAGTTCGACCGGGTCCGCGGCGACACGCTGCGGCGGGCCCTGTGGGCGTGGGGCGTCTCGCTGGCGCTGGGGCTCGGCGCGGCCACCTTGCTGGCGGGCTGGTCGAAGGGCGTCTACATCGGTACGGCCCTCACCAGTACCGCCCTCGGCACGGTCCTGCCCGTGCTCCGTGACGCCGGGGATCTGAAGTCCCGGTTCGGCTCGGTGATGATGGCGGTCGGCGCGGTGGGGGAGTTCGGGCCGGTCATCGCCATGGCGCTGCTGCTGAGCGGGCGTTCGCCGGGGAGGTCGGCGGCGCTGCTCGCCGCGTTCGCGGTGCTGACGGCCGGCGCGGTGTGGTGGGCCGTGCGGCCGCGGCCACCGTGGTTCTCCCGGGTGATCGCGAAGACCCTGCACAGCAGTGGGCAGTTCGCCGTACGGCTGGTCGTGCTGCTGCTCGCCGTGATGCTCGGGGTCTCGGGGGCTCTCGGCCTCGACACCCTGCTGGGGGCCTTCGCCGCCGGGCTGATCACCCGTCTGGTGCTGCACGGGGCGGCACCCGAGAGCGCGGGGCCGGTCCTGGAGAAGATCGAGGCGATGGGGTTCGGCTTCCTGGTGCCGGTGTTCTTCGTCGTCACCGGCATCGAGTTCGACCTGCACGCGTTGCTGTCCGGCGGCCGTGCGCTGCTGCTCCTGCCGGTGTTCCTGCTGCTGTTCCTGGCGATCCGCGGGGGTCCGGTGTACGTCCTCGCCCCGCGCGATCTCCTGCGACGGGACCGGCGCGCCTTCACCCTCCTCGCGTCCACCGCGCTGCCGCTGGTCGTGGCCATCACCACCATCGGGGTCGACGACAAGGTGCTGAGGACCGAGGAGGCGGCGGCGCTGGTGGGCGCCGGCATGGTGTCGGTGCTGCTGTTCCCGCTGGCGGGGCTGCGGCTGCGGGGCGAGCGCGCGCCCGAGTCGGACAGGGGGACGGAGTCGGTCAGGGGGACGGAGTCGTGGTGAGGCCGGGCCGGCCGAGCCGGTCGCCGACCAGGGGGTCGAGGTAGCGGATCAGCGCGATCTTCACTTCCCGGATGTACGCGTCGCGCTCGGCGCCCTCGTGGGCGAGGACCAGTTCCAGGCCCGCCATGTAGATGCCCAGGACCATCTGCGCGGTGCGTCTGACGTCGGCGGCGGGTGCGTCGGGCAGGAGTGAGAAGAGGAGTGTCTCGACGCGGCTGACGAGAGTCGCGTGCAGTGCGTCGTGCTCCTCGGTGAGCCGGCCCGGGATGTCGGGGCCGTGCATCAGCGCGAAGAACACCGGGTGCTGGCAGTTGAAGGCGATGAACCGGTCCACGGCGGCTCCGACCGCCTCCTCCAGCGGGGTCGCGGGGTCGACCGGGGCGAGCGCCTCGCCGTACGCCGTCTGCATCTCGTGCACGAGCCGGCCGCCCAGCTCGATCGCGATCGCTTCCTTGTTCGGGAAGAACTGGTAGAGCGTGCCGGGCGAGACACCTGCCTCGCGGGCGATGGCGTTGGTGCTGGCCGCGGTGTAGCCCGTCGCGCAGAAGACGGTGGCCGCCGCCTCCAGCAGCTGGGCGATCCGGCGTTCGCCGCGGGCCTGACGGCGGCGCGGCTGCTCCTTCTCGTCGGTGTCGGGCACGCGTTATCCCCAGTTCTCCGCACACGGTTGACAAACGCGAGCGGTCGCTCGCATTCTGGTTCTGGAAACGCGAGCGATCTCTCGTGTTTTCCATTCTACGGTTTTCACGGTGAAGGGGACACCGCATCATGACCGAAGTCAACAGCCCGCCTCGCGTCGGCCGATGGACCCGTATCGTCACCGCCCGCCCCAGGTTGTCGCTGCTCGCGGCCCTGGTGCTCACCGTCCTGGCGGTGCTGGCAGGGAGTGGGGTCGCCGACCGCCTGGGCGCGGGCGGCTGGGAGGACCCGGCCGCGGAGTCGACGTACGCGACCAAGGCGCTGGAGCGCGAGTTCCCGGACTCCCAGCCCAACCTCCTGCTGCTCGTGGACGCGGGC
>Ga0307508_10004866_pt1 | contig 12929 bp, 13 predicted proteins | sample 9_EM_MG_FD_203089 | JGI IMG/M metagenome (GOLD analysis project Ga0307508, IMG submission 203089) | Populus trichocarpa ectomycorrhiza microbial communities from riparian zone in the Pacific Northwest, United States - 9_EM | ecosystem: Host-associated > Plants > Roots > Unclassified | place... | reverse complement strand
TCAATGAATATATATATCCACTTTCATTTAGCCGTTCCCTGAATGGTGCCTTAAATGGAAATGTAGGCGTCATGAAAGGCATGATGGTAGAGATTACAGACTCCACGAATCTCGCAGAGGCATATGCTTATATGCCGATAGCCTGGTCCACTGGTGCTTCCTTAGGGTTAGTCCTTTACTGTAATGCTCCAAAGTCTTGCTCATTCGAGTACGCATCATGCTTAGCCCATATATTGGCGGATGGTTATCGAAGCCCGCCGATCGGTTTCCGGATGTTTTTGGAAATTGGGACTTCTTCAAGACGCATCCTTATTTCTTGGCGTGCGCCGTGCCCGCGACGTTTACTGCTCTGGCTTGGCTTATCACCTTCTTGTTCTTGAAAGAGGTTAGAATGTTCTACACTAATCTCTGTCTCTGTCACTGCATGGCTGAACGTAGTAACCAGACTCTTCCTCACCGCATCCCGCTCGGTCGGTTGATCACGGCCAAGTTCAGCAAGAAATCCGCCGTGAAGAGAACCCCGTCTCGCGATACACTAGTGAATGAGAATATAGAGGAATCCGGGAAGGAGGATGAAGATCCACCACCTTTACGCGCACTCTTGGTACCGCGTGTGCTCATCGCAGCAGGAAACTATGCAGCTCTCTGTCTACTGGAGATGACATTCCGAACCGTACAACCAGTCTTCTTTGCTACACCCATAGAGCTTGGTGGGCTTGGTCTTGATCCGCCTCGTATCGGAAATATTCTTTCTGTCTTTGGCTTGGTGGACGGGTTGTTCCACATTTTCTTCTTTGCGGATTTGCATGATTGTTTCGGGTCCAAGGTTATTTATTCGGTCGCTATTGCTTCCGGCATTCCTTTGATTCTTAGTTGTCCATTGATCAACGCTCTTGCTCGGACCCAAGGGTTGAGTTGGATGGTTTGGTCCCTGGTCGGGGCGCAGCTTGCCTTTGCGATAGCATTAAACTTGGCCTATTGTGAGTTGTTTTACGTCACTCATAAGCTTGCACTTCTAACCAACACATCTATAGCTTGCATTTTCATCTATATCGCAGCAGCCTCTCCCAATCGAGCTTCTCTCGGAACCACCAACGGATTTGCTCAGCTGCTTGCTTCGATGATGCGCACTATCGGACCCGCTTTCGGCACATCCATGTTTTCGATTTCTATCACTGCCCCCGAACATGCGTGGTTTGTGTACTATTATCTCTTATCGCTGGTTTGCGTTGGCATCGGTGCCTCGCTATGGCTTCCACGAAGACTCTGGACCCGCCCGACGGAGTAAGATTTCCGAGTTCTCCCGTTTCTCCGTGTCCTGCCGAACCTCGTTTGTGATACCAACTCGAGATCGCCGACACTAGATGACACCGTCCGTATTCATCTCCGCTCCCGTCATCATTCAAATTGTAGATTTCTTGTTTTGGATTACTACTCACGGGTACATAGATGATGAATCGCTTTTGCACGGGGAACAAGATAGGGCTATAATATTGTCTATATGTAACTTTCGTTGACCCATGTTATATTGCTGAACCCAATGTGACAAGCCTCGAGTCGTAGCATAGGCATCGAGCGGCCGATTCAAGAAATTCCAGTCCTACAGTGGGTCTTAGGCTGGCGGCTTTGAGTCCCACTTGTCTCCTCTCGTTCAACATTCCACCGAGGTACGATTCACAAGTCGACGCTTCACACGAACCATCATGACAAACTCTTCAACCAATAAAATACACAGGATATATTTAGCCAACGAGAGGTGGTGATGCCACTGTCATACTCTACAAAACACGGATGGTTGCGCGGGGGGTATATCGATACAAAAATGTGAATTCAGTAGCCAATATACGAGGTCATGATGCTTTTATCCTTTGGTCCTCCCAATCAGCTCCCGCAAACAGCCGAAAGGATCTCAAACACTTCGTGTTGTCGTTCACGGAATGTCTGGACCTTTGATATATTTAATGCAAGCGTGTTGATCCGATTGGAAAACTCGACGGTTCTCCCTTCAATGCTGTCCCTTCTAACACGCTGCTCTTCATCATTGACGTTTTGGGCCCGGTCGAAACCCACACCCTCTTGTAGCATCCTCCTAAGCTGATCCAGTCGTGGAACTGGTGGCTCAACTCCTGATTGTGCCGCTTCAATAGCCGCTTCCGTGTCCCCTTCTCGGATCGTCTTTGCCTTTTTCCCGATCCTCCCGAATTCGATCATCAAGGGCTTCAGTGCCTCCGGGCACTCGTCTAGGGTTATTTGCAAACCAGCCCCTCCGTCAATGGAACCATCTGGTTGCAAGGCCCTTGTACCGACTTCGAGGATGGCCAGAGAAACGGAAGCAAAGTATGCGCGAGGAGGGTCCCGTTTGAGGAGCCGGCCCAGTGTCACGTTACCAGCAAGAACGTCCCCAAGGGCGGCATAGATGATCTGACGGAGCCTCTCGAGACCTGGGGAATTGTGCGGGAATAGCACCGGGGATGGTGATCGCGGGGGAAACACGGAGGCTGGAGAAACAGACCGAGCGCTATGCTTGGCCCAGTACTCTGCCCCATATTTGGCGTTACTGGCATGTGAGTCGGACGAACCGTCGTAAGCGGGAGGTGGGACGAAGGAGGTCTTTACTTTGAGAGTGGAGCCACTAGGGCCCGCGTCGAGCGCAGCCTGCAGATCGCTTGCGTATCTGTCTTGGAAAGAGCGTCTCTGTGATATCTCGATCGCTACCGCACGGAGATCGGCTGCAATCCCAGAGACTGCGGGGTTGGTCGGTTGACTGACCGGCTCCAGACCACATATGACGCGGGCGAGGTCATGCTGGTGTTCTGGCTGCAGCCCTTGTATCTTTGGGACAGTGGATGCCCAGACGCGGAGGAAGCCCAGGAAGGCCGGAGGACAATTTGCCTCCGTGAGATCGCGGGGTGGAGCCGAATTGGAGCTCCTGGGAAGTGGCACCGATGGTGGAACGGTGGTGGAGCGCAGAGCGGCAAAATAGAGACAAAGCGCTGGGCCTGGATGCCACGTAGGTTAGAAGGTGATTTGATTGGCTTGGGGTTTTCCCGCTTACCAGTGATCATCAAATCCGCCTCGGCGCTCGCGAGAACCTCTGGCTCGATCAGCCTCTCGACCTTTGCATGTGTGAGAGAGGACTTGAGGTAGCTGTGAAAACTGTCTTGGACGTATTCTTCGGAGAGCTTGGAGTCGGGCACCATGGTAAGAGGAGATGCTGCGGTGACCGTATCCGCTATTTAGAGTGAGTGTAATGCGGTGTTACAGCTCAGCTTACCTAATAAATCTGATTTGATACAGTATGGCTGTGCTGGCTATGTGGGGCTTTCCACGGCCCGGTTTTTGGCCCGATTCATGACGTATTTGTGCAGTTGTGTCAAAGCAGCCCAGTTTCAAACCCACCACTCTTCTTTCTCCACCACGCGCTTACGATGTCTGCCTACATGCAAAAAGTAGGCATCAAGCTCTTTCGAAAACACTTGGAGGACTACGCTCCCCCAGACCCTCTCTACGAGTATTACACCGACGCCAAGGGAAAACAACGTCGTAAAAAGGTACATAATCACTGCATTTTCATCTCAACTACGTGCACATTTCTGATGTGACTCGTTATTTTATTTTTAGCGCGACGCACCTCCTGGAATCTCCTCTCGTGATGCCAAAATCCTGAAGAGTGTCCAACGCAGAGCACATTTCCTCGACAAAAGCTTCAGCTTCTGTGGGCTCCAATTCGGCTGGACGTTCATCATTGGAATCGTCCCTGGCGCCGGCGATGTCGTGTGTGCCGGGCTGAACTACGTCCTCGTGGTCCGCAAAGCCCGCCAGGCGGATCTGCCGTCTTGGCTCGTTGGCAAGATGTTGTTCAACAATGCTGTATCTGCCGTCGGCGGGATCGTTCCCATCGTCGGGGATGTGGTTATCGCTGTATACAAGGCCAATTCTAGGAATGCGATACTCCTGGAGGAGTTTTTGCGCATCAGGGGAGAAGAGTATATCAAGTTACAGGCGGAGGGGGTGGAGGTAAGGGGTGGCCGAACCGTCACGAATGCCGTTTCGCAATCGGACATGGAGCAGGTTAAGCCAGGGTCAGGCATGGAGACTGGCCCAACCTTTGCCTCATTGATGTCGCAAAGGGGGAAGAGGCTGCCAACAGATACCAATAGCGAGCGTGGAAGATTCGTCGAAAACGTGAATTGATTCGATGGATCACACTTACGGTGATCTTTGGCTGATAGGGCGACGACCCATTATGCAAGGACTGTGCTCTTTTTTCCTTCTTAGTATTGGGCTACTGAGGAGATACATGCAACATTTGTAGCTATTATCCACCTGTATGAACGATCCACTATTTTTCACTTCGTAGCGCTAGTAGTACGAGGCTTGTTCCCTGCGATAAGACGATTTAGTGTTGTTCTTTCCCTTCCATTCCAGATTCATTTTTCTTCTCTTAGTAGAGTAACCATAATGAAAGAAGGACTGTGCTCCCTCTCGACTCCTTCGTCCGCCTACGGGAGGGTAAATTGTAGTCGCAACACGTTGTGTTCACGCGCCAAGTTCAAGTTGATGGAGGAATGTTGTATTCAACCACTGTGCCCTCTCAAATGCTCAGGTAAGTCGCTTGCCTTCAATTCAATGGTCACTAGATTGGGATGACTGACCCACCTCATCAGGATCCCAGCTCGAGGGCCGTCCATCGGTCGAATCCCAGAGACCAAATCGTTCGGGACTCTGCCATGCGGATTACTAGTGGCACACATGTTTACAAGTGCAAGTTCAGCCACACGTCAGGGTCTTCGTCTCTGGCATAACATTCTTATTTCTTATGTCTATCCTCTGTTCATCTCACATAGGTTGCCGTAAAGACATTGAGGTGCTTTGCATGCAAAGATCCTGAGGAGAAAGTGGGAGCTAAATAACAAAATTGATTCCGTCTTCAACTCGCCAGATGGATGGCATGTCCTCCGCCGAGAGCGCGGTCCTTTGAGAAGACTCGAGCACCCGGAATATCGTTTCCTTACTCGGTGTGACACAAGGTTTGGGGCCGATACTTGCGGCAGTGTTACCCTAGATGTCGAATAGTGCCCTGCACTCTTTTCTGAGGAACGAGGGCAAGACGCTCACGATGGTCGAGCGAGACTACAAAACACTTATTTTGAATTGGCGGCGCTGACCATTCACGTGGCATCAGATCCGACCTAGAGCGTCTCTTCTCATCAGTGCTCCAACTTTACTCCACCTTTCTGATTGTATGATTCGCGGTATGTAGTGTAATCGATTCTGATGTTCCACAGAGACTTGCGTGGTGTTTGTTACACGGCTTTTCGGGTTGTCTCAGCACGTACTTGTTTTGCACCACGATGGAAACTATCGGGACAGAATTTTCCGCAGCAACCGGACAGTAACCGGAGAAGTGAGACGGACCCCCCTATGTTGACGTGTCTTCATCGGATCAACGGAAATCGTGTTCCGTTTGCTAAGTTGTGGGTCAACAAACAAAAATAAGGGAGGGATTGGGCAAGGCAATCAACATTGAATCGGGGTGCAGCAGCGTCATAGAGACACTGCTTGGATCGAGTAGAATAGGGTGGATTTCTCGACTATAATATGGGATCTAATATCAATCTACACTTCATACAACTTTTCTCACTGGGTTCTCACCACGCCCCGCGTGCGATACGGGTCTGCACATATACGGCGGTCGAGCGAGAGTGGGGCAGTTTGCGACTACGCGGCATCATAGCGGTCATGCGAGACAGCGAAAGCGTGGACTCGAGCAATGAAACTGACCTGCAAGGGGTGTATTCTGGTGTCCAGAAAGAGGTTTAATCATTCAGCTCCCAACTAACACCACAGCCACATCCGCCTTTTGCCTGTGGATTCCCGGTCACCCGGAACGAGCTCCCTATGAGCTCGGTGGCATAATCGACCGTCGACCCATTCAGCATGGGTAGCGATACAGCATCGATATACAAGTTTGAGGGACGGATATCTGGATGAGTAAGATGACTAGTGGGAAGATGGTGAGCGCAAACGAAACGAGAACGCAACGGCAACAGTAACCCACTAGTCCTCTGGAGCGCGTGCACCGGCAAGCCCCAGCTTATACTGGTATCCATGGCATCCTCCAGACTCGACGGATATGCGTAGGGCTACGTCAGGGTTCCTCTCTCGCGTTGATATTCGCCGAAGTTGCTAGAGTCTCGTCAGAGATCTGTGGGCTCCCTACGTATTTGCGAAGAGCGTACCTCCGCGGCACGATCAGTGAGAGCGACATTAATTTGCCCCTTGGGTATCAAGTCAGCATCGAGCTCTTGCTCCTCCAGATCCCTGACAGCTGGCGACCTGAGAAGTAGGCTGCGCGTTTTGGGGATTTCGGCAGAGCGCGTCGACTGGGACGATGCAAGGGACATGTTGCGTGCATGGGCAAGAATTGGAGGGGATCTCGCGAACGTCCACGGAAGCCGGCGCAGACCACTCCTGATGATGGTCATCTTGAAGAGATACTTTGCTGACAAAGCCAACGACTCTCGACTCAACGACGACATGGGCTCGAGACCTTCCCCCGTCTCGTTCATAGTCCGCCGGCCGACGCCTGTATCTCGACCCTCCTCGTCTGGCCCAGAATCTGACGGTCCATTCAAACTTCCAGCGCTTCCTCGTCATCTGGCCAGCGCTGCCAGCTCTGCCACAGGAAGCCCACTCGCAGGTTCTCCCCGGTCATTCAGCCCTCGAGAGGACTCGGACAATGATGGAGAGACTGGAATCGTGTTTGCAAATGGCTCCGGTGCAGATGATGACAGTCATCGCACGGATTCGAGCGACGAGGAAAACCTCGTCGCCAGCACCAGACAGCCTGGTGGTCAGCGGTGCGTCATTCGCAATCAGTCGTCATGTTCCATCGAGTTCGACTCACAGAAGTTGTCACGCATGTTTCGACATTCTAGTTTTTACCAGAAAAAGAGAAAAGCATCTGTCCCAGAAGCACCCCTAGTCATCCCCACGCAACCCAACCCCGACTGGCGTGAAGCAGCACGAAGACGCCGCGCAGCTTGTTCCCGTGTCCAACCACACACTTCCCGCGCCACCCCTTCGTTCCTTCCTGGTTCTGCCCTTGCGGCAACCGGGGCAGACGGGAGTGTTGGTGGCCTGGGAACGAGAGATTCCATCAACTCTGGTCCTCAGCTATCCGGTCTACAGATCCATAAAAGGGTCAAAATGGAGGCTGAGGAGGATGGTGCTACAATGGTGGGGGTCGTGTCGGCAGCCTCTTTGGATCAATCCACGGCCGAGGTCGTCGAGGAAACCGAAGACCAAAGAGCCCTTCGGGCAATTCTGGCTGGCGAAGATGAATCTGCTGCTGTTGTCGAGATCATCCCCGTGCCTCCCCTTTCAGAAGCGGATGCGTTGAAGCAAGACGTTCAAGAACTACCGGACGTCGCTACGGCGAATGACTACGAACGCGTCCCCATATCGGCTTTTGGTGCTGCCATGCTACGCGGTATGGGTTGGACCGACGGACCTGTTGCCGCCAAGTGGGACAAGAGAAGCAAGAATGGCCTTGCGAATCTGTACCTGCCACAGGCGCGCCCTGCCTTGTTAGGCATTGGTGCAAAAGAACGGGAACCAGTGGATGACGGGAGCGGGAAGAAGAAACCAAAGGGTCCAGACATGCGTTACATCCCTATCGCGAGAAAGGAGAGCGGGCGAGGCGATAACGGGCCGAGCAGATCGGGGACGGTTTCCAGGCGAAGCTCACGTTCCCCGTCACGCAAAGAGAAAGATGAGCGCACGGCAGACCAGGAAAGGAGCACGTACGATGATCGCGAGCGGAGAAAAGATCGTGAGCGAAAGGATTATAGGGACAGGGACAGAGACAGAGACAGGGAGATGGAAAGAGATCGCGCCAGAGGTCGTGGCGATTCCAACCGAGAGAAAGAGAGAGATGGAAAGGGAAAGCAGTACAATCAACCGGATCGCTCAAGGGAGCGTGACAGACGGGACCGTCGAGACGACAGATGACGTTGGTGACCGGTCTGACGAACTCTCAATCAAGTTATACTCATTTGTTGTCCATTAGGAATCCGTCGAGTTCATTTGCGGTGCTAGACATGTACCGTGTTTAATCACTATACGATGCGCCTTATTTCAAGGTCTATGTAGACAATGCCGCTGACGTGGGCAATTTTATTTGTACTAGCTCCAGTTAAAGATCTGGGATTGTTGAGGGAGAGAGGCTACGGATGAAGGTGCTCAGGTACGTACACTGGTGCAACAACCATATGTACCCATGAACAAGGTCGATCTGTTTGCGACGACCACACTGCTTTTAGCTCAGCTCCTTGGCGCATGTGTCATTCGCGGATATTCAAGTTGCTCCTGAAAACGTTTGGTAAGCCTCTACAAGACAATACTCCTCCAGCATCACAAAAACTGCGTAAATATTATGAGGCCGTATAACTGTCCAGTAGAGATTATATTCGTTGGCAGCCCGTTTTGGTCGTCTTGACAGCGGTGGAGATTGTCTTAGAATATGAATAAACTGAAGCTTTGCCGGCCATTCATAATATCGCGCGACGTTATAGTCTCTTGTGACAACACAGCACACTGTATTACAGCCGATTGTAGCAACAGACAATACGATGCAATGTAATCTTGATCTCCTACGCACTACCACCTGATGGGAATATAATACACACTAATTGTCCACCCCAATGACTGATACTCTAGTAGTGTTACAAGCAACAGAAGCAATGAAACTGGCAAGACAGAAAGAAACACAACTACTGAATGCGACAATAGAGACTGTCCATCTATGTGGGAAATTGGAAAATGAACGTGATGGGAGAATGTGGAGCACAGTAAAAGTGGCAAAGGGAGACGAACGATGGCTGAAGTTCAAGTTGATGACAAGGCAATGAAAACACGGTGCGATGCAATGCAGACAAGCGACCCGACTGATTTGACGAACAGAAAAGAGGACACTGCTTGAATAGTTAGTCCTGCAGTGGTCTCCAATGGAAGGGAAACCTCACCTAATTTTACTTGCAGGTATGCTTGGACTTCTTGGCACGACTAATGTCCAAGCCTGCTTCCACATCGGCAGGAACAGGCCTCTTGCCCCTAGCTTTCACAGATGGCTTTCCATGGTGGTTTGTGACGGGTGTGAGTGGGGTGTCATTGACCTCTGAATGTTACAGAATAACCTGTCACCTACAGGGTTATCTAGGGGGATATCATTTCTTCTCCCTTCTGCACACCAAGGAACCCCTTTGCTCTACCTCCCTCGCACCCACATCGTCAGGCTTACTCCCTGGTTGCCGGACCGACTCCCTTGCCGCTCCAATAGGACCTTAGATGCGATACGTTCCTATTTCTCTTCTCTATATCTTCCGATGCTGTCTTCTTTTCTTCTTAGCTTCCGCCCTCGTTCTCCTCGGCTATCCGCCTTGTCGGTTCTGCTCTTCTACTGCGGATTGCCTTGTTGTTGCCTCGTGTCATCGGTCCCGTCGGACCTCCGACTATTCCGGTACCTGATCACGTATGCTTCTCTTCTTACTGCGCATTGCTGCGCTTACTGCGGACGCTATTCTCCGATTGGCTCTCGTACTCTCGAGCCTGCCCTTATTCCATTATGGACTCCGCTGCGGAGTTCTAACCACACTATATATACAGTGCCTCTCTCTGTAACGTCTCTTTAGTTAGTTCTACGCAATCCAGCGTTGTATCTATCCTCACTCCTCGAAGGGAACCGACCCTTGAGAGACTTCTGGTTCCACTCGTGCTTCACTTCGTTCATCCCTCTCACTCGCATGCGACGGGACCTCGAACTTAGTAGCACTCGTATTCAGGGCTCAAGCGCCCTTCGTCATCGTACTCGTGTGTCGTCACTGCAGCAGCGTCCTGTGGCTAGCTCTTCTCTCGCGTTCAGGCTAGGTTCAATGCTCAGCGTTAACACTGAAAGGGGGCTCTCCATTCCAGTAGCAGTGGTAGGGGCAGCGCGAGGTGGTGTGACAAAATTGAATGTAGTGGTCTCGGATGTAGCAAGCATGGAAACTGCAACAGGGGTGACTGGTACTTGAGCACGTGGTAGAATTGTCAAATCTGAGCATGGTAAAGGAGTGCTTGGGGGCAAATCTTGACCTTGGAACGAAGTAGACTGAGCTACAGGGTTAGGGCGCATAGACGCAATGCTGTTCGAAGAACTTGAAGCGAGGAGGGATGGATCCAACATGGATGCAAATACAGCCTCAGCGAGACGAGCCTCCGCTTGTGCATGGAATTTTGCCATGGTACTCAAACGCGATGCGTGTCATGACTCTTATTTCTCCTATTCACTTCTTCACTATATCACTCTTCTTTCTTTCCCTTTCACCTTAGTCACACTTCTCTAACATTCTATCACATCGTTCTATTACATTCTATGCCTACCCCAAAGTCATATCATTCTCATATATAAGTAGTCAGTAGTCATCTATCGTCTCTTTCCCTCAGTCTTAGTATAGTTGATAATCTGCAGAGTCATTTGCTCTCTTCGAGTAAACCTTTGTGCGATCAGCCACAACATTATACTAAGACTACTCCTAATCACTGAGCTCTTTGCTCCCTGATCTCGCTTCCTCATTCATCATACTGGTTACTTTGCAGCTGCCTCATGGTCTGTTCGAAGCGTGTGAGATTGACTGTTATAGTCCCCTCATGTGCCAAGACAGGACTCGATTATTGTCTTCCTTTACGGAAGAGGCCCTCTTTGTTACAGAAATCCCTCGCCTTTGAGTTGAGCCTTTCGCTCCTCACTGCTTCCTTCTGCTCCTCCCGCAGAAAGGAAAACTTGTCACTCACGGACATAAACTGTGATATAAGTGGAATAACCTTTCTCTTGTTTAACGAGTGAGACGTGACACTGCTTCTTGCATCCCCTCCCTGCATTCAGAGCAGATGTCGGGTAATCCGTTCACCTGCTCAACGCGCCATCATTCCCAATGTCTACCAACTTCAATGCATGGAGGGACGACAACCGCTCCCAACACGCATCCCTGGACATGTCTCCAGAGTCCTCACTCACCCCCACACAACCCTTGCCTCCTAGTCCCATTGACTTCATTATGGGACCTGTCCACACCGCCAACGACTTCGCTCGGACCTACCTCGCTTGGTATACGCACTCTTTGCGCGATGCCAATGCAGCTGGACCCCCTCCTATGCCTTACATCGTCAGGGAAAACTTTCCCTCTCCTGCTCAAACCCCCATCACAATCCGTACGCCTGCATCTCCTTGCTTGCCCATTCCTCGAGCAGGATACATGCCAAGGACCCCTAGGGTCAACCTTCCATCTCGACCCCAGTCTCCAGGGCTTTTCGCCCCCAATCCGCTAGTACGGCCTAACATCCGTATTGGCAAGTCTATTGCTGCCAAGCCCAAGCCATACGATGGTGACCAGGCCAAGTATATCCAATGGTGGCGAACGGTCGAGTTATATCTCGCTGGGTTCGAAGAGGAACCTTCTGATCGTCAGAAGGTCTTAATCATCCTGTCCTATATGAAAGGACAAAACGCAGCAGGACGATGGGCGGATCTCTACGTCACCCAAGGGCTCAATGCCGTGCGCTCCTTTGACGAGTTCACGGACCAGCTCAAGAAGACGTTTCAACCCCCGGATATCCGACGAAATGCTGAAAAATGTCTCCTCGCCCTTAAGCAAGGAAAGGAGACAGTCGAGGATTTCATGACTCGGCTCAAACAGCTTGTTATTGAGGCTGAGTACAACGTTACTCACCACTCCCGCCTCCTCATCAATATCATGAGAAACGGTATCCACAACGAAATCATGGAAATGGTTGAAAGGTCGCAGCCCCACCTTCTCAACAACGCCTCGTTCTCCACCTGGGAGACTGCCTTAGTCCAGGCTAGCGCCATCCTCCAGGACATTGCCGATCATAAGAGAGGCACAGTCCAATCCACCTACCAGCGCTCTTTCAGTGCTTGACCTCTTCCATCCACTCCCGCGCCTTCCTCTTCATCCACCACCGTCCACCCAAACCAACCCAGTACGTTCGGAGGACAAGGTGTCCCTATGGACATCAGTAAGGCCCATGCCGAAAAAAAGTGTTTCAAGTGTGGTCAACCTTGGCCATGCAAGGAACACTTCAAACCCCGTCAACGCCAAGCCCGTACTATGGTGTTTAGGGGAGTAACAATCGAGTATACCAATGCAGACGGACTAGCCGCTGCTATCTCCAAGATTGAAGCTGAGAAGTCAGGTTTTCCCACAGGACAGTAGACAGTCGGTTGCCTACATGTCCACCTATCACATCGCATAATAAATTTCTGTTTTGACTTGTGACAAGACCGAACCAACAATCGATCGGGACATTGACTCTAAGAAGGGGGATAAGAAATCTGAACCCGAGAATGTGGCTGCTGTGCGCCCTACTCAAATTCGGATTTTACAACGACCAAAAGGAGCTGATCACTCCAAAGGTAAAGGAAAAGTTGGGTCTGCTGTGCAACCCATAGTATCCAGAGAAGTCGGATCTGCTGTGCGATCCGTAGTATCAGAAACCCCTAAGGAAATTGTTGGATCTGCTGAGCGATCCATAAATCTGTTACAGAAATCCCCTTTGTGGACGAGGACACCGAACGGGAGTTGTTCTCGTTGTTAGGCGACTGGTACGAGCCCGAAAGCATTGAGTCCCTTTTCTCTTCCATGCCTTCCGATGCTGTCTTCTTTTCTTCTTAGCTTCCGTCCTCGTTCTCCTCGGCTATCCGCCTTGTCGGTTCTGCTCTTCTACTGCGGATTGCCTCGTTGTTGCCTCATGTCGTCGGTCCTGTCGGACCTCCGACTATTCCGGTACCTGATCACGTATGCTTCTCTTCTTACTGCGCATTGCTGCGCTTACTGCGGACGCTATTCTCCGATTTGCTCTCGTCTTCT
>Ga0307508_10004865_pt1 | contig 12932 bp, 14 predicted proteins | sample 9_EM_MG_FD_203089 | JGI IMG/M metagenome (GOLD analysis project Ga0307508, IMG submission 203089) | Populus trichocarpa ectomycorrhiza microbial communities from riparian zone in the Pacific Northwest, United States - 9_EM | ecosystem: Host-associated > Plants > Roots > Unclassified | place... | reverse complement strand
CGCCGCAAATATCCACCCCCCCCCCCCCGCCCCCCCCCCTCCCCCCGGGGGGCCCCCCCCCACACCCCCCCCCGGCGGCCCGCCGCCCCCCCCGGCCCCCCCCACGACGCTTCGACCTCGGCTGGGGCACGCTGCTGGCCGCCTGCATCGGGATTCCCGGGCTCCTGCTGGTGTACGCCGCAAAAGTCCTCGGCATCAACGCCCAGATCGTCCCGTCCGCCCTACAACAGGTCTGGTGGGCCGTGCCGGTGCTGGTCCTGGCGGCCGTCGAGAACGCGGTGCTCGAAGAGGTGATCGTCGTCGGCTACCTGCTGACCAGACTTCGCGTCTTCAACCTGCCGGTCGGCTGGATGGTCGCGCTCTCCGCGGTGCTACGCGGCTCCTACCACCTCTACCAGGGCTTCGGGGCCTTCATCGGCAACGCGGTCATGGGCGTGATCTTCGCTCTGTTCTTCCTCCGCACGAAGCGCGTGATGCCGTTGATCATCGCGCACAGCCTGCTCGACATCGCCGCGTTCGTCGGCTACACCCTGCTGCCACACTCCTGGCTCACCTGGCTGTAGCCGGCTTGTGGTCGTCTCTTACGCGTGGCGCTCGGCGCCCGCCGAGCCGATCGCGGCGTAGTAGGCGTTCGCGCGCGCGGCCGTGCTCTCCGCCGCGGCCCGGCTGGTCAGGAACGCCGCGAGCAGGCTGACGCCGGGGAAGAACCGGTCCGCCAGCCGGATCAGGCCCCACTCGCTCGCCTGCGTCGCGATCATCCGGCCCAGCCGCCAGACGGCGCCGGACAACCCGCCGTCGTCGTAGCGCGGCCGGCGCGCGGCGGCGAGCGCCGCCTCCGCGTCGCCCCGGTCCGCGTGCACGCGAGTGAGAACCAGCAGGTCCGCGGCGCGGTCCGGGTGGGTCGGATCCAGACCGTACGACGCGGCCAGGTGCAGGATCAGCTCGGCGTGGGCGACCGCTGCCGTCCCCAGCAGGACGATCGGAGCGTACGACCCGGCGACCGCCCCGACGACGCTGCCAAGGCTCCCCGCCCGGGTGAATTGCCGCGTCGCGAGCCGGGCGAGCGCGGCCTCGTCCGCGGTGGGATACGCGACGCGGCTGCGAGCGGCCCACTCCCGGGCACGGGGTCCGACGCTCTGAACGGCCGCGAGAGCAAGCAGTTCGGGGGCGTGCCCGGGGTCCGCCACCAGCTTGGCCCAGGCCTCGGTGTGGCTGTGCTCGGGCTGTGCCGCCGCGGCTGGGCCTTCCTCGGCGCTCGGCGCGATAGCTGCACCCTCATCGGAGTCGGATTTATCGGATTGTTGATTATCTGGTGTCGCGGTTTCGGCAGGGACGGCGTGGGACGCCGGCTCTTCGGCCGGCGAGGGCTGCGCGACTTCGGCGGCCGAGGAGATCGGCTCGGCAGGAGCGTGGGCAGGCTCGCCGGTCGCGCTCGGCGTCGCCGCCTGATCGCCTTCGGTACCGGCTGCGGAGGTCGCCTGCTCAGACAACGCCGCCGGAGTCTCAGCGGCCGCGTCCGTCGCGTCCGGGCTTGCTGTGTTCGGGCTTGCTGTGTTCGGGCTTGCTGTGCTCGGGCTTGCTGTGCTCGGGCTTGCAGTGCTCGGGCTTGCAGTGTTCGGGGGCTGAATGATCGGGGCGGCGGTTTTCGGTGGGGACGCCTTGCGTGGGGCCCGCTTGGCGGGACCCGCGGTGCCCGTAGCGGCCTCGGCGGTCGGCCTGGCCGGCTCGGTCGGGATGTTGGCGGTGGCCTCGACCCGGTCAGCAGCCCGGGCGGCCTTGGCCGGCATTGCCGCGCGAGTTGTCTTGGCGGGCGTTGCGGCGCGAGTTGTCTTGGCGGGCGTTGCGGCGCGAGTTGTCTTGGCGGGCGTTGCGGCGCGAGTCGCCTTGGCGGGCGGTGTGGTTTTGCGGGTGGGGGTTGAGGGTGTGGTGGCTTTGCGCGCCGGTGGGGGCGGCGGCGGGGAAGACTGGCCCGTCGACGACTCGGGGGGCGCTGTTGCTTTCGGGGGCCGTTGGGCCGTACCGGAAAAAGGGTCTTTGAGGGGACGGCCCGGAGTTTCGGCAGGCGCGGTGGGTTGGTCTTCGGGGCTCGGCGCCTGGAAGGTGACCGGAGGAGCGGCCTTGGACAGGCGGCGGGCGCGCTCGGCCTCGGACTCGGGCGGCGTGGGTTTCTCGGGGGCGCTGAACGAGGCTCGGGGATCATGAGCGCGGGGGGCGTCCCGGCGGGGGTTGGACGGGTTCTCCTCCATGCCGTCGCAGCCTAGCGGTAACGAGCGCATTTCACCTGTTGGCGAGCCGTTCCGCACGGCGCGCCGCGCGGAACGGCAACCTCTTTGTGCGGCGCTGAGCGGGTCCGGTATCCTCAAACCTCGGTGGCCTGGAGGCTGCCGGGGAGACTTCGCCTAGTCTGGTCTATGGCGCCGCACTGCTAATGCGGTTGGGGTTTTAAAGCCCCTCCCGGGTTCGAATCCCGGAGTCTCCGCTCACTCACCGAGCCGGCGGCGATCTCGTCCGTGCGCCGGCGGCGCAGGATGCGCCACAGCGTGTCGCAGGTCCCGCCGCGGTCCAGCGCGTTGACGACCCGTCCCGTCGAGACCTCCATGACCCGCTCGCTGGTCGGATGCTTCGCCGGAAAAATTCCGGATCGTTGACAACGTTCGCGGTCGTGGGCGGGTCTTGGTGGGTGTGACGACCGTAATGAAGCACCGACCGGCCGGGACGGCGAGCGGGGCGGAGCCGGATTTCCGGGTTTTCGTCCAGGGGATCGCCGCATCGCTGCACCGCACGGCGTATCTGTTGTGCGGGGACTGGTACCAGGCTGATGACCTTGTCCAAGAGGCTCTGGCGAAGGCCTACGCCAATTGGCGCAAGGTTCAGGGGGCCGAGAATCCGTCCGCGTACGTGCGACGAATCCTGATCAACGAGTCGCGACGTTCGTGGCGGCGCAACCGGAACGCGAGCCTCGAGCGGGTCGGCGACGCCGTTGCCGGCATCAATGTGACGGACTTGTCCGACGCGGTGGTGAACCGGGCCGAGCTGCGGCTGGCGTTGCAGTCGCTGCCGGTGCGGCAGCGGGCGGCTATCGTCCTGCGGTTTCTCGAGGGGCTCAGTCAACGGGAGACCGCTGCGGCCCTGGGCTGCAGCGAAGGCACCGTCAAGAGCCAGACGAGCCGGGCGTTGATCAAGCTCAAGTCCGTATTGAACCGAGGAGACAACTGACATGTCGTACGACACCGAGGAACGCCTGAGCGCGGCACTGAGCGGCATTGTCGGGGACCGGCCGTACGCGCCCGATCTCGACCAGATCGAGGGCCGCGGCCGGAAGCTGCGACACCGCCGCCTGGCGTGGCGCGCGACCGCCGGCGCCAGCGTCGCCGCCGCTGCGGTCGCTGCGGTCGCGGTGGCCACCAGCGGGACCGGCGTCCACGCTCCGGCGCCGAATCTCGCCGCCCAGAAGCCCGCGACGACCAGCAGCGTCACCCCCGCCGAGGATTCCCCGCTAGTGCGACTGGTGGGGTACTTGACCACTGCCGAGCAGCCCCCGGGCGACGCGACTCTCGTGCTGCGCGACCAGCGGTACACGAACGGCCTCAAGGCCGACATCTGGGACCTGTACACCGACAACGGCGACTACTACTTCGCCAAGACCCGCGGCGGGATCCCCGCGCAGGTCAAGGGTCACCACACCCAGAAGATCGATGGGGGCTACGAGAAGGCGGTCGCGGCAGCGAAGCAGGCGGCCACCGGCGACCTGAACGAGGCCCGCAAAGAGATGGCGTTCTCGTGGCTGCCGAAGAACCCTAAGGTCAAGCCGATCATCGAGGCGCCCGGAGTCACGCCCCCGCTGCCTGCCGGCAAGCTCCCCGAACAGCTCAAGGCCACGCTCGAGATCAACAAGACCGACAACTGGGTCTGGAACAACTCGATGGACGCGCTGACCGCCGGCGCCGGCAGCCCCACCGTCCGCGCCGGCGTGCTACGCCTGCTGGGCCAGATGCCCGAGATCAAGGTCAAGACCGGCACTCTCAACGGCCAGCCCGTGCTCACCCTGACCGCCGGAACGCCCGCCATCGCCGGCTCCGAAAGCCTGACCGTCAACGCCGACACGGGCCTGCCGGTCAAGTACATCGGCGCCGACGTCGGCGTCACCACCAATTTCACGGTCACCCGCGTCACCCTCGCGGACCTTGCCAACGGCAAGTTCTGATCCACACCGATCGACGCCAGGGCCGGCCCGTCCGCCGGCCCTGGCGTTCACCTTTTGACACCCTCACGCGAAGAGCGGGCCGCGATCCTGATGATCGTGGGCCGGGTTGCTACCCGTATTCGCCGCACAGGAACTGAGCGTAACGAAAGACAGGTAGTCCTCCCGTGTCTCACGGCGCGGTGACGAGCCAACCTTGGTATCAGCACCCGTCACTCGAGGCGGGCGCCTGAGAGGGAAGTGACCATGTGCGCTCACGTGCCGCACTGTCCTGGGGCGGCGGACACCGACCACGACGCGGCGAGAGTCATCGCCGCTCACCCGGAGCAAGGATGGAGCCTGCTCTGTAACGGCGTCGTCACGTTCGATGACACCGGGGAACTGCTGCCCGACGGCGCCGTCGTAGCGCCCCACCGCCCCGCGGTGCACGCGAGAGAAGTCGGCGCGGCCGGGTGACCGTCTGACCCGACCGTCACTCAGGCCCCGAACGGCCGATCGAAAATTCCTGCCGGCAGGGTGTGACAATCACCCGTCCACCCCCGTCAATACGGCATGGAAGATTCGCTTGACCCGCCAGGAGCCGGCCATCGCGACTATGACGGAGTTGTTCCGCGCGCACTGGCCGACCGTGTTCGGCTACCTGTGCCGGCGCACCGGCGACCCGGTGCTGGCCGAGGAGTTGGCGCAGGAGACGTTCGTGAAGGCGACAGCCGCCTTCCTCGGCTGGCGGGGCGGACCGGCGGCGGCCTGGCTGCTGGCGATCGCCCGCAACGTGCTGACCGATCATCACCGGCGCGGCCGCAAGATCGTTCCCCTGGAGGAGACGCTGCTGCCCGCGCAGGCCTTCCCGGAAACCGGGGTGGAGGTACGCGACCTGCTCGGCCGGTTGCCGCCGACCGCGCGGCGGCTGCTGGAGCTGGCGTACCTGGACGGGTTCACCCACGCGGAGATCGGCGCGATGACCGGGCAGACGCCGGCCGCCGTGCGCTCCGCGGTCTGGCGGGCACGGGACGCGCTGCGCGCGATCGCCGCCGAGAGGGCCGATCATGACCGCTGACTTCGACGAGATCGTGCTGCCGGAGCCGCCGTCGCTGCGGCGCGCGGTGTTTCTCGGCGTGCTCCGGACCGGGTTCGCCGCGGCCGCCTGGCTGCTGGTCGGCGCGCTGCTGGTGGTGCTCACCGGGTTCATCCTGGCGGGGGTCCGCGGCGAGCACTTCGCCGAGGTCACGCAGCGCGGCGCGCTGGTCGGCCGCCCCGAGTACGCCTCGACCGAAAGCAACTGCTGCTCCGGCCTCGGCTACTCGCTGCACATGGATCTGGACCTGACCGCCCGCGGCGCCATCGGCGGCGCCAGCACCGTGACCGGCGTCGTCCACGAGGGCCTTACCGGCGCGATCACCGCCGAGATGCCGCCGGCCGCGGGGACCCCGATCGGCGACGCGCTCAACCGCGGCCGTCCGGCAAAGGACGCGACCAAGGCGTTCCTGGCGACGCTGCCGGACTCCGTGGTGGCATCCGCGGTCGTCGAGTTCGGCACGCCGCTGAGCGCGAACGAGTTCCTCGGCCTGGTGCCGAACTCCTTGCGAGCGCAGGTCTTCCTCTCCTCGCCGTACGACGAGCCGATCGCGAGCTGGCAGGTCAGCGACCTGGGCGGCTTCCAGAACTGGGTGAGCCGCCTGTCCGGCGACGACGACGGCGCCCTGCGCGAGTTGGGCGCTCCACCGCTGGAGCAGCTCCGGTCGCTCGCGGCCGACCCGCACGTCACGGGCGCCGTCGTCGAACGTCTCGCGCTCACCCAACTCCGAGCTCTGCTCGCCGACCCCCGGGTAGAGAGCCTCAACATCGCGACAGTCGGCTTCGACCCCGCCCGGCAGTTCCCGACATCCTGACTGAGATGAGGTACCCGACCATGAACCGCTGGCTGGTTCGATCCACCGTCCCGATGGCCCTGCTGATCGCGCTCGGCCTGGTGGCACTCATCGGCACGATGGTGGTCCCGGCGTCCACTGTCGAAACCCAATACAGCACCGAAGCAACGGCCGGCGCGCCCGCCCCGCCGCCGATCGTCACGGTCGACCACCAGGGCACCGCGCTGGCGATCGTGCTGCTGCTGGTCGCGCTCGGCTCGTTCGCCGGCGCGATAGTGCTTGGCGTGCTGCGCCGCCGCCGCAACCGGGCGGCGTAACGACGGCAGTCGTCGGCTCACCCTCCTGAAACGACGGAAGGCCGGCGGACGAAAACCTCCCCGGCCTTCGTCGCGTGTCGGCGTGGCCGCTACCCGAGCGGGAGCGCGACGAGCAGTTCGAGCGTGTCGGCGTGGCCGCTACCCGAGCGGGAGCGCGGCGAGCAGTTCGAGCGTGTCGATCACGCGATTCGAGAAGCCCCACTCGTTGTCGTACCAGGCGACCACCTTGACGTGGCGGCCGTCGACCCGGGTGAGGGCGGAGTCGAAGATCGCCGATGCCGGGTTGCCGACGATGTCGGAGGAGACCAGCGGGTCGTCCGAGTACTCGAGGATGCCGGCGAGCGGGCCGTCCGCCGCCACCCGGTACGCGGTCAACACCTCGTCGCGCGTCACGGCACGCGCGACGGTCGTGTTGAGCTCGACGATCGAGCCCACCGGGACCGGCACCCGGATCGAGTCGCCGGACAGCTTGCCGTCGAGGCGGGGCAGCACCTTGCCGATCGCCTTGGCGGCGCCGGTCGTCGTCGGCACGATGTTGACCGCCGCGGCGCGGGCGCGGCGGGAGTCGCGGTGCGGGCCGTCCTGCAGGTTCTGTTCCTGGGTGTACGCGTGCACGGTGGTCATGAAGCCGTGCTCGATGCCGGCCAGTTCGTCGAGCACAGCCGCCAGCGGCGCGAGCGCGTTGGTCGTACACGAAGCGTTCGAGATGATCGTGTGCGCGGCCGGGTCGTACGCGTCGTTGTTGACCCCGAACGCAAGAGTGACGTCGGCGCCGTCCGAGGGAGCGCTGACCAGCACCCTCCTCGCCCCCGTGGCGAGGTGGGCGCGGGCCGCGGCGGCCGAGGTGAACCGGCCCGTCGCTTCGAGCACGATCTCGACGCCGAGCTCGGCCCAGGGCAGCTCGGCCGGCTCCCGCCGGGCGAGCACCGTGATGCGGCGGCCGTCGACCAGCAGGGCGTCTCCGTCGACGGTCACCGGACGGCCGAGCCGTCCGGCCGTGCTGTCGAACGCGAGCAGCCGCGCGAGAGCGGCGGGCTCGGTAAGGTCGTTCACGGCGACGACCTCAAGTTTGCTGTCGCGTTCCAGCAGCGCGCGCAGCACGTTGCGGCCGATACGGCCGAATCCGTTGATGGCGATGCGTGTCATGAGCCCAGGCTCGCGTGCGGCGGCCGGCCGGGACAGCGGCGTGCGCGACACGGTCCGCAAGGATCGCGCCAGGCTACTGATCGCGCCCGAAGGTCCGGCGGTACTCGCTCGGGGTGGTGGCGAGGATGCGCTGGAAGTGCAGCCGCAGGTTGGCGCCGGTGCCGAGCCCGACGTCGGCGGCGATCCGCTCGACGCTGCGCGCCGACCGTTCGAGCAGCTCGCGGGCCATGTCGACGCGAGCGCGCAAGACCCACTGCATCGGCGTGTGCCCGGTGTCCTCGACAAAGCGCCGGGAGAGCGTACGCGGCGACACCGCCGCGTGCCGGGCGAGACTCTCGAGCGTGAGGGGTTTGCCGAGCCGGCGCAGCGCCCACTCGCGGGTTGCCGCGAACCGTTCACCGAGCGGCTCGGGCACGCTGCGAGGCACGTACTGCGCCTGGCCGCCGCTGCGGTACGGCGCCGCGACAAGCCGCCGGGCCGCATGGTTGGAGGCGGCCACCCCGAGATCACGGCGCAGGATGTGCAGGCACAGGTCGATACCCGAGGCGGCGCCGGCCGACGTCAACACGCTGCCCTCGTCGACGAACAACACGTTTTCGTCGACGCGTACGGCCGGATGCTTTTCCGCTAGCGCCCGCGTGTAATGCCAATGCGTGGTGGCCCGCCTGCCGTCGAGCAGGCCGGTCGCGGCCAGCGCGAAGGCGCCGGTCGAGATGGCCGCCAGCCGCGCGCCCCGATCGTGCGCGGCGACCAGCGCGTCGACGACGACCCGTGGCGGGTCACCGCGGGTGGGGAGCCGGTAGCCCGGGATGAAGACGATGTCGGCCCACGTGAGCGCGTCAAGGCCGTCCGCGACGTGGTACGACAGGCCGTCGCCGCCGGTCACCAGGCCAGGCGCCGGCCCGCACACCCGAACCTCGTACGGCATGCTCGCCCGGGTCGTGAACACCTGCGCCGGAATGCCCACATCGAGAGGCTTCGCGCCGTCGAGCACGAGGACCGCGACGCGACGCAGACGATCGGCGGTCACGACCCAGAGAGTAAGCGCACAGCTCTGCGGGCCTCGACCCGGTCAGGTCCCGTTGCGGGGCGGGTCCAGGTCTGAAGCCACCGGGCGAAGTCGGCGTCGTCGGAGCGGCGGGGTAGCGCGGGACATTGACTGCGGACGCATACTTGGACCATGAGTCGCAGTGATTACGTCCCCGGATCCCAACTGGGGAAGGGACTTCCGCAGACCGCGCATAGTGCGCTGACGCCGTTGGGCGAGATTGAGCAAGCGACGAAGATTGCCGAAGGCTTCAAGCAACCCCGCGACGGATGGCGGCGCGCCGTCTTCGTGATCGGCCTTGTCGTCCTGGCCCTCGGCGCCGCATTCGCGATCGTCGCCAGCATCTACGGCGCCGCACACCAGTAGGACCTGTCCGGTGGCCATGGCGTGGCCCGGGGTAGACGTCCCCGGCGGCGCCGGGCGACATGATTCAGGTTCCCGGATTGCCGAGTTTAGGGGCGGAGCCCATCGCATGAGTACGGACGTATATAGCAGGCCGTACCGTTGATAGCTGGTTCCGTCTGTGATCAGGTGGCCACTCGCCGGCGTGTCGACAGCCGGCGCGATCGGGCGGCGCTATGGGCGTCGTGCGGCAGGCATCCGCTCTGGTGAGAAGGGTGTATGCCTGGTAGTCGATGTCCTGTTCGACAAGCTCGCCTGCCGGTTGAATCGCAGGACCCGGTAGCTGAGGGTGAGTGTGGCCACCAGTGGCGACGGCCGGCTCCGAGTGCCCCGGCCGACTCCCTCCGTGACGATCACCTGTGCGTTCGCCAGCCGTCACGACCAGGTTGGCTCACCCCATCGCACGGATCGGTCGGGCCGGCGGATTGCACCGGGACAAGATTCCGACACTCGGTTCGCGGGCGAGGTCTGGGCATGCGCATACTTCGCCGTGAGCTGAGCCGGCCGGCACCGCGGCGGTCGCCAGTCGAACCGAGGCTGCGGAGGCGGGCATTGCGTCGCAAGGGTGTATTCATCGTGATCGCGGGCCTGCTCGCCGCGCTGGCGTTACCGTCGGCGGCGCACGCCGCGGTGAGTTCAGGGTTTGGCTACGTCTGGGCGAACCAGCCGAGTACGGCGAGCTATGACCCGTCGGCGTTGTACAGCTTCAACTCCACCGGCGCCGTCAACCACGTGGTACGCGTCGGTCCCGGCGAGTACGAGGTCCAGTTCCCGAACCTCGGCACGTCCGGCGGCGTATCCCACGTCTCGGCGTACGGCCAGACGGCCAACACCTGCCAGGTCGGCTACCGGTACTGGTCGGGCGATGCGTTGTTCCTGCACGTCTACTGCTTCGCCGGCGCTGTCCCCGCGGACACCGCGTACACGGCGACCTTCAGCAACCGGCCCACCACCGCGGACTCGGCGTACCTCTTCGCCGATCAGTCCACTGTGGCCGCGTACACGCCGAACCCGAACTACCAGTTCAACTCCACCGGCGGGCTGAGTACTGTGACGCGGCTGGGGGTTGGCCACTACCGGATCGACGTACCCGGCGTCATCGGTCCGGGCGACGTGCAGGTCAGCGGGTACGGCTCCACCGTGGCCCGGTGTACGGTCGCCAGCTGGTCGGGTCTGGCGTGGCCCGGGTACGGTCGAGTGATCTTCGTGTGGTGCACCGACGCGACCAACACGGCTGCCGACGAGCGCTTCATGGTCACTACGGCCGGTACCGGGTTCCTCGGCCGGGTACCAGCGAGCTATGCGCGGATCGACCCGCCAGCGCCGTTGTCGCGTACCACGTCGTACTCCGCGACGAGTGCGTACAACTCGACCGGTGGGGCTGTTACGGCGACCCGTACCGGGGTGGGCCGGTACCAGGTGGTCATGCCTGGCCAGCCGCTGGTCGGCGGTACGGTCAGCGTGACCGGGTACAGCTTCGGCACCGAGCGGTGTAACGCCGTTTTCTGGACGGCCGCTGGGATAACCGTGCAGTGTTGGCAGGGTAGCGTCGCTTACGACAGCCCGTTCACCGTCGCGTTCCAGAGCTGACCAGTCGACGAGACTGTCCACTTCGGAGGCTCGGCCACGGGTTATCGTCTCGATTCTGATCTCGCCCGATCGGCGCGCCAGCGCCGCGACCCGATTGGTGCTAACAAGCACAACGGCCGGATTCAGTGAGGATTCAGAAGCACCCAGTTACGAGACCCTTCATCAAAAGGAGAGGTCATGCCGAGCATCCACCCGTTCCTGTGGTTCCATGACCAGGCGGAGTAGGCCGCGGAGTGTTACACCCCCATCGTTGCGCAGTGCTCGAGGTAGGCGAGCCTGCCGCGATTCAGCCGAGAGGATCAGCGTCGGCAGCAGCCCGCACACCTCGATGATCAAAATGGCTGTGACCAGGATGGATGAGGTTTTCGGCACCCGCAACGTGCGGTAGGTGGTTTGTGGCGAGATGCGCGCTGCTACCCCGTGGTTGTGTGCGAACTAGCTGTGGCCGACGCGGGCCGTCGTCGGCGTTGCTGCTGACGGTGACCTCCCGGAAGGCCTATGTCGTCCGCGAGTGCGCGTGCCTTGCCCTAGCGGCGGCGTAGGCGCTTGTCGGTGATCGGAGGGGTGGGATCGATGTAGAAATCGTCGCGATTCACGTCGACGCCGGGCGCAACGATCTCGTCGATGCGGTCCAGCAGATCGTCGCCGAGCTGAACATCGGCGCCCGCGAGCAGGTCGGCCAGGTGCTCCGGGCGGCGCGGACCGATCAGCACCGCGGAGACCGCAGGGTGGGCGCGCACGAACGCGGTGGCCAGATGAGGCAGCGGCAGACCGGCCTCGGCGGCCAGCGCGGCGAGTTTCTGGACGGCGTCGGCCTTCGCGCGTACCCCCGGCTGCGACAGGTCAAACATCTTCGCCCCGGCGCCGGCGTTGCGGTGCCCCGCGGCCGGGTCGGCGCGGCCGGAGAGCCAGCCGGAGTTGAGCGGTCCGAAGGTCAGCACACCCATGCCGTAGTGCAGGGCGGTCGGCAACACCCGGTTCTCCACCCCGCGGGTGAGGATCGAGTACGGAGGCTGCTCGGTCCGGAAGCGCTGGTGGCCGCGCCGGTCGGCCGTCCAGTGCGCCTCCACCATCTGCTCAGGGGCGAAGAACGAGCCGCCGATAGCGCGGACCTTCCCTGCGCGGACCAGATCCGACAAGGCGCCCAGGGTCTCGTCGATGTCGGTATGCGGATCGGGGCGGTGCATCTGGTACAGGTCGATGTGGTCTGTGCCCAACCGGCGCAGGCTGTCCTCCACCGCCTGGTGGACCCAGCGGGTGGAGCCGCCACGCCGGTTGGGGTCATCACCCATCGGCAGGCCGAACTTGGTCGCCAGCACGACGTCGTCACGGCGACCCTTGATCGCCTCGCCGACGATCACCTCCGACTCACCACCGGAGTACACGTCGGCGGTGTCGATAAGGTTGATCCCGGCGTCCAGCGCCGTATGGATCATGCGGGCCGACTCGTTGTGGTCGGTGTTGCCCATCGCGCCGAACATCATGGCGCCGAGCGCGTACTCGCTCACTGAGATTCCGGTACCGCCGAGCGTTCTGCGTTTCATGGCTGCCTCCGGTGCTAGATGGCTGTTCCTGAAGCCAACACCGCTCCCGGCCAGCGGGGGAGACCCACTCCGACCGGGGGCCCAGCAGACCCCCTTCTGTGGCAGCCAGCCTGGCGCCGGCGCGACTACCGTAATGGCATGGCCCAGGAAGCGAACACCGAGCTGCGGGACTTCCTACGCTCTCGGCGTGCGAAGATCGCCCCGCAGGAAGCCGGCCTCGCGCCCCTCCCCGGCGCCCGGCGCGTGCCAGGCCTGCGCCGCGAGGAGGTCGCCCAGCTCGCCGGCGTCAGCGTCGACTACTACGTCCGTCTTGAACGCGGCCGCCACCTCAACGTCTCCGCCTCCGTCCTCGACGCGATCGCCCGTGCCCTGCGCCTTAACGACCTGGAGCGCGCCCACCTGTTCAGGATCGCGAAGCCGACCCGCGCCCGGCCACGTTCACTGCCACCACAACGCATCCGCCCCGGCCTGCAGCTACTGCTGGACAGTCTCACCGACGTCCCTGCCCTCGTCTACGGCCGGCGGATGGACGTCCTCGCCGCTAACCACCTCGCCCGCGCCCTCTACACCGATTTCGACGCCCTGCCCGCCCGCAGCCGCAACATGGCCCGCCTCGTCTTTCTCGACGACCACTTCCACCCGCTGTACGCCGACTGGGAGGACACCGCCCGCAGCATCGTTGCCTCACTGCGCCTGTACTTGGCGTTTAACCTGCCGGGTTCGTCGATGTGACCCCGGTCGATCATGAGAGCAGCCCTTGCCTGATCATGATTTCTGCGAAGAAACAGATCAAAGACAAGGGCCGCGATGATCAGT
>Ga0307508_10004864_pt1 | contig 12932 bp, 23 predicted proteins | sample 9_EM_MG_FD_203089 | JGI IMG/M metagenome (GOLD analysis project Ga0307508, IMG submission 203089) | Populus trichocarpa ectomycorrhiza microbial communities from riparian zone in the Pacific Northwest, United States - 9_EM | ecosystem: Host-associated > Plants > Roots > Unclassified | place... | reverse complement strand
TCAATCCGGGCTCATAACCTGTTGGAATATAGGGATCGATAGAGACGAAGATAGTGAATTGGTTGATTGATACAAAGTCGAAGGAGGAACATTCTCTCTATATACAACACGCCTGAGGGACTCGCCAAGGGGAAAGGACGGAAGACTGTCTCCCGAACCGGTGCTCGGAGACTAAGGCTGCTGTCATCTCCGGACATGTTGCCTCTGGTCCGTCATCTCCGGACGCCGTCTCCAGTCCGTCATCTCCGGATGCCCATTATTCTGACACAGCCCACGGTAATCGACGCACAACCGTAGGCTGCCCAGGTCGGTCTTCTTGACAAAAAGGATTGGCAAGGCCGCAGGGGAGGACGAAGCCTTAATGAATCCCTTGCTCAAATTCTCCTCTAACCATTCCTTCAACCTTTGTAACTCGGTTCTGGACATCGAATATAGCGGGCCGAAGGGAGGTGTGAATCCTTCCCGCAAGGGAATCTTGTGGTCATATGGCCAGTGGGGCGGTAGATTCTTTGCCAAAGTTTCCGAAAAGAGTGGTAGGAACTCGTGGTATTCCGCTGGTACATAATCCTTCAGATCCAGCTCCTTCGGTTTCTTTGCTTGCTTGCCCATGCCGAGCGCCTGATTGATCTCATACAGGGAAGTCGAAAAAATCGTCAATATTTGCTTATATGCCAATCGTCGGAACGGATGTCCACCGATAGCTGGAAGCTGAATCGGACGCTCGGTCGTCGCGAATGTCGATCTGTCACTAGATTTTGGCGCAGCGCTCTTTTGGTTGAAAAAACTCGTTTCCGGCTCGGTGCTCTTTTCGTCGAAAATGCTCGTTTCCGGCGCAGCGCTCTTTTCCTTGAAAAAGCTCGTTTCTGACGCAGTGCACCTTTCGTTGAAAAAGTACGTTTCCGGCGCTGTGCTGTTTACGTCGAAAATGCTCGTTTCCGGCACAGCGCTCTTTTCGTTGAAAAAGCTCGTTTCCAGTGCGGCGCTCTTTTCGTTGAAGATGCGCGTTTCCAGCACCGCGCTCTTTTCGTTGAAAACACACGTTTCGTTCGGTCTGGCACGCCAGTTAGATGATCGGGCGCCCATTCCCAAATTGTAGTTCTTGCCATGGTTAGCTTGGTTCTGAAAAAATGAGTTGGGAGACGTAAATGACCGGGCCTCGAATTTGCCGGCCCCCGTGCTTACCACTGGCTTCTCATGAGATATTTTTGACGCGAGAGAATGGGCGTAAACCACGGTTGGTGCTCGGTTGCAGTGTGAGGTGTAGTATTGTGACCCGAAGGTCAAGGTTCGGAAGGCTCCAACCATGGGATGCCAAGCACCACGGGGTAGTGGACGAGCTTTGTGACGAACATCGGTAAGGTCTCTTGATGTTCAAGTATTGCGAGGTGGGTGATGGCAACATGCGTGAGGTCGCCGGAGGATATCGGGCGGCCGTCAAAGACCTCGAGGCGTCTTGGATACTGAAGGGGTGTAAGTCGGACTTGGTGATGGCGTGTGAAATCTTCATCTGCGAAAGTGATTCCCGTAGCTCCGCAGTCGATAAGGGCATGGATGGCAACAGTCCTGTTGCCGAAGGAGATATTGCATAGCACAACAAGATGTTTTCCTTCCATTACTCCCTCACCGACTGACAAACTAGACAAACGAATCACAGACAACGACTTCTTTTGAGTGCGACCAACAACAGTGCCATCATGCAGCTGTTGGTCTAAGCATTTTCCAACTGGCCTTGGCCCCTGGTTCCGCCACCACCCTTATATCCACCTCCGCCACTGCTACTGAAAGGGTTCGCAAACGTGTCCGGGTTCGGGTTTGCAGAAGTGTTCGTATTCGGGTTCCCCTCCATGTGAGCGGAAGCGGCACGGAAAGGGTTCTTAGTTTTGTTAGGGCAGTGGAAAGCCATGTGCCCGACTCCACCACAGTAAAGGCAGCGCCCCTCACGCAGCCTCGCAGCCCGTTCTTCTTCCGAGATTTTTCCCCTTCCTCCAGTCGCGCTGAGGTCTATCGCGTCGGGGTGTGGAGCTTGTCCGGCACCATTCTGCAGTGGATTGGGAATCGTGGTGGTGGCTGGGGCGCGTGGGTATATGTGGCCTTGGGGATTGAGCTGGCGGTAGGATCGACCCTCACTGAGATGGATAGCGCATGATTCGGTATCCGTTTCCTGACACAGTGCCAGCAGCTCATCGAAGGTCAGCTTCTTGGTTCTCCCCAATAGCAGTCGGCGTAGGTCGTGGGACATTCCCTTGCGCAAGGCATCCAGCTTTGTGTCTTTGTTCCTGTTGAGCTTGGAGACAAGCATCTGAAATTCGGCGAAATATGTGTTGAACTCTTTCTTTCCTTGCTTGAGGTTGGTGAGTTTGGCGCGGGCAGTGGCAACAGGGTTGTGGTCACCGAAGGCATTCTGGAGGATGAGGATGATATCTTCTGCATCCTTCAACTCGAGGGTCTCTCTCTTAATGAAGGGGAGAACTTGGGCCTGCGCTCGACCCTGCAGCCTGTTGAAGGTGCATGCCATTCAAATAGCGGGGGTCGGGAAGCAAGTGGGGTCACTGAAGAGTTTAAGGCAGAGCTGGGTGACGAACCCCTCAAGGGTGTTGCGGTTGCCTTCGTAAATGGTGGGGTTGGAAACCTTGTCTCCCCAACTGCGACTGGGCATATCGGTGGAGGCCAGTCGGTTTGCAATGCATCTGGACGAAGCCAATTGTTCTTCCTGGTCGTCGACACGCCAGGCTGGGTACGCAGCTGTTGCATCCAGGATTTCCTTGACTACCTGCTTAACATCGCCAAAAGCGGAGGGGAGGGTCGCATTTTCTGAGAACGCACTCCTGTTCGAAATGAAACGTAGCTTCTCGTGGAGGTTGGCGGAGATCACGAGGCAGATCACCTGTGTCGGCTGTGGTGTCTCTTCGGACATTTCTTCCGCCATGACGACGGGTTCTGGGGGCGGTTCGGGGGTTCTGCTACTGGAAGAGCTGGTGGTGACGCAACAAAGTATAACGGCGCAGGGTCAGGTGGGCTCCCGGGAGCAGGCAGGACAAGGGCGGCAGCGAGCAGACAGCGTGCAGCGAGGACCGGACAAGGGCGGCGGCGGCGAGCAGGCGGCGCGCAGCGAGGACAGGACAGGGGCGGTGACGAGCAGATGGCACGCAGCGAGGACAGGGGAGGGGCAGCGGCGAGCGGACGGCGTGTAGCGAGGACAGGAGAAGGGAGGCGAGCAGACGGCGCACCGCGAGGACAGGACAAGGGTGGCGGCAAGCAGATGGTGCGCAGTGAGGACAGAACAAGGGTGGTGTGCAGCGAGCGGACAGCGCGCGGCGAGCGGAGCGGGAACAGAACAAGGGCGGCACACAGCGAGCAGACGGTGCGCGGCGAGAGAGGGGTGCAGGAAAGAAAGTCTGGTTCTTCTATTAGGAAACATAGGAAACAAGTTGTTGCATGAGGAAGGAAAGAAAGAAAGAAGTGGGCGACGGCTCCTTTTAAGGATATCCGTCGCCCACTTGGCGACACTCCACATTCCATCCTCCCGCTCGGCGTCACTCCACATTCCTGCCTTCCGCATTCCAGACAGCGCCAAGGGTCGAGGCCTAGTGGCTGGCACGTGCCATGACACGTGCCTTGTCCAGGTCGGGCCGCGATCTGGCCATACCCGGCGCCAAACTGTCCTTGTCCAGCCACGATCGGACCCTGTCTGGCCGCGATCTGACCTGGTCCGGCTGCTATCGGGAGTTGTCCTGGCCAGGCCGCGATCAGGCCCTGTCCAGCCGTTATCGAGCCGTATCTGGTGCCAAACTGTCCTTGTCCAGCTGCGATCTGGCCAGGTCCGGCTGTGATATCGCCAGGTCCAGCCGCGATCTGGTCCTACGCAATCTGGCCCTCTCTCAGCTCCAGGACCTGTCTCTGAAGGAACTCCATTTCCTGCTGGATCAGACTGTCTTGCTACCCAGAGCGAGGTGGGAACAATCTCGTCCAGCCGGTATTTGCGTTGATTCACTGAACATGGTCTGCACGGACTTCAGGAGAAACTTGTGGGTTCGGGTATCGGGACTCGTAGTGTGCAGGCGTTTCGCAATTATAACATACGATGTTTGGATTGGTCGCCGTCCAGTCCTGCCTTCCTATTTCGATCAAATTGGATGAATACTCGTGCGGTCCAGGTCCTCCATAGCCCAACGGTACTCCATTCTGCGGAATTGCAGGAGAGGGATTCAGATTCACAGGACCCACCTGAGCAACAGTCCTCTGCGCCACAAGTCCTTCAATTTCTTCCATTTGCTTGGCTATACTGTTTACCTTTTCCTCAAGCCGGTCCGCTGTCCCTCCTTCTGAAGCTTTCCCTGGAACTTTCGGGTCCTCCCGCCTATTCCACTACTTCTTGTCTTGTCGCTTTTGTCTCTCCTTACCTTTTCTGTTACATCTGAACCTTCGGTCATCCTGGCTCAAGTCAGAATCGGACGACGATTCCTCCGCGAACTCTGTGCTGGAATCGGAATTGTAATCCCCCAACACAAGGGATTGGCAGTATGAGACCTCTGACTGGGCAATACGGTATCCATTCGCAATACACATTTCAAAGCGGATTTGCCCAGGCTTGGACCACATGTCCTCCATCGCGGCCAGCAAGTTCCAGTGTCCCTTTTCTCGAAGGCCCCAACAGAAGCGTTCTGTCAAGTCCTCATGCATGTCCTCATGACTCTCACATACCCCAGTCAAATTCTGGGCCCATCGAATGTAGTGTTCCAGCGATTCATCTAATCGCTGATGAAGACTTGCAATCTTGTCTCGCCCAGTATTGAGGGCGCTTGCTCCAACAGTCCGGTACCGACATTTGAGAGCCTCCTTGACTCAGTCCGGCTCCTCTTCCCAGTTCTCCTTCAGGCTTCGGATGTACTCCCGAACCCGGGAGCCACAATTCCTATAAATGAGAGCCACATAATCTGTGACACTGGGGTAGTCTCGTCACCAGAGTGTTCGGGAAATCAAAAGATAATCAGGCTAATTTCGATAATTCACAACGGAATAATCTTAGATCTTGTGTGTGGTTTCGCTGGTAGTGTTGGCGGTGTTCGTGCTGAGGATTCTTTCTCGTCGTGAGGAAGAATCTCTCTCTTTTTATTCTGAGAGCAGTAGCATGAGAAGTGGTGACTCGGGGTTTGTATTCCTCCAAGGCCGCGGGGACCTCGTTAGGAACCTGGGGGGATTCACTGGTCCTGGCTGGGGTGCAGATAAGGGGAGATAAGGTTTCATGCAACGGAGCGGGGCGTCCGGTCTAGAGCTGCTGTCGTGTCTGACGTGGCTATCTTTCGATCGTGGTGGAGAAGGGCTCTCCCATCTTAGATGTGGTTGCCGCAGCTTCTAACTGGTTCCGATTTCTGTTTGCAATCTCCCCCCCTCATCTCCGGAGTTAAACTCTTACAGCCGGTGTTCGGCCGAGAGCTAACTCCAGCTCCATATCTGCCGCCTAGACTATCTGACTAATTCTTCGTGACCCTACGACCCCTCATCTACATACTCCTCTAGCTACATACTCTAGATAATAGTTCAGGTATAAACTACCTCCCCTCTCCCTTAGCCTCATCCCGAGTGCTAAACATCTTTCTATCTAAGTAGCCCTCCTTTTTCTGTAATGACTTGTCGCATTGAGTTCGCGTGTCGGCAAAGTGGTTTGTGTTACGGTCTGCAGTCCTCCTCCCCTGCAGCCATCCCCACTGCCGCGCCAGTCCCTCTTCCCTCAGAAGGTCCAGTAGCGTGTCGGAACCGTGGGGCCCTCAGAGTAAGCTGGTGCGTACTCTTACTGTCGCGGAGACGTATGTCCCTCCGTACTCGGCACCGCGTTGGTGTCTCGTCAGGGGACCCCGTTTGCGTGGGGACTTTCAGCGTGGAGGGCTTTCGGTCTTCCCTGTGACCGGCACGCATCTCCGGGCTTATAGTTGCCGGTAGAGCATCCGGGCCGAGAGATCATCGTAGGCTCTCCGCTAGGGGTCTTGGTATGTTCGGTAGTCAGCTCGCCACCTGGTCTTATAGTTGCCCTTTGGTTAATCCGGTCCGAACATACCACCGGCCCCTTTTGCTTCGCTGGTCCTTTCGCCAGGGACGACTGTTCGGGAGGCGCCGTGCATTCTGTCTAACGCCTTTCCAGGAGGACGTTCTGGTGGGTGCCCGGTTGGCGGCTTTTGTCGTTCTGTGTCGTGCGTGAGAAACGGGTCTTTCTTCCTCGTCGGACTTCAGTTCCGGGGTCGGCTATGGAAGCCTCCTCATACCGGGAGAGCTCATGGTGTCCTTCGGGCTAGAACCAGTATCCAGGTAGACACCTGGTCTTCTGTTAAGCTGTCCAGCAGCTGGCGGGTGTGCCAACGAGTAACCGCGCTTTCGGGGATGGGTGGCACCGCGAGGATGACTTCGAGCTGCCAGTTCCTTATTCCGAGAGGTCATCGTGTTCGTGTTTTGTTGTGTCATGAGATGAAGTCCTTCACCTCTTCATCCCTACTACCGCTCGTGCTTTGCCAGGCCCTTTTATGGACATCCTGTCTAGGCGTCGGTGAGCCGGTAGTCCCTCGGTGCGTCCGGATTCTTTTGGTGAAACTCCCCGAATTTCTCCAGACCGCCTACTGAAAAAGTTGTCAAATGGTTCTTCCATCCAGTCATTCCGTTCCGGATAGTCAGGCCACTTGACGAGGTAGATGATTCGTTTGTTACTCCCTCAGCCATGTTCGACCAAGGACACAACTTCTTCGACATCGTACTTCTCCGACTGTTCGATGTCGTCAGCCTCTCGCAACACCTTCGATGGGTCCGGAGGTGCTCAGTGTGCGCTAGTTCGATAGGGTTTGAGTAGTGAGATGTGGAAGACGTTGTGGATCTTCCACTTCTGAGGCAGCGTGAGGCGGACGGCCAGTGGGGACACGATTTTTTCGATTTGGAAGGGACTGTGATTCTTGTGGTCCAGCTTCTTCAATGGTCGACGCGTTTTGATGTTGCGTCCGTTGAGCATCACCAAGTCTCCTACTTGGTATGCTGGGGGTTCCTTTCTGGCTGGGTCCGTGTACCGGCGCATTCGTTCCTGCACCGCCTCCAGACCCTTCCGAGATTCTTGGAAGTGATCTTTTCCTAAAACTGACGTTATTGGCTGGTTTTCTATTCCCCCCTTTTCAGGGCGTTACTCCGAACGCCTTGACAGTGCGTCTGGTTTCCTGTTCTGAGTTCCTGGCCGGTAATAGATTCTGAAATCAATGCCGGCCAGCTCCTGGGCCCAGCGCGCCTGTCGTCTGTTTAGTACTTTAGTCGTTGTGAAGTACTCCAAGTTTTGGTGGTCCGAATAAACCTGAACTTGGTGCTCCGCTCCTTCGCAGTACCGGCACCAATGCTTGAAGGCGTCCACTATCGCCAGGAGTTCCTTGTCATAGATTTCATGGTTGATTTCCACAGGTTGGAACTTTCTTGAGTGAAACGCCACTAGGTGTAGGCGATTCTCGTTGTTCCGTTGCAACAGGACCGCTCCTATTGCAAAGTCGGATGCGTCAGTCTCGATGATGACTGGTCTTGATAGATCGAAGTGAGCCAGGACCGGTGCTGACATGAAGCGCCACTTCAGTTCCTGGAACACTGCTTCCGCTTCGGAGTTCCAGGCCCATTCTTTTCCTTGTTCCTTCTTTGTCAACTCTGTTAGAGGCCTTGCCACCTGGGAGTAGTCCTTGATGAAACGCCGGTAGAAGTTGGCGAAGCCTAAGAAGGATTGGACTTCCGTTAGGGAGGTTGGCTTTCTCCAGCTTAGCACCGCCTCCACTTTTTCCGTTGATATTTTGATTCCTTCTCTGCCTATGACGTACCCCAAGAATTCCACTTCTTGGGTTTTCCATACGCATTTTTCTGGTGAGATTGCCAGTCCATTTGTTGTCAACCTTTTGAGGACCTCTCTGACTTTTTCGTCGTGCCGTTCCTCGGTGTCGGCATAGACGAGTATGTCGTCCATGTAGGCTAGGATGCCTACATCCAGCATGTCCGAGAAGATGTGGTTCATCATGTCCTGGAATGTAGACGGGGCGTTTGTAAGACCAAATAGCATAACTCGGTATTCGAACAGTCCGTAGCGTGTTCTAAAGGTGTTTTCCATTTGTCGCCTTCCTTCATCCCGATGAGATGGAACCCGTTTTTGAGGTCCATTTTGGTGAACCATTGCGCACCCCGTACTCGGTCTTGGAGCTCCTGCATCAACAGCAGGGGGTACCGATTCGGGATCGTGATTCGGTTCAACACTCGGTAGTCAACACACAGGCGGAGGCCCCTTCCGTGTGGTTTAGGCAGGAAGAGGATGGGGGATCCGGCGGATGATGTGGATCTCCTCATCTTCCCTGTTCGCTCCATTTCTCTTAGCCATTCCCAAAGAGTCTGGAGTTCGACTTCAGACAAGGGGTAGATCGGGCCCCAGGGAGCCACGCTTCCATCCTGCAGTTCGATTTTGCAGTCGTACGCCTTGTGTTCTGGTAGTGCTTCCACTGCCCGAGTCCCCATAATATCGAGGTACTTCCGAAACTCTGTAGGAACTGCGTCAGTTGCTTCTGCCGCCGCTACCCATCCAATGGTTTGGGCTTCGTGTTCCATGCAGACTGCCTCGTCCCAGAATAGCGAGAATTCTTGAGTTTCAAACTTGGTACATTTCGCCTGGCATCTGGCACTGTTAAAGCGTACTTCTCCGCTTGTCCAGGCGCCCTGTGGTGGGTGCGCCGAAATTCATTCGAACGGGAGGAAGACATCGATTTCTGGGTCCATGGGAGAAATCTCGAATTTCTCCGAGGAGTAGTGGTTTCGATGTTGGAGGAGCATAGGTTTCGTATAAAATTGGCCCGCTCCTCGTACGCTTTCCCAGGTGTAGCTATCGATACTGCGTACCTGCCTGTGTCGTTTGAGCTCAACACCCAATCTCTTGGCTGTTCGTTTATCAGCGTTATTGAACACCCGGTGTCTAGTAGGGCGCGGATTTGGTGTTCCTTTCCATGCAGGTGTAACAGCATCGTGATTATTGGTCGTGTGTCACTGTGCAGGGTCTTTCTCCGTTTTGGCGAGGTTCCAGCACTTGGTTCCTCTTTTTTGCGTTTTCGGACTAACGCACAAGTTTTTGTGAAAGCCTCAGGGAGCGACCATTCCTGGCTGTTCAAAAATCCGACTCTTCCTCACTGGCCCATAGTGGGAGGTTGTCGACCTCCATGGTCTCTACTGCTGCGACCTTTTGCTGCTTGGCTGTGGGCGAGTCCTCTGGTTCTTCTGAGTGCCTCCGCTTTCCTTGCGCTACGGCTGATACCCTCCAGGGTGCTGGGGGTAGTGCGGTTCCTTTCTTGGTGTTGAAGGAGAAGCACTCGTAGGTTTTGTGTCCTTCTCAGCCACACCTCCAGCAGTCGTCCCGGCTTCAGGCGTACTCTTATTGTTCCTTTGCCGGGACTCCAGTAAGTGCCGCTTCTTTGGTACTCCATCTTCCAGTCTGTCTGTACTGGCTTTTCCTTTTGGGGCCTCGGCTTTCTTCCTTCCTTGGTTTCTGTGATGGTTTGGCATTCCTTCGAGGGGCGTCCGTATTCCCCTTGTTCTGGGCGTCCTTTTTCCCTTCTCTCATGGGCGTTGCTGTGGCTCTCATTGGTTCTTTGGCTTGCTTGAGTGCCTTCTTCTTTTTCACCTGTATGCCAGCCCGATAGGTGGCTCACAGGAACTCCTCGTCGTCCACTGGGTCCTCAGGGTTCTGGTTGAAGCACATATCCAGTATGGTGTCGGGCATGGCCAGTTCTATCTTCTCCCTGAGGCCTTCTCCCGTCGCCCTGGCGAAGTTGTTCAGTGCCTGGAATTCCGTCATGTAGACTCTGATTGAGCCTTGATATTTCAGCTGCCCTGACTTGAGCTGGGCATCAGCAGCCTCTCTTTTGTTGCGATATTCCACTCTGATAGCGGCTACATAGTTGACCCAGGTGCCCGCGTCTCCTAGGTCTCGGTATCGGTTCAGGTGCCAGGCCTGGGCGGTGTCTGTGAGGAGTGTCCCCATCCAAGCGATCTTTTGTCAGTCGCTGGTTTTGGGGTAGAAGCCCAGGAACATGGTGATCGCTTCCCACCATTGATTGAAGGCCGTTGTGCTCTTTCCGTCAAAGCTATCCGGGGTTCTGAGCTTAAGGCGGGCAGTGTTGACCCGCTCTGGCCTGGGCTCGGCGTACATTTGTGCCTGTGCTACCCCTTCTGCCACCAGCTGAACCAACTCCTGTGGGGTTTTTATTGGTCATGGCCGTTCCGGCTCTGGCAGTGGTGAAGGTGAAGGTAGGTTTTGTGGCCCCGATGTTGGTGAGGATGATGGTCCTCCTGCTCCCCCTCCATGTGGGTTTCTCCATGGCGGCGCAGGGGCCCATTGTGGTGGGGTTAGCGGTAGTGCCGGTGGCCTTGGCTGCCTTCGCGGCGGGAGCAGGAACAAGCGAGGCAGACTCCTCTGCGGTGCTGGTGCTGGCGGTGCCGCGGCTGTTGTGGGTCGGAGTGGGCTCCCCAGCGTGGGCTGCGTTTTTGGCCTGCTGGTTTGTCCTGGCGCCCCGGTGCTCGGAGGCTGGTCCTGACGTCGCCATTGGGGCGGCGTCCGCGGTGCTGGGCTCGTCCGTCTTCTTGGCGAGGGAGGTAGTGGTATCCGGACAGTGAGCTTCTTGATCTCTCCCTGTGCCTCCCTTAGCTGCTTCTCCAGATACTCCACTTTCCCTTGGTGTTCTGCTGCCCATAACTCCACATTTCCCTGGAATTTGACCAGGTGCTGGTTTCGGGCTACATTGGCCTCGGTCAGGAACGCCAATGCGTCGTTGACTCTTGTCAGCTGCGTTGCCTGGCAGATCTGTTGTTGCGAGGCTTCAGTGGTGCGCTTGATAATCGCTTGTCAGACTTCCCTTGCGAAGGTTTGGTAGGTGTTGGCCTCGTTGCCCAATTCGCTTCGCAGCCATGCTTCCGCTATTTTCTCGTTAGTGGTTACTCGATCGTACACATACCTTGTTCCATCAGCTAAAGTCTGGTAGGCGACTTCTATTCTCTGGATTCTATCATCCGTGTGGTCCACCGCGTTGCCGCAGAGGTTCGTAAGTTGTCGCAAATCGTCTTCGGCCGGTTTCTGTTGTCTTACCAGGGATCGCAACCAGTTCGCGGGATTGGTAACCTCTATTGCTTTGTCCGGTGGTGTGTGTTACAAATTGACATGACCACTGGGAGAGAGAGGAGATTGAAAGAGAGAGCGAGCCAGATAGTAGCAATGGTGGTGGTGATGATTCAATGTGAGAAGTGATACTCGTATTGTCTATGATGTCTAAGGATCTAAGTGTAAAGGAGATGAAAAAGAAAGACGCTGCTATGGAAGAATGCCAAGCCATTGCACAGTGCCTCCCCGCCGTTGCCATGGCGTCTCTCCCGTCGGTGTCACTCCCGTTGACGCACCTACGCCGGAGCGGCGAGAAGCATTTCCAACACACCCCCTCTTCTCGTGCTCCGTGCCAAACAAATTCCACCAAATCAAAAACAATCCCATTAAATCCTCGTCGACCTCATTAAAACCTCCGCAGTGAAAACCCTATGGGAAAAACACTTGCTAGTAGGAAAAAGAGTGCCGACTCACGCTTGCCGACAGGATGCAAGAACATGCTCAACAACAGAAACCCTTCTATCTTCTTTCAACTCCTTATCACACGCACCCCCGTTTCGTCGCCAAAGAACTGCATCCCCTTTTCGTCGCCAAACAACCGCACCCCCTTTTCATCGCCAAAGAACCGCACCCCCTTTTCGTCGCCAAAGAACCGCACCCCCTTTTCTTTGCAAGCCTCATTCGTCGTATTCGGATTCTCCATTGTGTGAGTCGAATAAAGTGAGTCCAGTGAGTTGTAATAGTTGCTCGTGTCGGGGAACCGCAAGGGGTTTGGTCAGCAGATCGGCAGGATTAGACTCTGAGGTAAGGTATTGGAACTTAACTGCGCCTTTCATCTGTTCGTCGTGAACATGATGATATTTTACATCAATGTGTTTGGACTTTTGCCGTATGACTCCCGAGGTGATCAATTTGATGGCACCTTGGTTGTCGCATCCAATCGGTACCAGTCCATCAGAAATCTTTACTGCCATTCCTCCTGCTGCCTCCTTCATCATGCGCCTGAGCCAGAGGCTTTCCCGGGTGGTGTGCGAACAGGCGATGTATTCGGCTTCGAGTGTTGAAAGTGCTACGACGCTCTGAAACTTGGCTTGCCCATGAATTAGTCCAGACATGACGAGTTCTTCGTTGGCATTGGTGTGTCCCAGGCCAAACACACATCCTCCAACCGATTTGCGAGTTGTAAGGTTTCCTGCCCAATCCGAGTTGGTATATCCGATAATGTTGATTCAGGGTGTGTCATGAGGATGTGGGTTGCGGGGACGTGAGTTGTGAGGACGTGTATTCACCGATTGTGAGTAGGATGGGAGCCGTCGGTAGTGAATTCGGAATTCCGATGTAGACTTGAGGTATCGTAAAACTCTCTTGGCAGCCATTGCATGCATCTCAAGTGGTTGGACATTGTATCTGCTGAGAGCAGTAATGCTGAAGGCAATGTCTGGTCGACTCCCAATTGCCACATACATGAGCGATCCGACCATTGACAGGTATTCTTTGCGGCGAGCAGGAAAAGACCGGGGCGAGCGAGGACAGACGGGGGGCGAGCGTGGGACAGACAGGGGCGAGCGGGGACAGACGGGGGGCGAGCGGGGACAGACGGGGGGAGCGAGGACAGACGGGGGGCAAGCGGGGACAGACGGGGGGGAGCGAGGGGGAAACAATTGGGGCTTCCTCTTCCAAAATGGGGAAACGAGACAAACTCCTTCTTGCTGTTGTCCTTGACGTTCTCGACACTGCTTCACGATCTTCACGGTACTCGGGGCTCACAGCTCCCGACGCTCCCGCTGAATTCTGAAGGTTT
>Ga0307508_10004863_pt1 | contig 12934 bp, 18 predicted proteins | sample 9_EM_MG_FD_203089 | JGI IMG/M metagenome (GOLD analysis project Ga0307508, IMG submission 203089) | Populus trichocarpa ectomycorrhiza microbial communities from riparian zone in the Pacific Northwest, United States - 9_EM | ecosystem: Host-associated > Plants > Roots > Unclassified | place... | reverse complement strand
TGTCCTGGGGCATTGCCCATAGGGCTGTTAACCACACAGTAGAAGGCTACAGCCATATAAACCCAAGGGTACAGGTTTTCAGGGTAATATACAAATTATCTATATGTATTATTTTACATTATATCTGCATACTAGTACATGATACATCATTATAAAAAAGGTATCAGGGCTTCAGAACAAGACCTAAATACATCAAAAAAGCATCGGAATTGATGCAGGAGGGGTGCATCAGGAAAATGACACACTGCTGAAATTGACTGAAGCATACTTAACACATCTGAAGTTGCTGAGGGTCTTAAATTTACTTGTAAGTTCAGGCATCTTCAGAGTTTTATAAGTATTTCTCAGTATAAAAGTGGTTAAGTCAAATTTAAGTTTAATTTAAGTCAAATTTAAGTAGATAAACAATCTTACAAGGCAAAAAAGTTGGATTCAGTAAATTTAAGATTATCTAAGATGATAAGGAATAAAGTTGGATTCAGTCAGATTCAGATAATGCCCACTGTGGAGCAGCCAGGACACCCAAAACTTGGCAACTATAGAGCTATGACTGAAGGAGCTAAGTGACTAGACTACAAATATGAAGATGTCATCAGCTCTCATTCATCTTCCTTAGATTAAATAATTTTCATTAGCAGTCATCTGGTCCATCAAAGGATTGTGTATGCCAGGAAAACTACCGTAAATGGCACTGGGAAAGAAGCACTACAATTCAAAATGCCTCTAGTGGACACCCGAGATTTTCGTAAGCCTTGCGCCGTTGGTGTGGGGGATGCTGACTGAGATCCTGCTTTAAAAGGTGGGGTTCAGCTGCTTCGACAGGCTTAGAGTGAGGTTGGAGGATGGTTCGTTTATGCTGAGATTCAGTAGCTGGCAGAAATGGCAATCAAGAACCATATCTTCAGAACAGATGGAACAAATGTACCTTTGAGGACGGCGAGAGCATCGAGAACATGAGTTTGATAACTCGGATGAGAGTCCGACCTTCTCGTTCTCCGACTTGTTTGCCCATTCGATGATCTGATCAGAAATCGAGTCGAATTTCTCCATCGTCAGCTTGTTGAGCAGACCCTTGACCTTCCGATCAACCACCTCGGAGGAGTCTGCGTCAGCCTGGAACGCCTTCCTATCCCATTGGCAGTAGCTTGAAGGCTCGAATCTGGCAGCATCTTGACTATGAACAGGCATAGTTTGGCTCTGCGGTGTGTTCCCAACTTTATTGCTTTCAAACCTCTTCTCGCCCTACGTGTACACTCACGAGTCGGCCCACCAGGCCTACCTGTACTCGCAGACGAGTCAAACCCATCGGTCGAGGGAACGGCATACCAGCGCCACCAACAGAAATAGCACGACTCGGACTGCTTGCCGCAAAATGGTCCTCGCTGCTGAGCTTGCTTGCTCCAGCAGTTGCGAAGTTGCCCATCGGATGGAAGGAGCTCAAGGCTCCTTTGCTTAGGTTGCTTGACAACAATCCGAGGCCAATGGATGCCTGGCGAGCGGGTGGGAGAGCAGCTGATGAGGTTCGGTGACGACTTGAGCCACCACGTGCGATATGCAGTGATGAAGAATCCAGTGGTTCTAATCCAATTGCATCTAGTGGAGGAAGAGACGCAGGCTTTTCCTTGCAAATAGACATGAATTGAAGGAGGAAATCTCGATCGTATCTATACAAAAAATTAATCAAAAACAATCTTGAAGGACGAAAAGCATTTACATACCGGAATTTGCCTTCCTTGGCGTTCTGATTGAGAGCAGGATTGGGGCTTGATACACCCTCAGGGTAAGTAACGGCATTGATATCGGATTTCACACGAGCAGTGGCAAGAGCGCTCTGAGGAGCTGGAATGTTGGTCTTCTTCGCGTCAGTGAGGTCAAGATTCCCTGGATGCCGCTTAAAGGTGGTGGAGATGCGAAGGTTTTATCCTTGCTATCCTGTGTTGCAGCTGGAGATGTATCGCCATCCTCATCGATCTCACCACCCTTCTCTGGACGTGCATCCACCTGGGCCTCAGTAGCAGCTTTCCTTTCTGCCTCTTTCTGCTCAAGATGAAGCCGCTCTGCTTCAGCCTCCTTGGCCAATTGCTCCTGCTCAGCCCTTTCCTTCTCCGCACGTTCTCTTTCGAGCCTCTCTCTCTCTCGCTATCTCTCTTCCTTTTCCTTGGCCTCTTTCTCCCGTTGTAAGCCCTCTTCTTCCTCTTTCCTAGCCTTTGCTTCAGCATTTCGTCTTGCTTCCTCTTCTTCTCTGCGTTTACTCTCTTCCTCCTCCTTTATCCGCTGAGCTTCATGTTTCTCGGCCTCCTTCAACCGCTCCTCTTCCTCCTTTCTCGGCCGCTCCTTCTGTTCCGCCTCTTGCTTGAGACGCTCCTTTTCTTCCTCTTCTCTTTCTTCTCCTCCTCCTCTTCCTTCGCCTTCCGCTCAGCCAGCTCTTTCTCCTTCCTGACCTTCGCCTCAGCTTGTCGCTCCTCCTTTCTTCCGCAAGCCGTTGCTTTCGCTGATCCTCGGACTCGATCCAAACATTCGTTGGTCGTTTACTAGACGTCCCGGGGCTACCGTGTCTCAGCCCTGCAGGGGAAGATGGCACAGACGCATTAGCAGCAACTTGTCCTGCCAAATTCATCTCCACACCTTCCGGATTCTTGACTGTAACAGGTTTTCTTGGGACAAACGCCGTAGCAGACGTGTTTAGACTTTTGCTTGGTGGGAAGGCGCCGATGGCGTCGCCGAAGGTAGCCCACCAATGGAATTTGACGGGTTGTGCAAGTGTAGGGGCCGGGATCGGAGGGTGAACGGGGTTAGGATGGGTGTGAGACAGTGTCGGCGTTGCTGGATTTTGTAGATTGCTCAGAGGATTCCAAGGAGGCATAGGCATACCCGTGTGCGGCACCATATGAGGTCCCTGTAGGGGAGGCTGAGGTTGTGCTTGCATTGGCATATGATGATACCATTGATACACATAGGGTTGCTCATACTAAAATAAGAAGACAATTATACACCTGAAAGAAGAAAAGGAAGAATATCACTCGCATAGTAAGGGGGCCAAGCCATCGTCGGCAATTGGGATTGAAGATGGGACTGCATTTGCGGAGTAGGAGGAGGCATGGTCGAAGGTTGACCGCTATGCGGATTATGTGGATGAGGAGGATTAAGCCGCGGGCTGGAAATAGGAGCGGAAGGTCCACCCAGCGCCTTGCCCACCCTGCATTCTAGACACATTCCTGTTTGGCATGGCCCGTTGGAACGACGCTGACCTTAGGGTCCCATTGGACCCAGCATGCTGTTGGTTCTGTCACATGTAAGGATATGCATGAGCGCCTCGTTGGGAAGGTGGCGGATGTGAGGACGATGAAGATAAAGATGGGCCTGTGATGATGGGGGTTGCGAAGGCAGGCTCGTGGTTCACGTGGATGGCGAGGTGGCATCTGCCGCTGAAGTCGTCGAGGGGATTTTGGAAAAGGCTTTTAATGTCAAATTTCCTGATGGATGAGGGCAGGTGTCGTTAACGTCGTTGAATTTATGGCCGTCATTGGTATCTGCGCAGAACAGTAAGGGAGGCCCATTCTCGGCATTTGGGATTGCAGATGGGACTGCATTTGTCTGGCCGTGGGACTCAGACGAATGGTTGCTGTAATTTGAGGCTGGTCAAGGCTTCAGTGGCTGGAAAAATAGTCGGTTCTGCGATGAAATAGGATCGAATTCCATGCCCATTTTCATGGGAGACACAGGAGGGACGATGGAAGCGAAGGGTTGAGTCACATTCCCACGGCACATCCGTACTTGTCCAACTCGGCTTCGATGGCCGGCAGAGGAGTCAATTCCGGAATGAAATAGCATCGAATTCCACGTTTCTCGTCAGGAGAAAACAGACCTTGACGACTGCGTCGAGATATCACAGGGCAGTCTGTAGGATGGAGCTGGACTCGGAAGTACAGGATCGCTTCAAAGCACCTTGTGGACGAAATTCTTGAGAAGTATTGAAGTGGTCCCGGCGCGAGTAGAAACGAGAAGTTTGTTTGGGCCTATGAAAGTGATAGGGATGTCATCGGGACACGGGTCCAAACGTTAAGATGAATGTTTGTCAGAAATCCAGTGGAGGGCCCACTCAGCCTTATGCTTAGTGCAAGGAATGGTTTCGATGGCGTCAAAGGGGTGTTCACGTTGGGGTCTTTGATATAGGTGTTGATGAGGAGAGAGTAGGTTTCGGAGTGAATGTCCTCCATCATAGCAGCAACAAACTTCAGCGACTTGAACTTCTTTGGACCCGATCAGATTCTCATTCAGAATGGCATCGGAGACGGCGAAAAAGGCAAGGACATGCAAAATGAAGTGGCATTCATCGTCGTTAAGATGGTTGTTCCAGTCGTGGAAAGGTCGATCTCGTCAACCGTCCAGAAAGAGGCTTCAGCCTTCTTGTACGTCTGCCAGATCTGAAATTGTCGCGTCAACGACACGGACAGGCAGGGCTCACGGACAACATACCTCACGATTTTGGATAGGAAAGAGGACAAAACGCCGTTGGGATTCCTTGAGTAAGGGTTCTTCGCTCTCTGGCAGATCCACATCACCAACATATTTCTTGGGGGTATCCAAGCTTCAAGGGGTCCCTTTCCACTGATGGAGCATCGGTAGGCCTGGGTTTGGGTGTCTCTGGGAGGTTCTCGTCAATTATTTTTAAGGCGGGCCTCAAGGCTATAAAAGCGGCCAATGCAGCAGCAGCCTAAAAACACAACCAGTTGAATCCCGAACGTGACGCTGCTCAGAATGGTGTGGCATACCTTCAAGTTTTTGCTGTGAGTTGGCCCTGGAATAACAGGCCTTGCAACAGCAACGGTAATGAAGTGAAGTACTTGAGTGTGTGTGCAACCGAGTCGCGTCGAATTTCTTTACAGCCTGATCTAGAAAAGCACCAGATTAGTATTAAAAAATGAACCGCCGAGACCAGCCAAAACCAAGGCTAACAGACCAATAGGACCGCGAACAATTTCTGCATGGAAGCAATCGCATGCACCCTCCCTTGCATCCATCATCTCCAGCTCTATCTCTACTACCCCCATCCCAAGCCCTGATCTCTCCACATCCTACGAGCCTGCCCCTCGTAAACATATAGATGGTCGGAACCACTTGAATCGTGACTCGGAGGTATGCTGCTTAATAGAGGTAGGCGGATGGGTCACTTGGTGATGGCCAATGGGGAAGTTTCGTGAATGGACGTTTTTCTGGCCTACGATGCGATTTCGAACGCATGATGGTCAACAAATTTGTTGACATAGAAAACCTTGAACTCGTCCAGAGTGTCATGCATAGTAAGTGATCGCCTGACAAAGTTAGATGTACGGTATGCAGGAGTCGAATGAGGAGCGCGAAAGATGGTCTCGAGATGGATTATGGCCAAGTACGGCCGTCCATCTTCATGGACTTCCGGTTCCACCATCCAGAGGCCGGTTTCATCTTCTGGTTCATCACCAATGACAGAGAACCATTGGATAAGGGCACATGGATAAAGGGTACCCTCATGAACAAAAGAAAAGAAAAGAAAAACGCGACCAACTTCCAGCCCACGCATCCCTGACAATTCTGGCTGTGCATCGACGAAGACGCAATCATATCGAGAATGTCCTTTTCGCCAAGTTGGAGTCGCGCGGATGTATTCACGTCGCATGCTGCGGGGCCCACTGGGGTCACTCGGAGCTCGAAAGATAGCCGATGCACTAAGAAAAACGGAAATTTTCCCCTGAAACATTGGGCATGCATCAATTGAAACACAGGAGGAGGGCACTCTTGCATGGGGGTATATTTGATCGTAGAGAAAACGGCGAAGGAGCTGTGGAAATTCAGGCAATTCCAGCTTGTCGCAAGCCGTGGCTAGATTCCATTTATAGCCTGGATAGTGAAACATTCAGCAGCCGAACGATAAATTGCTGGGTACTAGTAGACTTACGACTTCTTTGAGCAAATTTAACATGTGCCAGTGTATCGTCATCAACAATGGCAGCTTGAATGTCTTCATCAGCAATCGAAACTCCAGCCTGAGGTTCTGCACCAGTGGACTCGGATTCATTCTTGTCTCTGTCGTCAGCCTCTACTAGTAGCAAATCTAGAGGAAGACGTGTGAGTAGAACTCGATAGACAACGTAGTGGCAGTACGTACTGCTTAGAATGCTTTCTAACAAAGTTCCATCGAGCATACCGCGCTTAGTAAAGTCATCGCGAGCAGCACTGAGTTGGTCCAGGCGCTGATTGGTTGTGAGCATCTGAAAGAGCGCGGCATTTCGGTTTGAGCGACGCCAGGGTTCTTTGATGGCACGAATGTGCTTTGATTCAGTGATTGATGTACAGACCCCATTTGGGGCACCAAAGAGTCGAATAAGTGCGGGGTAATGTATGATAGCATGTTGTCTTGGTAAAGAAAATCCATTCGTGCCACATATTGGTGCAAAAACCTCTCGAAATGAATGAAAACGTGATAGTGCGTCTTGTAGTTCAACCAAATCGCCTTCAGTAATGACATCTCGGCATGCAATGTAGCAGAATTCGAGAAAGGCACGGAACGTGCGAATAACATCCCCTGGAAGGTGACCCTGCAAGGCAGGCAAATAAAGCTGACAGGTAAAAAGCATAAGTTACTGGCTTAGAATTATTTGATCAAGCCCAATCACCTTCATGAGAGCTTTCGAATCATCACCTGTCCATTGCTTAAAGCCTCTACCCTCAGGAAAACGACGAAGACCCGCAAACGGTGGAGCAATTGCAATGCTAGATAAAGATGAATAATGTAATATGATAGGAGGCTGCAGACAACTCACTGGCGGTCGATGTCATCAAGAATTCGATTGACTTTCCTTTGATTGTTGTGATGAATGTGCATGAGTAATTCTTCCACCCACATCACCAAATGATCCTTGAATGTCCCTTTGATAACTTGATGGAGTAAATCGGGTGCAATGATTTCATGCACATCGGCACGCGGAAATTCATTTGTGAAAGGCTATAATCATTAGAATTAGAGGAGAATGAATAGATGTAAGAATCGTATACATACAATTATGTCCCCTATTATGCCATAATTCTCATACAGAACAGCCATTTCACACTTTGTGCAAAGGTAGTCCGTGTGATCGCGTGAACGTCGCTCATATTTATCGTCATCATTATCAAGTTGCCCCGATGGCGCCCGGCACCTGTGAGCAAACATATTATGGAATAAATGAAGTGGAACTTGAAAGAAAACCTACCGTGGACACCAACCCTGTACGATGCAAGTAAGGAGGACTTGCTCTGGGTAATCCACAATATACGGCCCAAGTCCCCAAATAACAAACCGGAGATGACCGTCAGGGCATAGCACAATCTCTGGCTTTGTCATTCCCGGTTTGAGGGAATTGAAGACGGTTGCCAACGAGGCATGGAACAACTGCCGACGGAACTGACGGAAGTCAGCAGACTCACTGTGAGTCTTGTTGGCTGCGAATTCAATGATGTTAGTAGATAAATTGGCAAATATTTTGCATTTCCTTACTCTTCGGAATAGCCAGGAAGCCTATGAGTACTAACCCACTTCCATGTGCACGACGGATGTTGTTATGAATATTCCCGATTGATCCATACAGCGGCCAGTAGTCAACTTGGCCCGTTGCGGCAGACGCGGTGGTTTTATCACTGCCCATCATAAAGGGAACAAACATAGCGCCGTTTGCCTCTGGAATTGAGGCTGAGATAATGTCCTAAGTGCCAGAATCAAAGAAGAAAAATGGAGATTGTACTATGAAGACTTACTGCTTGTTTCCAAGCCCAATCTCCGGACATGAAGTGCTCGTAACAGCGACTTCCATTAGTATCGAATACTTGCATTGGTGTATAATCAAAATCTTCGGCGAAGGCTGGATTTGATAACATATTCAGAAAGAGCTGACGCGGATCCCTGAAGTAAACCTCATAGGTTTGTTCCATCCACGGCGGGACATCAGTTTCAGGTCGTGGACCATTGTACGACACGGCAAAATTTTGCCATGGAACGCCGCCAACAGGTATTGCGTCGATTGTATCGTGTAGATCAGTATGGTTGACAAATGGTGCTTGACCTCCAAATGTAGTGGCCGATGCTTCCCAGAGATTCAGAAGTATGTCAATATTTCCTTGCGACATCTTTGCACGTTTGAATAAAAATTCTGCCGTTTCAAAGTGCGCTCGGGACGCAAAAGGGGTCCAATCAGTCGCATCACGGGGTTCGGGAGGTGGTGGTGGTTCATCGTCGTTTAAAAAGTTGCCATACCTGTCGCAAGGTCTCGCTGAAGACGAATCAAGATTATTAACAATTCTAAGTGTTAAAGTGTCCGAACATACCATCCATGGCTGGGTGGCAACGTACCAAACCAATCTTTGATTTCTGTGCTGGTGGAGGTGAGCTCGGATCAGAACTCGAAGCTCTATCTGACGCATTCAAGTTGTTTGCCGCCTGAGGCATCCCAGGCGAGGATGGGAAAACTGAGCCATCATTGTCTATTACCATGTCATCTAGAATAAATTAGAGTGGTGTACTAGAGTTCATCTGAAAACATACCAAATGGTCCAGGCGAGATTGCAAAGTCGACATCGATCGGATCTGGTGAGTTTATAGCTTCAAATTGAACACCATTTTGAGATGAACCTTGAGGTGATTGTGCCAGCGTTTGAGGTAAATTATCCTCCAAGTCACGGAATGTGTTGGTGGACTCCAACTCGTTGAGGGATGTAGTTCCATGCTTGGCGCGCATGTGCTGAACTCTACCACGTTTGGACTTGCACAATTTCAAGCAAACGGGACAACAAAACCGGTTGCCAGTGGTTGAAGCAGAATAATGATGAGGATTGCGGGGTGGACGGGTCATCGCAATGAATGTCTATTATGCAGTAATTTCGGAAACAAATGCAGTAGGGAAGACAGTGTGTTTGTTTCTGGAACAAAGAATCAGCAGCAAAGTCCGACTCTGGCGATAAACAAACGGCATCAACTGTCTGTTCTGACACGTCAACAGCATGCCTAAAGCCAATCATCAGCCAGACGTCAACCGGCGCCAAACGCGTGCCACAAATGCTGATGCCCATCCAGGTAGAGTGGTATTGGAAGTTCTAGCTGGTCGGCGAAAAAAAGAAGACATTGAAAACGACAAGAAAGCCCAGAATGAAAGGCGTGACACTCGGGAAAGAAAGAAGGTTGAAAGGCAGGTAGCTATCGAGGACATTGCCGACTTCGAGAATCAAATGGCTCTCAATGACAAAGTTCAAGAGACTGTGTTTCCTCGACATCAGGCTGAAGGTAGGCAGTTGAGTTCTTCGCTAGTGATTACGTACTCATCCACCTTTAGTGAATGCTCCAACCAAGCCACATGGCAAAAACAAGAAACGTAAAGACCGAGCAGAACCATCTGGTAATGCTGTTGGCCACGGCAAAGAGAAGGCCCGTCAGAGTACTGAACACGACAACGGGTTTGATACAGAGGTTGACGACGATAAGCAAACTAAGGCAAAGAAGCTGAAAACATCAACTGGCCAGGCAATACCTTTGCGTCGAACAGGTTAGTTGTTATTCCATCTTTCTCCAGGAAGACACTTACGCATAAGATAGAAACATATATACGCCCTGAAGACTTCGAAAGTCAATCTCCTGTCGACGTTTCCATGCAAGACTTGGATACCATGGAAATCGAAGCCTACACTCCAATGCCTAGGCAGAAAAGGAAATATGTTATGCGGTTTGAAAGTGAAGAAGAAAACTCACGGATTGAAAGCGAAGAGGATGATTTTGAGACACCGAAGGCATTGCGGAAGGAGGTTTCCACCATCCGCCGCCCTGATGACACTTCTGCCAGTGATTCTGATTTTCTGGAGAACGCTGTTGTTGACCAAGCGTCGAATACTAGGGGTGCCTATGCTCATGGGCAGAACAATGAAAGCGATGATGAGTCGGGCTTCTACATGCCACAAGCGCAAAGCAAGAACAGGTTAGACGACAAGAACAAAGCAAGTAAGAAGGACCATGACGTACAAGGGCTCAAAACCATCGACTTGACGAAGATCCAGAAAAGGGCGACAGGGACAAAAGAAAAGAGGGCATTCCGAACAGAAGTAGAGGGAAGGCGAGCCCTTATTGAGAAGGAGGATGGAAAGAACCAAAAGGTTCGTTGATCAGGTATTCATTGATTGCTGCTGTTTATAATTAACCTTGTTCTCGATTTGGATCTTATCTTGATATTGCCTATTAGGTCGCAGCCGCATTGACTGACAGCCGCGTGGAAACGTGCGTTTTGTATTATGCATCTTCGCAACCTTGATCTAACTTGAAGTTTGCGCTCTAAGTGTCTCAAAGCACACAGCGCACAATGTGACGTCTTCTGCTTGCCAGGTCTCCAATTCTGCTCATTCCAAAGTAAGCACTCAGTTACCGCGATGATGATCTGGAATTTTTCTTGATATTGCCTAATATTAGCAGGTGGTAACGACTTCTTTGCATAATGGAAATAAGGTCAGCGGCCGTGAGGAAACGTACGTTTTCAATGCATTTCCATGACCCTGATCTAAGTTTTGTTCTCTACAGTGTCTCGAAGCTCACAGCACGCAATGTGATATATCACGGCTCTGATTCCGCTCATTCCAAGGTAAGCTGCTACTCTCATGTTTGTTCCTGGGTGCTCACGCACACAGTCCGATGTAAAATCCCGCAAATCTGCTACGTCCGGCAATGGCATTAGCATTCAAGTTGCGCAATCCACTCGCAGTGGCAAAGAAACCGGTGTGAAGTCCAAGCCGAACTCCACAACTGCAGCAACCATAGGTGGCCTCTCAGACGAAGATGATAACGCGAAGCGAGGGTCGATCCTGCAGAGTCCACTCAAAGGAACAAAGCAGTTGTCGAGTGGAGTGAGTTCTCACACAAGTTGGATCCAAATTGCTTTCCTGATTCTTCCGTAGGCCATCATCAAGGTTGACAGTGGCTCAAATGAAAATAAGAAGAGCCGCTCGAAGAAAAACATCATCAGTCGAGAAGTTTTCTCTGGTTGGACAAGATTTGTCGAACCAAACTTCGTCTACTTCTACTTTTTTGAGCTCAGTCCATGGCCGACAACGGGAGCTATCGAGACCTGTGCCCAGGATCTCTGGGACTGGCGATTTGGAGATTTGCACCCCCTTGATCTTGCAAAAAGCCCAGCTTATGTACAATTGGTAAGGTTTAAGATTTACTTCGAATTTCGGCTTACTACCCTTCCGATAGTTAAACCAAAAACTCTGTGACATTCGAAGTCAAGCTGCTTCATCTGCAATAGCAAGCCTGGATGCAGAGTTTCGACTTCATATTGCTACTGAAATCAGCAATGCCGACTTTCCACAGGCCCTGGAGATGATTTCAGAGCTTCGTCAAAAACATGCCGAAGACCTCGCCAAAGATAAAAGGTTCGTGTTTGGCAAATACGTTGTCTCTCAGAATGGCAAGGTATGTACTTTAACGTCTTTTAGAGCAATGTTTATCACTATATAACTTATCTTGTTATGCTAGATTCAGAAAACACGGCCCTATCAAAGTAACCTCATCTTACGAACTTTTGCATCTTCCTTCAAGCATATCAAAGAGGTTGACTTGAACCCGGAGCACGATGGGAAAGATCGCCCGTTGCCACCATCTCGATATCCAAAAACCCTTCTTGCAATTGCAACGGTGGCAGTAAGTTGATATATCAAATCAATTATTACTACTGACAACGCTCTTGTGAAAGGTTGAATGTGCCTTAGAGCTCACCATCAACAACGACTACGATTTTGACGCCGGCAAACTGATTCCGAAACCTGATCCGAACCATGCAAAACAAAAGCTAACGACAAGCATGTTTGCTTTCAGTGAGGCAATCTGGGAGCCGAGGGCAGAATTTTACCTCGAAAAGAGTATTTTGGAGTTGAAGGACAAGGAATGGAAAAAGATTATGGATGCAGCTGCTGAATATTCGAACGTCATCAAGAAGCCTTCATCAAAGGGAAAAGGAAGGGCCTGTGTCAAAACAACTGAAGAAGAACTTGAACTTGAATATGATTCCGGATCCAGTGATAGTGAGATGATGTAGAAGGCCTGGGTTTGTGGATTCTGGTTTTGGCTGGTAATACTTTCAGTCCAGTGCTGCTGATTATGCCCAATTCAACTTGGTGCATTATATGTATATAGATCTACCTGTTTGCGACTGCACACAAAATTATAGCTGAAGTGTGACTTAAACTGTGACTTGTGACTGACTGTGACTGAAAGTGTCCTTGGACATTCTGAAGTGCGACTTAAACATCTTGAATTGTCTGAAGTGCAACTTAAGGTATCTGAAATTTACTTAAATCCTGTAACCCTTGTACTATCCAGGCTGGACTGGCCAAATTGCATAACTTAAGTCTACTTAGTCTTCTGAGACTCCTGTAATTAAGTCACACAAGTACTGAAATGACCTTAATATGCCTTAGTGTGACTGAAATAAGTTCAAATAACTTAAATATCTGGGTGACTCAGTGAAAAATGTGACTTAAAGTCCACTTGATGTCCTGAAATTACTTAAAATAAGCTGTACAGTCATATTAAGTGAATTTCAGTAAATGACCTCACTTAAATTAAGGGTTTTGCCTTAAATTAAGTGATTTAAGGACAACTTAAATTTACTTAAATTACTGAATTTAAGGCATTTAAGTTAATTTAAGTACATTTAAGTAATTGCGCATTTTCCTGATGTGAGGCAAGTTGAGATCATTTGAGAGGGGGACACCCAAAATAGCCTGAGTGTGCCAATGTGGATGTCTCAATCTGGGCACGGTTTGGGCCAATATGGTCGCGTTTGACCATATGTGGGTTGGTGTGGGCCCCATGAAGTGTCTGGGAGGTGTGGAAGGTGAGGGAAGGTGATGAGCTGGCAGTTATGGCTCGGGGCATTTGGTGCGC
>Ga0307508_10004862_pt1 | contig 12936 bp, 11 predicted proteins | sample 9_EM_MG_FD_203089 | JGI IMG/M metagenome (GOLD analysis project Ga0307508, IMG submission 203089) | Populus trichocarpa ectomycorrhiza microbial communities from riparian zone in the Pacific Northwest, United States - 9_EM | ecosystem: Host-associated > Plants > Roots > Unclassified | place... | reverse complement strand
GCTGCCCGTGCCGTACGGCCGCGGTCGCCGCCCACAACTCCGCCTCGCGCAGCAGGTGTTCGCTGCGCCGGTTGCCCTGCTTGGTGGCGAGCTGGCTGGTCAGGGTGCCCCGGTGGAACTCCAGGTAGAGCTCCCCGGACCACACGGGCGCGCCGCCGTTCGCCTCGTACTCGTCGTGCGCGCGCCGGAAGAACTCCACCGGCCCCTCGATCTCGACGCGGGCCGAGCCCTCCAGGTCCCTGAGACGGTCGGCGCGCGCGAGCATCTCCCGGGTGGGACCGCCGCCGCCGTCGCCGTAGCCGAACGGGATCAGCGAGTGGTTGGCGCCGGCCTTGTCCTGGAAGTTCCGCACGCTGTGGGCGACTTCGGCGCCGGACAGCTCGCCGTTGTAGCTGTCGACGGGCGGGAAGTGGCTGAAGATCCGGGTGCCGTCGATGCCCTCCCACCAGAACGAGTGGTGCGGGAACTTGTTGGTGGTGTTCCAGGACATCTTCTGCGTCAGGAACCACTTCACCCCGGCCAGCTTCATCAGCTGCGGCAGGGCCGCGTTGTAGCCGAAGGTGTCCGGCAGCCACATCTCCTCGGTCTCCACGCCGAACTCCTCCAGGAAGAACCGCTTCCCGTGGACGAACTGGCGGACCAGGGCCTCACCGCCGCTGATGTTGGTGTCGGGCTCCACCCAGAGACTGCCGGTCGGCAGGAACTGCCCGGTCTTCGCCTTCTCCTGCGCCCGCGCGTACACCTCGGGCCGGTGCTCCTTGAGCCAGGCGAGCTGCTGCGCCTGGGACATCACGAACCTGAACTCCGGGTGGTCGTCCATGAGTTGGGTGACGTTGGAGACCGTCCGGGCCACCTTGCGCACGGTCTCCCGCAGTGGCCACAGCCAGGCGGTGTCGATGTGCGCGTGCCCGACCGCGGAGATCCGGTGCGCGCTCGCGTGCGCGGGCGCCGCCAGCGCCGGAGCGAGGGCGGCCCGCGCGGCGGCCGCACTGCCACTGACGTCCTGGAGGTCGACCACGTCGAGGGCCTGCTCGACCGCCCGCAGGATCTGCCAGCGGCGCGGGGAGTCCGGGGACAGCTCGGGCATCAACTGCGCGAGTACGTCGAGGTCCTGGACGAGATCGTGGACGTCCCGGTCGAACACGGCGAGGTCGAGGCGCCGCAGCCGGTACAGGGGCTCGCCGGGATCCGCGGCCGGGTCGCCGAGCCACGGTGCCCGCCCGCCCACCGCCGTGGGCCCGAAGGTGAGTTCGCCGGGAGCGGTGTGCATGACGACGGGATTGGCCGCGGCCTCGACGAAGGCGACGAACTCCGCACCGCCCACCGCCTGTTCGGCCACCGGCAGCCACGTGTTCCGGGGGTTCAGCGCCTTCACCGCGGTCCCGTCGGCCCGGTAGACCAGCCCCTCGGCGGAGAAACCCGCGGAGTGGGTGGCGAACCCGAGATCCAGGACCGCCTCGACCGCCTCGCCGGCCCAGTCCGCCGGGATCGTACCGCTGACCTTGAACCAGCTCGTCGACCAGGCCGGCCCCCACCACTCGCCGACCCGCGTCGGCCGGTAGGGAGCCGACAGGCCCTCCTGGACCGGCACCGGCTCGCCGGGCACGCTCCAGACCTCCACGTCGAGGGGGACGGACCGGGCGTGGACGGCGGGCCGGATCCGCTCGTTCAGCACCCGGGCCAGCCGCTGTTCGGTGACGTCACGGTCGTTGTGCATGAGGTGTCTTTTCTCCGTACGAGGTGGGGGAGCCCTGGGTCAGCCCTTGAGCGCGCCGCCGAGCGCGAAGCCGCCGCCGAGCTTGCGGGCCAGCAGCAGGTAGAGCATCACGACGCGCAGCGAGTAGAGGAGCGAGAACGCCGACAACTGCCCGTACTGCGTCTGGTCGTGGGCGCTGAGGAAGGTGAACACGCTGACGGACGCGGGGAGTTTCTCCGGGGAGAGCAGCAGGATGAAGGGGACGAAGAAGTTCCCCCACATGCCGATGAACGTGAAGATGGTGACCACGACGACACCCGGCCGCATCAGCGGCAGCACCACCCGCCACAGCACCTGCATGGTGTTCGCGCCGTCGATCCGGGCGGCCTCCTCCAGGACGACCGGGACGCCGTCCATGAAGTTCTTCATCAGCCAGATCCCGAACGGCAGCGCGGACGCGGCCAGGAACAGGGTCGTGCCGGGCATCGAGTCGATCAGGTTCACCTGCACGAACATGCTGTACACCGGGATCATCACGGCGGTGATGGGCAGCCCGGTGGAGAACAGGATCGTGTAGAGGAACGGCCTGCGCACCCGGGACCGGTAGCGCGAGAGCGGATAGGCGGCGAGCACCGACACCACCACGGTCACCGCCGTGCCGAAGCCGCACAGCAGCAAGCTGTTGAGCATCGGACGGTAGGTGGTGTCGACGTTCAGGACCGCGTCGAAGTTGTCGAGCGTCAGCGACGAGGGCCACTGAAGCCGGAAGGAGTTGGTGTCGCTCACCGAGGCGAGCACCATCCACAGCAGCGGCAGGACGTACAGCACCGACACGGCGAGCAGGACGAGGTTGATCGTGACCCGCCCCGGACGGATCCGGCGCCCCTGCGGACGGCTGGGCGCCACAGGGACCTTGACCACGGTCTCGGGGGGTGGCGTGGCGACGGCGGCCATCAGTCGTCCTCCAGTTTCAGCAGCCGGATGTACACGACGGAGAACAGGGCGCCGACCACAAGGAGCACCAGGGCGATGGCGGTGCCGTAGCCGATCAGGCTGTTCTGGAAGGCCTGTTGGTACATGAAGATCGGCAGCGTCTCGCTCTTGTTGCCCGGTCCGCCGCGGGTCATGGTGTAGATCAGGCCGAAGACGGAGAGCGTCTGGAGCGTGATCAGCATCAGGTTGGTGAGGATCGAGGGCCTGATGACCGGCAGGACGACCCGCCACAGTCGCTGCCAGGGGCCCGCGCCGTCCATCTCGGCGGCCTCCACCAGCTCCTGGGGCACGTCGTTGATGGCGGCGGTGAAGACCATCAGGGAGAAGGCGGTCCCGCGCCACACGTTGGCCAGGCACACCGCCAGGATCGGCATCGTGTACAGCCAGTTCTGGTCCGGCAGATGCAGCGCGTCCAGCAGCGAGTTGAGCGAGCCCTGGTCGTAGAAGAACGCGTACATCAGATAGCCGGCGACCACCTCGGGCAGCACCCACGCGGCGATGACCACACCGCTGACCAGGGACCGTACCGGTCGGGTGGCCTTCTGCATCAGGACGGCGAGCGCAAGGCCGAGCGTGTTCTGGCCGACCACGGCGGAGCCGACCACGAACACCAGGGTCAGCCACATCGCGTTGAGGAAGTCGGTGTCCTCGAACGCCCTGGTGAAGTTGTCGAGGCCGACGAAGCTGGTACCGGAGGCGCCGGTGAGCTGCATGTCGGTGAACGCGTAGTACACGCAGTACGCGATCGGACCGGCCAGGAACACGGCCAGCAGGACCACGGCCGGGACCGTCGGCAGGCCGCGCAGCAGAGAGCGGACGGCGGGGGTGGACGCCCCGCGGGACCGGCGGTGACCGCCGGTCCCGTGAGGCGCCGGGGCGAGGGCGGTCACGAAGTGCCCTCCACGGTCTTGTCCTCGCCCACCGCCGCCTTGACATCGTTATCGAAGGTCTTGGCGGCCTCCTCGACGGAGGCCTGACCGGTCGTCACGGACTCCATCGCCTTCTGGATGGCGGTCGAGACCTGGTTGTAGGCGGGCAGGCCGGGCCGGTAGTGCGTGTCGGCGACCAGCTCGGTGAAGAACTTGTTGGTCGGCACCGACGCGAGATACGCCGAGTCCGAGGCGACGTCCGTACGCACCGCGATGTTGGCGTTGGTGGCGTTCCACTTCGCGGCGTTGGTCTTCGTCTGGAGTGTGGTCGACAGGAACTTCCAGGCGAGATCGGGGTTCCCCGCCTTCGAGGGGATCGACCAGGCCCACCCGCCGGACATGCTGGTACGGCCGGGCGCCTGGCCGTTCTGCGTCGGCATGGCCGCGGTGCCCATCACCGACTGCCACTCGGTCCACGGCTTGGCCGCCGCCGAACTCCAGTTGTTCGGCATCCACGAGCCGTCGATGTCGATCGCCAGCTTGCCCTCGGGGATGAGCTCGGTGCCGACCGCGGTCCCGAAGTTGGCGCCGAGCGCCTGCTCCTTGGACGGGCCGAGACCCTGGCTGTATACGGTGTGGACGAAGTCCAGCGCGTCCTTGAAGCCCTGGCTGCCCACGACCCACTTCTTCTGCGAAGCGTCGTACAGCGACTTGTCGGCGGCCGGGGTGCCGTACAGGAGCATCTCGAAGCCCTGCATGGAGGACGCCTCGCCGCCCGCCTGCCCGGTGTAGAGGTTCAGCGGGGTGACCCCGGACAGCTTCGCCTTGATCTTCTTGGCGGCGGCGATCACGTCGGCCCAGGTCTTCGGCTGCCAGGGCACCGGGATCCCGGCCTTCTGGAGAAGCTGCTTGTTGTACCAGATCCCGCGGGTGTCGGTGTCGTCCGGTACGGCGTAGACCTTGCCGTCGGAGGCACCGGTCACCGCGCCCTTTGCGGCCTTGGCGTACTGCGACCAGTCGCTCCACTTCGCGGTGTAGGCGTCGAGGGGCTTGAGGTAGCCGCCGGCGATGTCCGAGTTGATGAGCGCGGTGTCCTCGTAGACCAGGTCGGGCGCCGTCGCGGGGGAGCGCATCATGAGCTGGATCTTGGTGTAGTAGTCGTTCTCCGAGGCGGTCACCGGCACGAGCTTGACCTTGGTGCCCGGGTTGGCCTTGGTGAACTCCTTCACCATCGAGGTGAGGAAGGTGGCCTGGAGCTTGTTCGTGCTGTCCAGGTTCTGCCAGTAGACGACCTTGATGGACTTGGCCGAGCTGCCTGACGAGCCCGAACCGCAGCCGGTGACGGCCAGGGCGGTGGCGGCGGTGAAGGCCGCGGCGGTGACGATTCTCGAGCGCACAGTGGTTCCTCCGGGACGCGAAACCTGAGGGAAAGCCGCGAGTTCTTGGGGCCGGGAGGCCAGGTCGGACGGCGTTCCACGCTCGGCGCCGCACTGCGCTGACTGGCCAGATGGCCGGAATTTGATGGGCGTCAGCTAAATCCATTTGATGGATGAAGTCAATGCTTCCGGTGTGTAAACTTCCGGCACCGGAGCGGGGGGAGTGGGGCGGATGCGAGGGGTTCAGGTGACCGACAGGTGACGATGCTCAGCGGTACGAACCTGCCGCGGGTCGGCGGCTACAACCAGGCCGTCGTCCTGGACGCCATCCGCACCACGGGACAGGTGAGCCGGGTCGAGCTGGCCGCGCTCACCGGCCTGACCAACCAGACCGTCTCCAACGTCGTCCGCAAGCTGCTCGACGCCGGTCTGGTGGCGGAGTCCGGCCAGGCCCCCTCCAGCGGCGGCAAGCGCCGCACCCTGCTGACCATCCGGGCCGACGGGGCCTGCGCGGTCGGCGTCCACCTCGACCCGGACGCCGCGGTGATCGTGGTGGTCGACCTGGCCGGCGAGGTGATCGGCAGCCGCCGGCTCCGGCTCACCGACCCCGGCGACCCGGCCGACGTCGTGGACCGGACGGCCCGCGCGAGCGGGCGGCTCCTGGACCGCATCGCCGTGGACCGCACCCGCCTGCTCGGCCTGGGCATCGCCGCGCCCGGCCCCCTCGACGGCACCACCGGCGCGGTGGTCTCCCCGCCGAACTTCCCGGGCTGGGGCCGCGTCCCCCTGGCCGACATGTTCGCCGAGGCCACCGGCCTGCCCGTCGCCCTCGACAACGACGCCACCGCCGCCGCGATCGGCGAGCGCTGGATCGGCGGCGCGGACCGTGCGGGCAGCTTCCTGTTCCTCTACCTCGGCACCGGCGTCGGCGCGGGCATCGTCCTCAACAACACCGTCCTGCACGGCGATTCGGGCAACGCGGGCGAGTTCGGCCACATGGCCGTCGAACCCGGCGACCGCGTCTGCCACTGCGGTGCCATGGACTGCCTCGGCCCGTACGTCAGCCCGGCCGCGATCATCGACGACCTGCTACGGCTGCACGGCCGTAGCGCTGCCGACCGCATAGGCCTCACGGGTACGGCCGACTCCGTGCACCACGACTGGAAGATCCTGCGCCGAGCCGCCCGCACCGGCGACCCCGACGCCTGCGACGTCGTACGCCGTGCCGCGCGCCGTATCGGCGAGGCCGCCCGCGGCGCCGCCAGCCTCCTCGATGTCAGCCGGGTCGTCCTCGGCGGCGAGGCGCTGCGCGGCATCGAGCCGATCATCCGCGAGGAGGTCGAGGCCGCCGTCAACCGCACGTCCGTCGCCCGTACGATCCGGGCGGTCGCCGTCGAACAGAGCGTGATCGGCGAGACGGTGGGCGCGGTCGGGGCGGCGTCGCTGGTGCTGCACGGCAACTACGCGCCGGGGTGGCGGATGCTGACGGACGTGCCGGGCTGAGCGGCTGCCCACTGTTGCTCAGGTGAGGTTCAGTCCGCCGTCGAGCACGATGACCTCGCCGGTCAGATAGGTGCTGGCGATGACGGACGCCACCAGGTCGGCCACATCGGCGGGTCGGGCCGGCCGGTGCATGGGCGCGCGGTCCCGCCACAGCTCGTGCGCCTGGACCCAGTCCTTCGTCATCGGCGTGTCCACCAGACCCGGCGCCACCGCGTTCACCCGCACGTCGGGCCCCAGTGCGGCGGCGAGCAGCCGGGTCACATGGTTGAGCGCGGCCTTGCTCGCCGCGTACGGCACCGAGGAGCCCTTCGGCCGTACCCCGGCATGGCTGGTGATGTTCACGATGCTGCCGCCGCCGGGGGACTGCCGTAGCGCCGGAAGGGCGGCCGTGCACAGCACCCAGGGCGCGATGAGGTTGACCTCCAGCAGCTGCCGCCAGTCGGCCGGCGTCGCCGCCGCCAGGTCCGCGTGCGGGATCGGCCAACTGATGCCCGCGTTGTTCACCAGCACATCCAGCCGCCCGTAGTGACCGAGCGCCGCCTCGACCAGCCCTCGGGCCTCCTCCTCCACCCCGAGATCCGCCCGCACGTACGCCCCGCCGAGCTCCGCCGCCAGCGCCTGGCCGGCCTCCGCACTGCTCCGTGAGTGCACGACCACCCGCATCCCGTCCGCCGCGAGGCGCCGCACGACGGCCTCACCGATCCCGGACGTGGACCCGGTGACCAGGGCGACGGACCGGCCTCGCTGTTCGCTGCTCATAGGAGTGGATCTTGCCACGGGGCGCGTTCCGGCAGGTCCCCGCGCACCGCTCACCGATGGGCGGCCAGTACCGCAGCGAGCCCCTCTTGGAGATCTTTGACGAAGTACTCGGGAACCTCCAGCGACGGGAAATGCCCCCCGCTTTCGGGCAACCTCCACCGGACGATCTGTCGGTACCGCTCCCGTGCCCAGGGTCGCGGGCACTTCTCGACGTCGCGGGGATACATGGTGAGTGCTGACGGGACGTCGACGCGGAGTTCGGGGTCCAGCGAGTTGTGGCTCTCGTAGTAGATGCGGGCCGCCGACGCGCCGGTCCGCGTCAGCCAGTACAGGGTGACGTCGTCGAGAACCCTGTCTATGGAAATCGTCTCGAACGGGCTGTCCTCGGTGTCCGACCACTCGGCGAACTTGTCGAGGATCCAGGCGAGAAGCCCGACCGGTGAGTCGACGAGCGAGTAGCCGATGGTCTGCGGCCGGGTCGCCTGCTGCTTCGCGTACGCCGCGCGGTGGCGCCAGAAATCGCTGGTTTCCTCGGTCCATTCGCGCTCGGCCGCTGTCAGCCCGTCCGTGGTCAACCCGGGCGGCGCCTCCGCGAACGTCGAATGGATGCCGAGAACGTGCGCCGGGAACCTGCCGCCGAGGACCGTGGTGATATTGCCTCCCCAGTCGCCGCCGTGGGCCACGAACTTGCCGTAGCCGAGCCTTCCCATCAGCTCCACCCACGCGGCCGCGATCTTTTCGGTTCCCCACCCCGTGGTGGCCGGCTTGTCGCTGTAACCAAAGCCCGGCAGCGACGGGACCACGACGTGGAATGCCGGCGCGTCCGCGTCCTTCGGATCTGCCAACTCGTCCACCACATCGATGAACCGAGCGATGCTGTCCGGCCAGCCGTGCGTCAAGAGCAGAGGCGTGGCATCCGCGCGCGCGGATCGGCGGTGCAGGAAGTGGATTCCCAGACCGTCAATGGTCGTACGGAACTGGCCGATTCGGTCGAGGCGCTCTTCGAACGACCGCCAGTCGTACCCGGTGCGCCAGTAGTTCACGACCTCGACGAGGTCGGCGAGCGGTACGCCCTGTTCCCATCGGCGAGGGTCGGGCGCGGCGCGACGGACCGTCTCGGCCTCCGGCAGCCGCGCCGCGGCCAGTCGCGCGCGCAGATCGTCGAGGTCGGCGTCAGTCGCGTGGGCTTCGAATGCTTGCACGTCGCTGGTCGGACGGGGCATGAGACCTCCTGGCCATCGCAGAACCGGCTAAGGCGGTTCCACCATGGCATGTCCTCATGCCGACGGGCAACCGGCTAAGGTGGTTCCATGCGTGCCGGCTTCCCTGAGTTCCGCCTCGGTACCGTGCTGGCGACCAGCTTCACGGGGACTCTGTCGGAGCGTCATGGCGACGCCGTGGAGCGCATTCCCGTGCCGCAGCGACTCGTCGACTGGCTGGCCGTGTACGGCCTCGCCGTGGACTCCTGCACCCCTGCTCAGCTCGACCTGGCTCGGGAGCTGAGGGAGTCGATCCACGCCGCCGCGACAGCGGCCGCGCTCCAGGACGCTCTGCCCGCGTCTGCCGTGCAGGTCATCAATGACCGCAGCGCTCAGGGCCGGGCCGCGGCGATCCTGACGCCCGAGGGGGAGCGGCGATGGCGGCTCAGCTCGGCTTCCCGCGTGGAGGATGCCCTCGGCGTCATCGCCGCCGACGCGATCAGCGTCATCGCGGGCGAACGAGACGGAAAACTGGCCCTGTGCGCGTCACCGACCTGCCAGGCCGCCTTCTTCGACACCAGCCAGAGCCGCTCCCGCAAATGGTGCGACATGAACACGTGCGGGAATCGCCAGAAGAAGGCGCGCTTCAACGCCAACCAGCGCAAGAACGCCAGATCAGCGGAGTGATCGATACCTCGGTACAACCGAGGGGTCCGCATCAACGGCGAGGACGGCGGCCAGTACCGGCCGCCGCCCTCCGCGCTACAACTGCTACGGCTTGATGCCTACCCCGGTCCACAGACTGACCTCGGCGTCCGACAGCGTGGGCTCGCCGTCCGGGCGCCAGCGGTGGCCCACGGTGACGCCCGGGTCGAGCAGGTCGAGGCCGTCGAAGAAGCGGGCCACGTCCTTCTGGGCGCGGAACTGCACCGGCGTGCCCGCGCCCGTGTAGATGTCCGTGACCTTCTGCCAGGTGTCCGGGTCGAAGTCGGGCGTGCAGTGGCTCAGGGCCAGCGCGCTGCCCGACGGGAGCGCGGCCAGCAGACGGTTCACGAGGCCGTACGGGTCCTGCGCGTCCGTGACGAAGTGCATGAGGGCGTTGAGGGACAGCGCCACCGGCCGGTCCAGTTCCAGCACCTCGGCCAGCTCGGGCGCGTTCAGCAGCGCGTCCGGGTTGTTGACGTCGGCCTCGATGTACGTCGTGCGGCCCTCGGGCGTGCTCCGCATCAGACGCTCGGCGTACTTGAGGACGAGCGGGTCGTTGTCGGCGTACACCACCCGTGCCTCGGGGACCACGGACTGGGCGACCTGGTGCAGGTTGGGCTCGGTGGGGATGCCGGTGCCGATGTCCAGCCACTGCCGGATGCCGTGCTCCTGGGCGAGCACACGGGTGGCACGGTGCATGAACCCGCGGTTCTCGCGGGCGCACACGAAGATGCCGGGGTAGGCCGCCGCGACCGTCTCGGCCGCCTTCTTGTCGATCTCGAAGTGGTCCTTGCCGCCGAGGTAGTAGTCGTACATCCGGGCAGAGTGGGGCCTGCTGGTGTCGATGTCCCGCGCGGAGTGCGAGGTGGTCATCCTGTCCCTTTCGGTGCTGGGCGTGGGGGTGTCGGGCAGGTCGTGGCCAGGGGGCCGGCTCGGTCCTTCCCGCTCGGGTCCGGATTCAGCCGGCCGCCAGATGGTCGGCGAGGCCTCGTTTGACTCCCGCGACGAACGCGGCGATCTCCTGCGGGGTGTAGATCAGCGCGGGACCGGCCGGATCGGTCGACTGCCGCAACGCCACCCGGCCGTCGGACAGTTGCTTCGTCTGCACGCACTGGCCCCCGTTGGGGCCGCTCCACGGGGACTCCCAGCCCTGCTCGCCGAGGTCCGAGGCGGGCATCCCGTTGTAGAAGCTCGCGTCGATGATCGTCATGAGTACTCCTTGCGCATGCGGTGGAGCAGCGCCCTGCTGTCCGCGTCCGAGGTCAGCAGGGACATGCGGTTGTGCGCCTCGAGATGGGCCGACACGTCCGAACGCTGGTCCAGGTACATCGCCCCGGAGAGGATCTCGGTGTAGACGACGTCCGGCAGCTCCGGCTCCTCGAAGCGGAAGTAGGTGAACGGGGCGCACACGCCGACGTGGGCGCCCGCGGTGAACGGCACGACGTCGACGCTGACGTGCTCCAGTTCCGAGACCTCCAGGAGCCGCTCGATCTGCTCCCGCATGACCTCGGGGCCGCCGACCACCCGGTGCAGTACGGCCTCCTCCATCACCACCCACAGCGTGGGCGCGTCGGGTCTCGCCAGCAGACTCTGACGGCGCAGCCGCAGGTCCACGCGCCGGTCGAGGTCCTCGTCGCTGTCGTGCGGGAAGCCTCCGCGCAGCACCCCGCGGGCATACGCGTGGGTCTGGAGCAGCCCGGTGACGTAGTGGGGCTCGTAGGTGCGCAGGGTTTTGGCCCCGGTCTCCAGACTCACGTACGCGCTGAACCAGTTCGGGAGCACATCGCGGTACGCGTGCCACCAGCCGGGCTCGTTGGCCCGCTCGGCCAGGGCGACGAACTCCTCGATCTCCTGCCGGTCGGCCCCGTAGGTCTCCAGCAGCTTCTCCACGTAGAGAGGCTTGAGCGCGACCTCGGCCTTCTCCAGGCGGCGGATCGTCAGGGACGTGACCCGCAGGGCCCGTGCCGCGTCCTCCAGCGAGGCGTCCGCGTCCTGGCGCCGTTCCTGCAAACGCCGGCCCAGGATCATACGGAGAACGGTGGGCGCACTGGAGCTGCCCGTGCCCGAACGGCCTTCGCTCACGCCCGTACCTCCTGAGGGTCTGTCACCTGCACGAGTCTGACAGCGACTTGATGATGCCGCCAGGCGGATATCGGCTTGCTGAAATTATCAGGAAGCTGGTTGCACGTTGAACTTGGGTGCGAGCATAGTTACTTGTGTGAACCGTGCCGCCGAACGTGAGCACGGTGCCGTCAACCGCCCCTACCCCCCTGCGCGTTGGCAGGCCCCGACCTTCAGGGCGTCCCCCTCGCCCGGCTGCGCCCGCCCCCACGGAAGGCCAACATCGTGTCCCCCCACACGACTTCATCCCCTCAGCTGTTAGACGCCGCGGACCCGGAGCGCACCCACTGGATCGAGCTTCCGGCGGACCGGGCCAGCGTCGGAGTCGCCCGCCGTTCCGTGGGGGCCCGGCTCGCCGCGTGGCGTCTGCCGCGCGACCTGTGCGCCGACGCGGTCCTGCTCCTGTCCGAGCTGACCACCAACGCCGTGTGCCACACGCTCAGCACCCGGATCCTGTGCGGCATCGGCTTCGTCACCGACGGATACCTCAGGCTGGAGGTGCACGACCACGACTACTCGGGCCGCAGGCTGCCCCGCTGCGAGGCGGGGCCGGACGACGAGGGCGGGCGCGGGCTCTTCCTCGTGGAACAGCTGGCGGACACCTGGGGGGTGGACCGGTCGAGACTCACCGGAGGCAACGCCGTATGGGCGAACCTGACGGCCTGAATCAGCCCTACAGGGGCGTGAGTTCGGCGAGCAGCAGCGTGCGGTCGTCCGCACCCGCGGGGGCGGAGGGGGGGTGCAGCAGCCGTCGGCACAGGGCGGAGAGCGCGTCGTGACCGTCCTCGCCGTCGGCGGCGGCCGTGTCCAGGGTGCGGGCGAAGCGGGTGATCTCCTGGTCGATGTCGGCGTCCCGGGACTCGACCAGTCCGTCGCTGTAGAGCACGAGCAGGGCCGGCTCCGGCACGGACAGCACGGTCGGCTCGTAGGTGCCCGCGCCGAGGCCGAGCGGCAGGCCCGCGCCGACCAGCGTGACCGGAGCGGTCCGGCCGTCCGGGCCGCGCAGCAGCGGGGGAGGGTGGCCGGCCCCGACGAGGGTGCAGGTGCGGTTGCGGGCGTCCCACTCGGCGTAGATGCAGGTCGCGAAGGAGGCGCCGGGGGTGTCGCTGGCGAGTGTGTCGAGCCGTCGTATGAGATCCGCGGCGGGGATGTCGAGGCTCGCGAGGGTGCGCACGGCGGTTCGCAGCTGGATCATCGCCACGGCGGACTCCGGACCGTGCCCCATGGCGTCCCCGACGATCATGCTGATCCGGTCGCCCGGCCGCTTCAGCACATCGAACCAGTCGCCGCCGATGATCGTGCCCTGTCCGGCCGGCAGGGACCCGTGGGCGATGCGGCAGCCCTCGACCTCCTGGATGGTGCCGGGCAGCAGACTGCCCCGGATGGCGAGGGCGGTGCGGCGCTCGTGCTCGTAGCGGCGCGCGTTGTCCAGGGCGACCGAGGCCCGCGCGGCCAGCGACTCCACGGCCGCCACCTCCGCGGTCAGGAACGGCCCCCGGTCCGGACCGCGCGAGCAGGCCACGAAGCCGATCGCCCCGCCCCGCAGCCGCAGCGGGACCACGAGGAAGGAACGCGCCTTGAGGAGTTCCTCGATCCGGGCGTCCTCACCGGCGGACACGGCGAGCCGCTCGACCGTGTGGTCGTCGACCGAGTCCATCAACTGCGCGTGTCCGTCGACCAGCGCGCGGGCGTACGGCGTCTCACGGGGGAAGACG
>Ga0307508_10004861_pt1 | contig 12937 bp, 22 predicted proteins | sample 9_EM_MG_FD_203089 | JGI IMG/M metagenome (GOLD analysis project Ga0307508, IMG submission 203089) | Populus trichocarpa ectomycorrhiza microbial communities from riparian zone in the Pacific Northwest, United States - 9_EM | ecosystem: Host-associated > Plants > Roots > Unclassified | place... | reverse complement strand
AGCTTGAGAAATGGCGATGACGACAAGGTATAGTTTTGTTTGCTGCGTAAACCTACGTAGCAAATCTCATGGTCTTTCACTAGCGCACTGACTATGCAACATGGCTGGAGCGCATACTGGATAACTACAGACCTCACATTGACTCAAGTGATAGAACGTTGTCGCAATTTCTCCTCGATCTTCCTTACCTGCCGCCCAAAGTTTTCACCCTCCTCGCTGAACTATGCGTTAACCAAACGACGTGCGTTTGGAGTCCGGTTTTTTCGGGTATCTTCTCATAATCAGCGACGCGTTCATATAGCACTATTCCTGGGCTCGATGCTCTTCGGGAATTGGTTACCCTGAAACCTCCCGTTCGAGCGGAAGCGTTACGAATCATCTTAGACCTCACCACTCATCCCGGTATATCCCCTCCCGACCCAGTTTCAGTATATTTCTGATCATACGCCCTGCAGAAACCATTCTCCGAATCGCCGCCATTAAGGCGGTAAAACGATGGGTACCTGATGTCAAGCCTATGGATCATATATCCCAACGCTTCGCGGTGCGGCTACTGCGCAGACTAGAATTTCATGGGCCTATATCTGTTAACGGAAGCGTCCCCCCCGAAACTGAGATGCAAGATGCAGAAGAACTTGCACGCAAATCTACCAAACCTTGGCAGGACGTCGAAGCGCCATTAGCAACGCCATACCTCCCCTCCTCAATAGAAATACCAGCGCGTCCTGCACAAATTTTGCAGCATGTCCAGTTAATATTTGCTCTCTGCGTCAAAGTCCCGGACTTATTGGAGGAGTACGTGATTTTGACACTTAGTTGGCGATTCGATGGAAATTGATTTGTTGACGGACAGAATTTTCCTTGCATACTCACGAATGGAGGCTTCTGTCCAAATGGCAGTCCAAGACCATCTCGCTCCTGTTATTAGATCGATAGGAACTGCCAGTGGAACGCCAGCTTACAGCAAACTCCTCTCCCTCTTGCGCAGCTTCCAAACTGGGGCCGATTCGCTTGCTTTGCGTGTTATCAAAATCCTCAGCGATGGCGGCCGACCCAGCTCGCAACTCGTGGCGCTTGTAAAAGAACTCATCGACGAGCGAGATCTAGATGCGCGCTTCCTTATTCCCATCATTGCCGAGCTGGATAGGAGTGAAATCATCCGGCAGATCCCGCGTGTTGTCTCAATGCTCGGAGCAAATGTGCCTGGTTTAAAGCCTGGCGAAGAGAAGGCACTCGTTCGGAGCGTATTTATGGCCGTGTTAGAAAAGCCCGAATCTGGTTTCGGAAAAGTATCGACGAATTTGCCCAGATTGAAGGAGAGCCAGCTATTAGAACCTGTTAGACTGTTGGTCTTACTTCATGAATCGTCCGAAATTAACACTTCTAGTGCCCGAGAAGGTGTGATGTTCTTAGTCAGGGCGTATCGCGAAACTGACCCCCGTTCCCAGCTATTGACATTTGCTTCGGGTTGACCGACTTGTTCCCTTCCGAAATCTTGGCCGCCGCGATCCAGCAACTCGTGGACAATGCTACCTTACCAGTCCTGTTCATGAGAACCGTATGTCTTTGGTCCATACACGTGTTAATACGCGTTGCCTTATGTCGATGCATTCACTCAGGTGATCCAAGCCATAAAAACATACAAAACGCTCATCCCTTACGTGGCTGGAGGGTTGATGACTCGGCTCATTCAGAAGAAAATATGGACGATTGGGAAACTTTGGAATGGCTTCGTGCTTTGTGGCAAGATCATTGCACCGGCAAGCTACCCGTCGCTGCTACTATTGCCAGCAACCCAGCTGGCAGAAGTAGCCGAAAAACACTCTGCCTTACGCGTTGGATTACGAGAGTACGTGCTGAAGAAGGGCGGCAATACTTCGCGGTACCTTGATGTGCTTGGGCGGGAAGAACCTAATGTGCCCGCACAGGCCAGCTGATGGGAGACTTCGAAAACCTCATTGCATAGCTTCATCATTCTCACCTTATCCCTATCATCAATATCCACATTTGTGCTTGCAATGTATGCCATACACGCCCTTGCATGATGCATGTTGTATATTTGATATACATGTGGGCGATCCAATTTAGCACGTGCAATTGAACAATAAACAACGTCCTGAACTCGACGTACATAAACTTCGCATTGTGGCCGACACCTTTCCTACCGCCTTACGACCGCATTCACGGTGGGTAGAGACTCTAGAGACTTGGAACGCCTTCCGATCGTAGAAATTGGCCACCGCTTACCGTCATCGGAGATCCTATCCTTCGATGCCCGGGCTCAATCGCTCCGAGTCTCGTAATGACAATGTTGACGCTATCGCCTCCAGTGGTTCCGAACCCCTTGCCAGCGCGTCATCAAATGAGTCGCGTGGTCGTACCAAAGACCGCGACCCTATCAGGAGACTGGACGCCGGGAACCACTCAAAGGCCGTAAAGAGGTGCGTTGTCGTTCAACATTATCTGCTCGGCTATAATTTTGAATTCTCCCCATTTTATGATAGTGGATACCACGTCTTCACAGCATTTGGGAAAGAATTCTGTGTGGAGCAGCGGTGGAAATTCTTGCGCGAGCTAGGTTCGGGTGCTTATGGATATGTGGTGTGCGTAATAGGCGGTTTCGTATGATTTGACTACGCTGACATATGTCTCAAAGATCCGTTCAGGACGAAATTACCGGCGAGATATTGGCGGTTAAAATGATCACCAAGGTTCTCGAGAAGATTCAACTCGCCAAACGTGCCCTTCGCGAGATTACGCTCCTCCAACACTTCAACAATCATGAAAATGTGTGCGCGGAGATCTCGGCTATATGACGATTCAGGAAGCTCATACTAGCATTTACAGATCGTGGGGCTCATCGACATGGACGTTTCTGGGCCCAATTTCAGCGAAATGTATGCGTTTCATGTTGCCTCCTGCAGGCTTCTCCGCTTATCAATGAGGCTTCTCCACTTCTCAGCTACCTTTTTATGGAACCAATGGAAGGTACGGCACAGTTTCCTGGTTCTGGATCCAATTTAGCTTACCCTAGGAACTAGCGGATCTATACCAGATCATACGCAGTGGACAAACACTCAGCAATGCTCATAATCAGTTCTTCGTGTACCAATTACTTCGCGGCTTGAAGTATATTCATTCGGCTGATGTCGTACATCGCGACCTCAAACCTGGAAATTGTAAGCGCCCTTATTGCTATTGCTGGCATAAACATGACACCTAACAAGGACCCAGTACTCGTCAATAGTGATTGTGAACTCAAAATATGCGATATGGGATTAAGCAGAGGGTTTAATTCAAACCCCCGACATAACGACCCCTCCGACCTTACTGAGTACGTTGCCACCAGGTGGTATCGAGGTGAAACGGGATATTGCCATGAGCGCTTGCACACGTTGCTGATAGCTCCCATAGCCCCAGAAATAATGCTGTCGTTCAGGAGGTATGACACTGCGAGTATGTTTCGTTAATTTTGCGTTGGAGTTCATATCAGTCTCATGTTATCAGTCGACATGTGGTCGGTTGGTTGTATACTAGGTGAACTTTTGGGCGGACATCCTGTCTTTAAGGGCAAAGAGTGGGTACTTTCACAACAATCAGGTCATTGCTGCTCACTGAAGTCTCTAGCTACGTCGACCAATTGAATCAGATACTGCAAATACTTGGGACTCCCTCTGAGGAAACAATGAACCGTATCGGCAGTCCCAAGGTAGCTCTCAACGACCTTTTGCGGTCCCAATGTCTCATTCCTAATCGCGATAGGCTAAAGGATATATTCGCGCGTTTCCGATAAGGAGGGCTACACCTTGGAAGCAGATATTTCCTGAGGCCGATCCACTTTGTACGTTCAATATAGTCGCTAACGCGAGGTGTACCTCATTTAAATTCATTCTAGGCGTTGATCTACTCGGGAAACTTCTGACCTTTGACCCCAAAGATCGGTTCTCTGTGGATGAAGCTCTTGCGCACCCTTGGCTCACATCATTCCATTCTCTGAACGACTGCCCTGAAGGCCCTTCAAAGTTTGGCAAATGGCAATTTGTGGAGGAACTTGAGACAACGGAGCAATTTAGGGAGGCGCTGTATCAGGAAGTTATGAACTTCCGACAAGAAGTGCGAAGCCTTGCTTTGGAATTTGCAGCAGAGTCATCGGACCTTGAGGATGACGGCGCAAGCGTGCAACCCGCCAGGAACGGCTCTAGCGGTGCAGGCATGCCAGAACGGGTGCCATTCCCGAGATCCGAAGGGGAAACTGCGGAGCATGCGACAGATGTTCCCCGCGCAATTCCTCCGCGCGCCTCTATTTCAAGATATGCGACCGATCCTTACCGTGCCTATAGCATATCGAAACGCACGAGCGTCTTTTCCTTGCATGAAAGAACTGCCAGCGGACCTCCCACTTGCGACGCACTGGACGAAGGAAGTCTGGATCGTTCGTACCCCTTCCCATCGAGATCGCGTATACAGTCGAGCGATGCGATTGGAGGCGTCCCAGCGCCTCCCCCAGCCCGCCTCATTCGTCATTTGTCAACTGTGTCCATCACAGGCCTCACGGATGCAACGAAAGCGAACGGGATGGCAGTCAACGGTGGCGTGGTCCCCGACACCATAGCAAGGGCCGCAGATGCGCCAGCGAGCGAACTACCCAGTGAATGGGCAAGGAAAAGTTCAGCCAAGAGCCAAGGTAGCTCGGCTTGACAAGAAGCTGACGGCTTAACGTGTCTCATGGGGAGAATGCCCCCGCGGATTCGGATTGCGCTTCACGATATGATAAGAAACGAGATGCATAGAGTGTCATATGTAAATTACTCTGTCTTACAGTAACATTTTGGGTCAGCAAGGCGAACGTTTGTTTGTGTTGCCTTTCCGGAATCCGGCAAGAACCGTCACGCTCTAAGCGCCTCCGCAAGAAATGTCGTCCAGAGGTTTGTGCCACGATTCTGCGGAGAGTACGACTCTCTAAGTCATATAATTCATTATAGATGTAGACACGTATTCCTCTCGCGATGGAGGTGAGCATGCCGTCTGCTGAATCTACCAGGAGCCAGTCTCTTCTCGCGCAGCACAGAAAACATGGTGCTCACTCGAGCGCCCTCCGTTCTTGTTTTCTACTTTCTTTCCAGCTAGCTAGCTGATTGTCGTATATGATTTATCTGTGGCGGCTTCAACTTATACTGTCTCAGCTGGTCAGCCCTGACTTTCTTGCTAACATTCGCTATGCGTGTGCCATTGTCTTGCGCGTCATCCGTTTTGCCCCCTAGATCGATATTCTTCCAGTCGTGATGACCGCGGATATCGTTCGTCCCGTAGGGACCATGAAGACGACAGGTATTCCAGCAGACGCGACACCCGCGACCGCGACGACCGCCACGGCGGTCGGCGCGACGATTATGGTTCCTCTCGTGGCAATAGATACGATGATGATCGTTACGGGGAGAGAAACCGGCATGAAGACCGTGATTATAGGCACCGTCCATCCCGCAATGACCGTGATGACCGGGGAGGACGGGGGCGAGGTGACGGAGGACGAGGTTGGCGTGATGCTACCCCAGAACACCGTTCACCGACTCCAGAAAGTGCACTCCCTCTTTCCCAGCGCAAGCGCACTGCCACTGGTTGGGACCTGCACGCCCCTGGATATGAACGATATTCAGCCATGCAGGCCAAAGCAACAGGTCAGTCCTCAGCTTCCGTCGGCATATGACATAGCCATTGAGTATCTGTATATTTAGGTATGTTCAATCTCCCCGGAGCGAATCGTATGCAACCAGTTCCGGGCACTCTGGCGCCTCCTATCGATGCGCCTGTCCCAAGCGCACCTGTGTCCTTTCCTCAAGCGGCGGCATTTGGGGGCGCAGGTGGAACCAACGCCAATATGGCACGCCAATCTCGACGTTTATACGTTGGCAGCATCACTTATGAGGCCAACGAAGACAATATTGCTGCATTCTTCAATGCCAAGATGGTCGAGACTGGGCTTGGCACTGGGGCTCCGGGTGATGCTGTGATTGGTATCCAGATTAACCATGAAAAAAGTTACGCATTTGTCGAGGTTAGTCAAGTTGTCACTCTAATTGTGTTGGTGGTGACTGACAATACTATCAGTTCCGCTCTGCCGAGGACGCGACGGCTGCTATGGCATTCGATGGGATCATATTCCAAGGCGGTCCCCTCAAAATTCGTCGGCCAAAAGACTACGCTGGCCCCGATCCAGTGGCCCCGCCAGGCGTGCATGTTCCCGGAGTCGTCTCGACCAATGTTCCAGACTCCGCCAATAAAATCTTCGTTGGAGGTTTGCCAACGTATCTTAACGACGAGCAGGTTATGGAACTGCTCAAAAGTTTCGGCGAGCTCAAGGCATTCAACCTCGTCAAGGATACAGCAAATGGCACATCTAAGGTGTGTAGACGTTATTGTGTATTGTGCGGTCTCTAAAATCGCATTGGCTCGCAGGGTTTCGCATTTTTCGAATACGTGGATTCCAGTGTCACAGATGTCGCTTGTCAAGGTCTCAATGGCATGGAGCTCGGCGATCGATATTTGGTGGTGCAACGTGCTTCTATTGGCGCAAAGCCGGTGGCTGGTATGCCAGGCATGCCTTCCGCTGAAGAATATCAGAATGCGTTGATGGGTCGCCGCCTCACGATGCCACGGGCCCTCGATGTCGAAAGTGTGGAGGCGCGAGTCCTTCTGATGCTCAACATGGTCACCCCTGATGACTTGATATCTGACCAAGATTACAATGAAATCGTGGAGGACATTCGCGATGAATGTTCTAGCTATGGCACCGTCGAAGACTTGCGCGTTCCTCGACCCAGTCAATCTTCACGCGAAAAGAAGTGGGGTCCTGAGGCTCAGGCAGCCCGAGAAGCAGACGAAGCGGCTGGTGTGGGCCGTGTCTATATCAAATTTGCGGACAATGCTGGTGCTACTAAGGCTCTCGGAAACCTTGCTGGTCGCAAATTTGGTGGAAGATCGATCGTCGCCACACTCGTTCCGGATGACGCCGATGTCTCGCCACCGCTCAGCGTAATATTTGCTGATCCTAACGCACCCCCTCCCCCACCCTCGGACGAGGCCCCTCCCCCACCACCAGAGTAAAATAGCGAGTAGTACTTTTGTGCTTACACCGATACATCTGTCTAGTAATAATCTATCCGGCTTTTGTCGAACGGTCGGTTTTCGTAGCAGTGGAGCTTTGCCAGAACATGAATAACGCCAATAACGATAAATGAACGTACTCTTGGACTGAACGTCACTCGAACCTTCCTCGTTTGGTAGCTCTCCCATCAGCCACGGCATTAATCTTCGCGTTCGGAGTGGGTTTCTCCTTTGCGTGGACAGATGATTCAGATGACGAATGTTTATCCCCAAGAACCGCTGTAAGAGCTGACTCATAGAGCGATGTGTTCAACTCTTTGGCACGCGAAAGCTGCGATCTTAGAGCTGCAACTTCGCGCTCGAGGGTGGTTATACGTGCAGTAGCGGCGGGTCCAGCTAACGCCGCCGCCGAGGACGATGAATTTGACGTGGAATCAGCAGATATCACGGGGTCTGTGAAGAACCTGTAATCATCAAGAAAATCTTCGGGTGAGGGACCCGCTGCGAGAGGCGTGCGGTGCTGCGGAAAACTTGAATTTTATGCACATGCCGAAGCTGATTTAAGCCTTCACATACCTGGTTATTTGGAGGTAACAATAAAAGAATATTATGGATATCACGAGCCTTTGGGTCTCGCGTCCTCTGGAACGATGCAACACTTCGTAATGGTATATTGGCATCATTTTTGGCGGTGCCAATTGTTGTATGACCCATCAGATCCTGCGGCTTCAGCATGACCTGCACGGAATTGACAGCAAAGTCTTTGGGGGTGTTGATTGTGCGGATGAGCTGATGTGACGCGATGTCATATATTAATATGCGCGCAGAAGAGGTACCAACGACGAGGCAGGAGCTTGTCAAGGAGATCACCATGCAGTTGATTGTATCCCTTTTTCGCAAAAAGGTTATCAGAGGGAAGCCTGTGTATGAAAGCTTCGAATCGGACACACCCAACAGAGATGAGCCTTTTTTTCTCAGCATCTTCGAAGGCAATCATTTCTGCACTACCTTGCCCACCACCACCAACCGCTTCGGATATTTCAATACGTTGACCGAACTTGTCCATTCGCTTGCGGAATAAGTTGACCTGGTGAATGTGGCCATTTGGGGAGGCAGCAAAAAACACCCGTTCAGTCGTATCCATTGCGAGAGAGGTGATGGGGTTTGGGAATTGAAACGTTGATATAATTGATCGCGAAGCAAGGTCGGAAAGCTACGCAAAAAAGTCAAGATACTTAGGATCATGGCCGCAAAAAGTCAGGCAACGTACTTTACAAGAATTGTCAGCGGAAGAGGTGAGCATTCTACATCGTGGGAACGGCCCTACGCCACAGATGACATCCGTAATAGGCAAAGAATGATCCGATAAGGTATAATAGGCGGTTGGTATTTCCAGCGATATCGCGTTGTCGAGTAAACTAGGCCGAAGTATTTGTATCTGCACGAAAACAATAGAGGAAATCCTGACCTGGCCATGGACCACACGCTGACCGTAGAGTCATCGCTGCCAGTTACCAGAGCTGCGCCGTCGTGAGTGAATCTCATGACGCCTATACGTCGATAATGCCCTTCCCATGAGTTGAATAAAATGCCTGATGCAATCTATGCAAGCGTTGACTTCGGAGGAATCCACTTATAAACCTGGTCATACCTCCCACAGGTACACTCGACCACCCTGCGTACCTCCTGCACAGTACATGCTCTGATTGTCTACGGCTATACAGGTCAATTTCTCAGGCAGCACAATGCGGAGATGTAGTTGGTCCTGTAAAAGGCTTGAACAAGATCAATAGTGGCACATACGGCTCGCTAACCTTCTGATAGCTGTAGATATTTAGTAGATTTTTGTCTAATTGGGCAGCCAAAACGAGTCCGCCCTGTCCATCCCGAGTCTCGGTGGCCACAGTTGAATGCAAGCTGGCCAGTGTCTGTTTGAGAGTAAAAAGACAAGAGCCCGTGTTGAGATCATACAGAGTAACCGTCCCCGATCCTTGACCGGCTTTCGATGGCCCAGCTGCAGAGACGACGACCTCTGTGAGAGGCCGTTGCATTGTTGGCAATTCTGGTTTACGAACCAAACACGGCCAAATACATCACTGGCCCTGCCTTTTGACCCGCCATGACCGGCACCTCTGCGCTGGCCGATGAGCAGTTCAGCAACACGAATCTCATTGAATGGGATGAAGACAAAGTCAACGAATGGCTCAGCTCCATCGGATTCCCTCAGTACTATCAACATATCATTGGTGCGCGCAGGCAACGCGACCTCACTACGCTGTGATGACCAACCAATGCTTTGCTTGCGCAGATAACGGGATATCAGGAGAAATCCTCTCCCTGCTTGATCACGAGGGCCTGAAGGAAGTCGGTGTGCATTCCGTCGGTCAGAGGTTGGCTATCCTCAGAGAGGTCTACTACCTTAAAGTGGCACATGGCATTGCGATCGAACCTGAGCATTATGTGCCTCCCTGTGAGCTTCTCGCTGCTCGCATCTGCAGGACTCCCCTGCTAACACAATCGCCATAGCCGAGGCCATCCACATCTCGGGCCAAGAAGGCATGTCGCTGGACCGTTTGCACGAGCTCATGAAGGAACTCGGTAACCCCTCCCACGAGCCATGGAATTTGTACAAACACTAACTCTCATGTTCAGGCGAGCGAACCAAGGTGCTGGAACAGGAGAATCGAAGGCTGGCGGATAGCCTCAACTTCCTCATGGATCAACTGGCCATGGTCAAAACGCACGACGTACGCGTGCTTCCGTTATGCCTGATCTATGCTGACGTGGGATTAGGATTCCGAGGCTACTTTGCGCCACCAGGTGTCGTTCGGGCCCACTGTCAATGGGCACAGTGCGCCACACACTCCAGGGCCAGCACGCTCGGGTACTCGCGACGTCACTATGGTAGAATCCCCACAAACATCCCCAGCGCGCTTGGATCATGATGCATGCTTATCCATCGCAGTATGTGACTCTACATTGTATGGTGAAGTGAAATTCAAGGGAAACTTCACAGTCCCAGGTCGTGAAATCGTCGAAACCTCCACCTACTCCACACGCCTATGAGCAAGCACGGACACCAACTGACAAATTACATGCGCCGTCGCACTTTTCGCAGAGCCAGCAAAATACGTCTTCCGTGATCAAAAATGCGAAGGAGAACAGGGAACCTCCTTCCTCATCGTCTAATGTCGCTAATGCACCCGCGGAGAACCAGTTCAAGAGTTTCAAGGTCAGCCTAGAGGACCCATGCTGGAAGGTGTTGCCGGCTGCTCTCAAGAAGTACAAGATCAACGATGATTGGAGAAAATACGTCATGTTCATTTGCCACGGAAGCACAGGTCGGTTACTTTGCCTGGTGTTGAGCGTGTTCAAACCGTTCTAAATTCGTTCTTTGTAGAGCGTTGCCTTAGTTATGACGAAAAGCCCTTGCTGTTGTTCCAGAAGTTGAAAGACGCTAACAAAAACCCCGTCTTCATGCTTCGCCATATCAAGGATATCCGATCCCCCATAGCCGTAGCACAACAAAAGCAGACCCAGCATCAGCGTGACAATCCGGCAGGGGTGAACAGCGGCCCAGTCACTCCAGGTGGTAGTCGTTCCGGCCCAGCGGCAACTGCAGGCTCCTCATCAGCCGCTACATCGGGTTCATCGCCAGCATATTCGCGAAACACGAGGCTACACCAACCGCCCGTACTACATCCGATCTCCGCGCAAGCACAGGCAGCGAAAACGGCGGAAGTCAACGCAGCGGCAGGTCTACAAGGTCTAGAAGCTCAATCGGAAGAACCTTCACCGCACCCCAATATCAGTGAAAGCCTGGCAGCATCGAGCTCGAATGGGGCGAGCTACGCGATCGCTATATATCCTTACACCGCTGAGCAAGATGATGAATTTGACGTGGCCGTGTCAGTTTTCATGTTTCGCACTACTTTGAAACCAACTGCCAACTGACTCAGGCGCAATGTTGTTTGTCGCTAGGGACGACACGTTTATTATCAGGTCTCGAGAGAAGGGATGGTGGGTTGTACAGAGGGATATTGCTGGAACTGGCGTACCATCGCAAGCGCCGGAGGATGCGCCGAAATGGATCCCCGCAGGATGTTTACTGGAAACTACGCTACCGCCGAGCCAAGCTATGCAAGAGACTCGGATTACAGTCGGATCCTCCCTCTCTCCAAACGCAAGCCCGATTAGCACAGCGAAGAAGGCTATCTTACCACCGCATATCGTTTCTACAAGTTTTCCCGGCATCACCCTCATGCCTTACGAGGACAAAGGCGACCACGAATTAAGTCTTGCGAGAGGAGACGTGTTGCGTGTGTTCAAGCGGTATAATCACTGGTCATACGTGAGCCATCCCAATTCGTGTCCGCTTCGTTAGTTTGCTGACAAATGGTTGCTCTTCCACGTCATAGGCAATTAAGGAAGAGACTGGAGAGCGCGGCTGGGTTCCATCGTGGTTTATTGGGAAACACACGCCGGGCTCTACTGGCATTCCGCCTTCTCTCGTACCGCCGACTCCAACGTCTGGTTCTACTGCCTCCCCGACGCCTGCACATCAGCATCAACATGGTGTAGCAAGTCCGGGTGAAATGCCATCCGCTGAATTGCCGCCATTCTCAGCGACAAACGGTGTTGCCACCACCGCTGGTATGAATGGTTCGCCTATGAGCCAGGCGTTCCCAGCAAGCTCACAACAGCCGGCTGGTGGCCCTCACATGCGGAGCGCTGTCGCTTTGATATGATTGCATTGCTTCAATTTCGGGGGGACTATTGGTTCACATATTCTTCATCTTAGCCTAGTGCCCGCATTGCATACATACGTCCCTTAGTTATTATATCGCCCGACAGGACACTTGCAGTCATTTGGGTCTTCAGAAATCTCATTACTCTCGCTGAATGCCTCAAATAACCACATTCAAATTATAGCTTGAAGACGGACCACGGCATCTGACGTGTTCAACAAGGCAGCATATGTAGAGGGCGCGTCTAATAAGGTACATCTACACAGAGGGGGTTACATTTACCATCTAAATCCGGAAGAGGATACGGTTCGAAGAGGTTACGATTCAATCGCAACAATACAGTACGAAGACAAGCTAAGGTCGCGGCCAGATGTCGTGCCAACGCTGGCAACGGGTGTCTTCCAACCGCAACATGAAGTGATTAACATGCGAGACAGATGCCTCAAAAAATCAGCCACCCCTGCGAGAATGGTTGCTTTGTCCGCTGACGGAGCTATGGCTTGAGCTGTGGCTGAACCAAAGCACACACGATCAGCATTCGTTATATTACGCCGCAGACAGATGGATCTGTGCACCTTCTATAGTGGCGATGGCTGTCGGATGGGCTGTTGGGAGTGATTGCATTGCAAATATGGCATGAGATAAGGCTAAGATTCAGTTTCGCGACGTCCACATTCAAACTAGATGAAGATGTATACCTTCCTGAGCGCTCTTTATATTCGTCTTGGTTGCGGCGGCCTTGATAGGAATCTTTGTGGTGACGTCCATAGTCTTCCCCATAATCCTCTCTGAGGAAGCCATCAGCCCTCTTGCGAGTCCGTCAAGAGCGCAGTATTGCTCACCGTGTAGGGCAATATAAGTAATTGCTGCTGAGGTTAGAGTGTGAAAACTCGTAATATTTGTAACCCCCATCGTCATAATAGTCATCGTAATAATCGTCCTCGCCATAATAGTCGGCGTCGTAGTAGTCGTCATCGTAGTCGTCCGTTCTCATAACATTCTCATCATCAACTCCATTATGAAATCCACCAGCGGACTCAAAGCCCGCTGTGATTTTGCCACGGCCAAAGCCTGAAGCAATATCCCAA
>Ga0307508_10004860_pt1 | contig 12941 bp, 9 predicted proteins | sample 9_EM_MG_FD_203089 | JGI IMG/M metagenome (GOLD analysis project Ga0307508, IMG submission 203089) | Populus trichocarpa ectomycorrhiza microbial communities from riparian zone in the Pacific Northwest, United States - 9_EM | ecosystem: Host-associated > Plants > Roots > Unclassified | place... | reverse complement strand
GCGGCGGCCTTTCCATCGGCGTGGCAGGTCAGGCAGAAGTGCGGCTTGGTCGAGTCGAAGCTGTAGCCGCTCACGCCGGTGTGCCTGGGATCCACGACCGATTGCGCATGCTGGCCGCTGTGGCAGCCGATGCAGCTCGTGTTCTGCCCGCCGGTGTTCGCGCCGCGCGCCGGATCGTGGCAATCGTTGCAGGCGAGGGCGGCGTGGGCGCCGGTCGTGATCGGAAACTTCGCCTCGGGATGGACGAGCCCCGACGCGGAGCCGGTCGGGTGGCAGCTCAGGCAGAACTTCGGATCGCTGGCGCTCCAGGCGTAACCGTTCACGCCCGCGTGCTGCGGATTGGTGACGGTTTGCGCGTGCGTGCCCGAATGGCAGCCGGTGCAATTGACATTCTTGCCGGCGGCATTGACGCCGAGCGCCGGGTCGTGGCAGTCGGCGCACTTGAGCGCCGCGTGGCTGCCGCTCGCGATCGGGAACTTCGTCTCGGGGTGCATCATGCCGGCGGCCGAGCCCCTCGGGTGGCAGCTCGCGCAGAAGCGAGGATCGCTCGCGCTCCAGGCATAGCCGTCGACGCCGGCGTGCTGCGGATTGGTGACGGTCTGGGTGTGCTTGCCGGCATGGCAGCCAGTGCAACTGGTGTTCCGCCCGCCCGCGTTCGACCCGCGCGTCTGATCGTGACAGTCATTGCACGCGATCCCCGAGTGCGCGCCCGCCTGGATCGGGAACAGGCTCTCGGGGTGCGCCGCGCCCGAGGCCGTGCCGCTCGGATGGCACCCGAGACAGAACTTGGGATTGGCCGCGCTCCACGCGTAATCGGTCACGCCGGCGTGCAGCGGATCGACGATCGATTGGCTGTGCTTGCCGGTATGGCAGCCGGTGCAGGTCACGTTCTGCCCGCCGGCGTTCGCGCCGCGCGTCGGATCGTGACAGTCGTTGCACGCCATCTGGCCATGCGCGCCGCTCTGGATCGGGAACCGCGCCTCGGGGTGGACCAGGCCCTGCGCCGAGCCGTTCGGGTGGCAGGTCACGCAGAACCTCGGATCGCTGGGCTTGAACCCGTAATCGGCGACACCCCTGTGCTGCGGATCGGCCACCGATTGGGCGTGATCGCCGGTATGGCAGCCGATGCAATTCGTGTTCTGCCCGCCGGTCTTCGCGCCGCGGGTCGCGTCGTGGCAGCTCGCGCAGAGGATGCTGGTGTGGGCGCCGGTCCGGATCGGAAAGACCGTCTCGGGGTGGACCATGCCCTCCGCCGATCCCGCCGGGTGGCAAGTGAGGCAGAAGCGCGCATCGGTCTGGTTGAAGGAGTAGCCGTCGACGCTCGGGTGTTGCGAATCGGCGAGCGTCTGGGCGTGCGTGCCCGAATGGCAGCCGGTGCAGTTGGCGTTCTGGCCGCCGGCGCTGCCGCCGCGCGATCCGTCGTGGCAGTCGCTGCACGGGATGCCCTTGTGCGCCCCGGCCGCGATCGGAAAGCGATCCTCGGGATGGAGCAAGCTGGCGAGGCCATTCGAGTGGCAGGTCAGGCAGAAGTTCTGCTTCGAGGCGTCGAAGGCATACCCGCTGACGCCCTGGTGCTGGCCGTCGACGGTCGATTGCACGTGCTGGTGACAGCCGGTGCAGGTCGCATTGACCCCGCCGGTGAACGCTCCACGCGCGCGGTCATGGCAATCGGCGCAGGCAATGCCCTGGTGCGGGCCCGATTGAATCGGGAAGCTCGTCTCCGGATGCGGGCCCGTCGTCGCTGGAACCCATCCGCCGACGGTGTGGCAATCGCTGCACGTCGTCGGCAGCTGCCCTGCGTGCTGCGGGCGGGTGACCCGCTGGAAGTCCGCGAGGTGGCACGCGACGCAGTCTTTGGGATCGACGCCGACGCCGTGGCCCTGCTCCTGGTTGCGCGTCGAACAGGCGGACGCCAGAAGCGCGAGCGCCAGAACCCCAAGCCGTTTGGATGGCCCCACGGTGCATGGGTGACCGGCCGCCGCGCTTTCATGGGTGCCCTTGCTCGTTTGTTCGACTATTCGGCTGCTTGCGGCCGGAGAGTATGGGCCCGCACAATCGGCGGCAGTCGCTTAATGCCCCACCTTCTCACCGCTGCCGGTGATCTTCGTGACGCCCGTCTCTCGGGTGACCATCACGGGGTGCGGCCGGTGACTGCGGCTGAACGTGCGTGCGCGTGTTCTCTGGCCGCATCGGTCCATTCGGCTGTACCTCGTGGCGGTGGCGCTCCGGTGCGCGGTACCGCGGGTCGGGCGCCGGTGCCGGGCGTTCGTGCGTCTCCGGCCGATGCCGTTGAAACTCGTCGCGAGCGTGCTCACGGCGCTCGGCCCTGATTCGCTCCGATTCGTGCCGCGGTCGAGGCGTGTAGCCCTGGACACCCCAGTTGCCGTGGCCGGCCCAGTATCGATCGTTATGCCAGTGTCTCCAGTTGTGTTGCAGGTCTCCGTGAGAGACGCGCCGATATTCCCACGGATGCCCGTTCCAGCTCCGGTCGTGGTAATGCGTTCGCCACTGCGGGTCGACCTCGCTGTAGAACCCCGGGATCGCGTGATAGTGGGCCCATCCGCGATCGTAGCTTCGTGAGCGAAACCATCTGCCGCCCCACGGACGCCACCAGAAACCATTCCAGAAGTAGATGTCATGCTCCGTTTCCGGGACGACATAGACCCCTGTCGTCTCCGGTAGCACCACGACCTCGGGCGGCGCCGAAAACGCGATCTCCGGCGGAGGCTCGATGTCGACGCCGACACTCACGCTCACCTGCGCGGTGGCCGAGCTGGACACGGCGCTCGACAGCGCCAAGATTCCGATCCACAGAACGCGGTTCCCCATTTGGGCCTCGATTTTGACCATCATAGCGCATCGATCGGCGGAATCACGTTTCGCTGGTAGTGGGCGGACCGGGCGCACGACGAAAGGCCAGGGCCCCGAGCCGTGAATGCATTATATTGCATACGTGACAGGCACTAAATCGCGCATTCTTCGCGGGCCAATTGCGCCGCCATGCAGGGTTCTGCGCAATATCCGCCGCCCCGAAGCACAATTTGCCGGCACGTGGGGTGCAGAGGCTGCCCTCACATCGGCGAGCCCGTCGCGGCTCGCCCTGGAGGGCCGCCATGCCGAGAGACCTCCCGATTTCGCCTCCCGACGAGCTCGCCGGCGTCGAGGAGCGGTTCGGTCTGCCGAGACGACAGTTTCTCGGCTTCTGCGTCGGGCTCGCCGCCGCGATGGGGCTGCCGCGCTCCGCGGCCGCGGCCGTCGCCAAGGCCCTCACCTCGGCGCGGCGTCCGTCGGTGATCTGGTTGCATTTCCAGGAGTGCACCGGCTGCAGCGAGAGCCTCCTCCGCGCCGAGCACCCGACGCTCGAGAAGCTGATCCTCGACGTCATCTCGCTCGATTACCACGAGACGCTCATGGCGGCGTCCGGCCATCAGGCCGAAGCGGCCCGCCTCGCGGCCATGCAGGCGAACAAGGGGAAGTACCTCCTCGTCGTCGAGGGCGCGATCCCGACCGGCGCGAACGGCGCCTACTGCAAGATCGGCGGCCACACCGCGATCGATCTGCTCAAGGAGTGCGCGGCCGACGCGGCCGCCGTCATCGCCATCGGCAGCTGCGCGTCCTGGGGCGGCATGCCCTCGACGTCGCCCAACCCGACGGGCGCGAGCTCGGCGGCGGAGATCCTCGGCAAGACCCTCCTCAACATCCCGGGCTGCCCGCCGAACCCGTACAACTTCCTCACCACCGTCGTCCATTACCTGACGCTCGGCAAGCTCCCCGAGCTCGACGACAAGGGCCGCCCCAGGTTCGCCTACGGCCGCCTCATTCACGAGAATTGCGAGCGCCGCGCCCACTTCGACGCCGGCCGCTTCGCCATCGAGTTCGGCGACGACGGTCACCGGCAAGGCTGGTGCCTCTACAAGCTCGGCTGCAAGGGCCCCGAGACCTACGCGAACTGTCCGCAGATCCTCTTTGGCGACGTCGGCACCGGGTCGTGGCCCGTCGGCACCGGCCACCCCTGCATCGGCTGCACCGAGAAGGGCATCGGCTTTGCCAGGCCGATCCACGCGCTCGCCGAGCTCCTCACCGTCACGCCGCCCACGCAGTTCGCGCGCCCGGGCGAGCCGCAGGGCCACGGCTCGACCCTGGCCACCGTCGGGACCATCGCGGCCGTCGGCGGCCTCGCCGTCGGCGTCGGCATTCGCCTCGCCAAGAACATCGGCAAGCGATCCGACGAGGACTCCGGGAGCTAGCCATGCTGACTCGACGAACGCTGTTGAAGGTCGTGGCGGGCGGCGCCGGCGCGGCGGCCGCCACGTCGGTCGCGGGCACCGCCCACGCGCGCGGCAATCATGGCATGCCGGAGAAGGCGCTCGGCCTCCTCTATGACGGGACGCTGTGCATCGGCTGTCGCGCCTGCATCTCCGCCTGCAAATCGGCGAACGACATGCCGGCCGAGCACACCGCGCTCGCCATCGGCGATTACTGGGATGCCCCGCTCGACATCTCTGGAAAGACCCTGAACGTCATCAAGTGCTGGAAGAGCGGAACCGGCACGCACAAGGACCAGGTCGAGAACGGCTTCGCCTTCACCAAGGTCTCGTGCATGCATTGCGCCGACCCCTCGTGTGTGTCGGCATGCCCGGTCTCGGCGATGACCAAGGATCCGACGACCGGAATCGTCAAGTACAACATCGAGCCGTGCATTGGCTGTCGCTATTGCGTGGCCGCCTGCCCGTTCGGCGTCCCGCGCTTCACCTTCGACCAGGCCTTCCCCAAGATCTCCAAGTGCCAGCTCTGCCAGCACCGGTTCGGTGAGGGCAAGTACGCGGCGTGCGCCGAGGTCTGTCCGACGGGCGCGACGCTCTACGGGCCGGTCGCCGATCTGAAGGCCGAGGTCGCCCGGCGCCGCTCCCTCGCCCCTGGCACCCGGACGACCTTCCCGCGCGGCCGCGTCGGCGGGACCGACAGCTACACCGGCACCGTCGGCAAGTATGTCGACCACGTGTACGGCGAGCGCGAGATCGGCGGCACCCAGGTCATGCACCTCTCGGGCGTGCCCTTCGCGCTCCTCGACAAGCCCAGGCTCCCCGACGTCGCGCCGGCGAGCGTGTCGGAGTCCATCCAGCACGCCATCTACTACGGGCTCCTCGCGCCGTTCGGCTTCCTCGCCGCCCTCTCGCTCCTCGCCTGGCGCAGCATCCGACGCGAGACCCCGCCGGGAGGCGAGCCGTGACCGGGCCGGCACCGGTGGGCGGGCGCATCTGGAACCGCTTCACCATCGCGCTGGCGGCGCTGATCGGCCTGGCGATCGTGGTGCTCGGGGCGCGCTTCTATTACGGCCTCGGCGCCGTCACCAACCTGAACGACGGCTATCCCTGGGGCCTCTGGATCGCGTTCGACGTGGTCGTCGGCTCGGCCCTCGGCGCCGGCGGCTTCACCGTCGCCTTCATGACCTACATCCTGAATCGCGGCGAGTACCACCGGATCATCCGGCCCGCCCTCGTCGCCGCGCTCTTCGGTTACGTGCAGGCGACCCTGGCGGTCATCATCGACGTCGGCCGCTACTGGGACGTGTGGCACGTGATCGTCCCCCGCTATGCCCAGGTGAACTCGGTCCTCTTCGAGGTCGCGGTGTGCATCATGTCCTACACCATCGTCCTCTTCATCGAGTTCACCCCGGTCGTGCTCGAGAAGCTGGGCTGGACCGGCGCCAAGCGCCGGCTCGAGAAGGTGCTCTTCTTCTTCATCGCCATCGGCGTGGTCCTGCCGACCATGCACCAGTCGTCCCTGGGAACGGTGCTCGTCGTCTTCGGGCCGCAGGTCGACCCGATCTACCAGACGAACCTCCTGCCGATCCTCTTCCTCGTCTCGTGCATCGGCATGGGCCTCGCCACCGTCGTCGTCGAGGGGACGGTGTCGGCGCTGGCGCTGGCGCGTCCGTTCGAGCGCGAGCTCCTCGGAAAGCTCATGAGGATCGGGCAGATCCTCGCCGCGACCTTCCTCGTGGCTCGCTTCGTCGACCTCGGGATCCGCGGCGCGCTGCCGCTCCTCTTCACCGCCCGCGCGCCCGCCGTGATGTTCTGGATCGAGACCGCGCTGTTCTTGACGCCGGTCCTCCTCCTCGGCACCGCGGCGTCGCGACGCGACCCGCAGCGCCTGTTCGTCTCGGCGCTGACCATGGCCCTCGGCGGGATCGTCTACCGCCTCTCGGCCTACCTCGTCGCCTACGACACGGGGACCGGCTGGACCTACTTCCCGTCGATGGGTGAGATCGTGGTCACCATCGGCCTCGTCGCCGCCGAGATCCTCGCCTTCATCGTCGTCATCAAGTTGCTTCCGGTCTTGCCGCCGGCTCGAGGAGCGGAACATGGGTAAGCGCATCGTCATCGACCCGATCACCCGTATCGAGGGCCATCTCCGGATCGACTGCGAGGTCGACGGCGGCCGCGTCACCGACGCCTGGGCCTCGGGCACCATGTGGCGCGGCGTGGAGCAGATCCTCCTCGGACGCGACCCGCGCGACGCCTGGGCGATCACCCAGCGGTTCTGTGGCGTGTGCACGACCGTGCACGCCATCGCCTCGGTGCGCGCCGTCGAGAACGCGCTCGGCATGTCGGTCCCGAAGAACGCCCAGTACATCCGCAACCTCATGATGGCGGCGCACGCCATTCACGACGAGATCGTGCACTTTTACCACCTGTCCGCCCTCGACTGGGTCGACGTCACCTCGGCGCTCAAGGCCGATCCGGCCAGGACCGCGGCGCTCGCCGAGAGCCTGTCCGACTGGCCGGGGAACGGCAAGCAGGTGATGGCGCAGACCCAGACGCGCCTCACGAACCTCGTCGAGAGCGGGCAGCTCGGCATCTTCGCCAACGGCTACTGGGGCCACCCGGCCATGAAGCTCCCGCCCGAGGTGAACCTCCTCGCGGTCTCGCACTACCTGCAGGCGCTCGACATCCAGCGCAAGGCCAACAAGATCGTCGCCATCCTGGGCTCGAAGACGCCGCATATCCAGAATGTCGCGGTCGGCGGCGTGTCCAACCCCATCGCGTTCAATAGCCAATCGGTGCTCTCGATCGAGCGGCTCCTCGCGGTGAAGGAGGCGATCGACGAGCTCGCCGCCTTCATCACGCAGGTCTACACCATCGACGTCGCGGCGGTCGCGGCCTTCTATCCCGAGTGGACCGGCTACGGCAAGGGCGTCACCAACTACCTCGCCGCGCCCGAGTTCCCGCTCGACGAGAAGGGCACCCAGTTCGTGACCCCGGGCGGCTACATCCCCGACGGGAACCTCGAGGCCATGAAGCCGATCGCCACCTTCGGCGACCCGCTCCTCCGGGACAACGTCGCCGAGAGCGTCAAGCACTCCTGGTATCAGGGCGGCAAGGGGCCGCTCCACCCGTACCAGGGCGAGACCGTCGCCGAGTACACCGACTTCCAGGAGAAGGCCAAGTACTCCTTCGTCAAGTCGCCGACCTTCGCCGGCAAGCCCGCGCAGGTCGGCCCGCTCGCGCGCGTCCTCGTCGCCGCCGCCGCCAATGACGAGCCGACCGTCGCGCACCTCTCGCGGATCCTCGGCATCGTCGAATCGCTGGCCAAGATCAAGGTGCCGCTGGCCGCCCTCCACTCGACCATCGGCCGCCACGCCGCGCGCGCGGTCATGTGCGCGCGCAACGTCGAGATCCTCGCCGACCAGTGGCAGCTCCTCATGGCCAACATCGCCACCGGCGACGTCGCGACCTTCGAGAAGCCGGTCTTTCCGCCGGGCGAGGTGAGCGGCTTCGGCTTCCACGAGGCGCCGCGCGGCATGCTGTCCCATTGGGTGGTGATTGAAAAGGGCATCATCAAGAACTACCAGGCGGTCGTCCCGACGACCTGGAACGCCGCGCCGCGGAACGAAAAGGACGAGCTCGGGCCGTACGAGGCCTCGCTCGTCGGCACCCCGCTCGCCGATCCGGAGCGGCCGCTCGAGGTCCTGCGGACCATCCATTCGTTCGACCCGTGCCTCGCCTGCGCCGTGCACCTCGTCGATCCCAGGCGACGCGACATCATCGAAGTGAGGGCCCTTTAACGTGGGCGCCAGGCGCGTGGCCGTCCTCGGCGTGGGCAACCTCCTTCTCGGCGACGAGGGCGTCGGTGTGAGGTGCGTCGAGCGGCTCGAGCGCGATCACACGCTCCCGGGCGGCATCGCCTGCCTCGACGGGGGCACCTCGACGCACGAGCTCCTCGCCGATCTGGAGGATCTCGACCTCCTCATCATCGTCGATGCGCTGGAGAGCGGCGCCGCTCCCGGGAGCTTGCTTCGGCTCGAGGGCGCGGCGATCCCGTCGGCCTTCTCGAACAAGCTTTCGCCCCACCAGCACGGCATCAATGATCTCCTCGCCACCCTCAAGCTCCTCGGCCGCGCTCCGGAGCACGTCGTCCTCCTCGGCGTCGAGCCGCAGCGGATCGGGCTCAGCATGGAGCTCTCGCCGGCGGTCGCCGCGGCGATGGATCGTCTGTGTGCGCAGGTGGTGAAGGAAGTCCTACCTCGGTAGCCGCGCAAGCTTTTCGGGAAATCCCCAATCTTGCGTCGCCATTTCCCGGCACACCTTGTGCTCGACGTGACCGTATCTGGAGGAACAGATGAGGCGATTGATTGCAGTGCTTGTCCTCGCTTGCGTACCGCTCGCCGCCCGTGCCGACGACGCGGCCAAGACCGAACGGCTCTGGAAGGCCAAGTGCGCCAGCTGTCATGGTGTCGACGGCAAGGGCCAGACCGAGCAGGGCAAGAAGATGAAGATGCACGACATCTCGACGGCCGACTGGCAAAAGAAGTTCACCGACGCGCAGATCAAGCAGGTCACGCTCGACGGCGTCGACGAGCAGAAGGACGGCGTCCACAAGCAGATGGATCCCTACAAGGACAAGCTCAAGCCCGAGCAGGTCGACGCGCTCGTCGCGTTCACCCGTTCCCTGGGACCCAAGTAGCCCACCTTGTCGGCCACCCCCTGCGCAGATCTTGCGTCTGACCCCCTCGTTCGAGGGGATCTTGCGCTCGGGGACCGCCCGGCCGCGCGGATCTTGCGTTGGAGGTGCACATGAAGAGGGCAGCGCTCTTCTCGCTCCTGGCGCTGCTGGTCGCGACCCACGGGAGCGCCGCTCCGGCTGGCGACGACAAGTGTCTGGAGTGCCACGCCAAGGCCGACCTGAAAGACGGCGACGGAAAGTCGATGACCGTCGATCCGGCCAAGGCGGCGGCGTCCCTCCACGGCAAGGCGCAGATCAACTGCGTCGATTGCCACGCCGATCTCGCGGACCAGAAGGCCTATCCGCACGAAAAGAAGCTGCAGCCGGTCGACTGTGTGGGCTGCCACGACCAGACGGTGGCCAAGCACAAGTTTCACCCGCAGATGGCCAAGCATCCGGAGCAGGTGACCTGCCAGGAATGCCACGGCGGCCACGACATCGTCGGAACCAAGGATCCCGCGTTCAAGTTCAAGGGGCCCGCGCAGATCGCTTCGTGCGGAGGCTGCCACGAGAGCATGCGGGACGATTTCATGGCCTCCGAGCACGGCCGCGCGGTCAAGGACGGCGTCAAGGAGGCGCCCGATTGCGTCAAGTGCCATTCGGTCGCGCTGGTGACGCTGCCCCAGGGCGCGCCGAAGAATCAGCTCAAGGTCAATCAGGACAAGCTCTGTCTGAGCTGTCACCTCGACGATCCAGCGGTGCGCGCGCGCGTCGCCCCGTCGGCCGGCTTCATCGCCTCGTACCAGGACAGCGTCCACGGCCGCGCCCTCGCCAAGGGCGACGAGAAGGCGCCCGCTTGCTCCGATTGCCACGGGAGCCACGCCATCAAGAACGGGCAAGACTCGACGGCACAGACGAGCAAGGGCCATATCCAGGAGGCCTGCGCCGAGTGTCACGCGGAGATCGCCAAGAAGTTCAAGGTCAGCGTCCACGGCGCCGCGCTCGCCAAGGGCGCCGAGGACGCGCCGACCTGCACGACCTGCCACGGCGAGCACGCGATCAAGAAGCACAACGATCCGACCTCGCCGGTGGCGGCGCAGAACGTCTCGCGCGAGGTGTGCGCGCCGTGCCACCAATCCGTGCGCCTGAGCGAGAAGTACGGCATCAAGAGCGACCGCTTCCAGACCTTCGAGGCGAGCTATCATGGCCTGGCGATTCGCGGCGGCGTGGTCGAGGTCGCCAACTGCGCGAGCTGCCACGGCGCGCACGACATCTTGCCGTCGTCGGACCCGAAGTCGCGCGTCAGCCCGGCGAACCTCGTCGCCACCTGCGGCAAATGCCACCCGGGCGCCAACGAGAACTTCACCAAGGGGCCCATGCACGTGGCCGAGCGCCGCGCCAATGAGCCCATTCTTTACTGGATCTCGACGCTCTACCTGAGCCTCATCTTCGTCGTGATCGGCGGCATGTTCGCTCACAACGCGCTCGATTTCCTGCGCAAGTCCATCCGGCGCTACCGGATCCGCAGAGGCGAGGAGATCGAGGAGCCCGTCACGCCGCACCGTCTCTACCTGCGCATGACGCGCGGCGAGCGGGTGCAGCATATGGCCCTCGCGCTGAGCTTCATCACGCTGGTCTTCACCGGGTTCCTCCTCCGTTACCCCGATGCCTCTTGGGTGGCGGGGCTGAAGAGCCTGTCGGCGCACAGCTTCGGGCTCCGCGGGCTCATCCACCGGATCGCCGCGGTGCTGATGGTCGCGACCAGCCTCTACCACATCCGCTACTGCGTCTTCACCGAGCGCGGGCGCCAGTTCATCCGCGACCTCTGGCCGCGCATGCAGGACGCGCGCGACGCCATCGGCATCCTCAGGTACAACCTCGGCCTCCGCAAGGACAAGCCCAAGCTCGACCGCTTCAGCTACATCGAGAAGGCCGAGTACTGGGCGCTCGTCTGGGGCACGATCGTCATGACGGTGACCGGAATCCTCATGTGGTTCGAGAACACCTCCATGGGGATCATCACCAAGCTCGGCTACGACATCTCGCGCACGGTGCACTTCTACGAGGCGTGGCTGGCGGCGCTCGCCATCCTCGTCTGGCACTTCTATTTCGTCCTGTTCAACCCCGATTCGTATCCAATGAACCTCGCGTGGTTGACCGGGAAGCTGACGGAACGGGAGATGCTCGAGGAGCATCCGCTCGAGCTCGAGCGCATCAAGGAGCAAGAGAAGCGAGACGAGCAGGCGACGACCACGGAGGATGAGGAGAAGGAGCCGAAGCAATGAAGGACATCCTGCACGCATTGACGCGCAATCTCATCAGCCTGACGGGCGTGGCGTTCGCCACCCTCTCGGGCTCGCTGATCCTCGCCTTCATCCTCCTCGACATCCTCGGCTTCCAGGGCGGGCCGTACCTCGGCATCCTGGTCTTCGCCGTCCTCCCGGGGGTCCTGGTCGTCGGGCTCATCCTGATCCCGATCGGGTCGCTCCTCGCGCGCCGCCGGAAGCGCAAGGCCGAGGCGCGCGGCGAGGACGAGCCAAGCCTCCCGGTCCTCGATTTCAACAAGCCACGCGCGCGCCGGATCGCCATCTTCGTCGTCGCGCTGACGGCGGTGAACGTCGCCCTCCTCTCCGGCGGGAGCTACAAGGCCGTCGAGGTGATGGACTCGACCGAGTTCTGCGGCACCACCTGCCACGTGATGAAGCCCGAGCTCACCGTCTACTCGCGCTCGCCGCACGCGCGCGTCGCCTGCGTGAACTGCCACATCGGCCCGGGAGCGTCGTGGTTCGTCAAGGCCAAGATCTCCGGGACGCGGCAGCTCTTCGCCGTCCTCTTCAACACCTACGAACGGCCCATCCAGACGCCGGTGCACAGCCTGCGCCCGGCGCGCGAGACCTGCGAGCAGTGCCACTGGCCGCAGCGCTTCACCGGCGACCGCCTGAAGATCCTGACCAGCTTCACCGATGACGAGAAGACCGAGGCGCTGAAGACCGTCCTCCTCATCAACATCGGCGGCCAGGTGAAGGACAAGACGCTGGGCATCCACTGGCACGTCGCGCCCCAGAACCGCGTGCGCTACCTGGCCGACAAGAAGCGCAAGCGGGTCGCCGAGATCGAGCTCTCCGGCACCGATGGCACGATCAAGAAGCACTTCAAGCTCAGCCCCGAGGCGGCCGCCAAGCAGCCGAAGGAAGAGCTCGAATGGCGCACCATGGATTGCGTCGATTGCCACAATCGACCGACGCACGTCTACGGCGAGCCCGCCGAGGAGGTCGACCACGCCCTCCTCGTCGAGCGCCTCGACAAGGAGCTCCCGTTCATTCGCCGCGAGGCGGTGCGCATCGTGAAGGAGAGCTATCCTACGGAGGCGGCGGCGCGCGCCGCGATCCCGGCTGCGCTCCGGGCCTATTACGAGAAGAATTACCCCGACGTCGCCAAGACCAAGGCCGATGCCATTCAGAGATCGGGCGACGCGATCGCCGAGATCTTCGCGGCCAACGTCTTCCCGGACATGAAGGTCACCTGGGGCACCTACCCGAGCATGGCGAACCACCACAATGACTCGGGCTGCTTCCGCTGCCACAACAATGACGAGGTGGACGACAAGGGGAAGAAGATCGCCAAGGACTGCGACGGCATGTGCCACACGGCGCTGGCGACGGAGTCCAAGAAGCCGGAGATCCTCGATATCCTGTATCCGTCCGAATGATCCTGGCTTAGTTCACCAGCCACTGGGCGAGGTGCTGCCAGGTCGCCGTATACGACACCTTCACGCGGATGAACTGGCTGGCGATGAGGAGCGCGCCTCCGAAGATCGTCGCCGGGTGAAGCCGGCGCCGGGTCGCCAGATCCCAGACGACCAGCGGCACGAGGAAGAGATCGGGCACGACGTAATCGCTGAAGGTGCCGCGCAGGGCGGCGGGCCAATGGATCCGGCCGGTCGCGGGTGTGAGGAGCCCGATCATCGCGATCAGCATGAGCCGCTTGTGGGTCTG
>Ga0307508_10004859_pt1 | contig 12942 bp, 7 predicted proteins | sample 9_EM_MG_FD_203089 | JGI IMG/M metagenome (GOLD analysis project Ga0307508, IMG submission 203089) | Populus trichocarpa ectomycorrhiza microbial communities from riparian zone in the Pacific Northwest, United States - 9_EM | ecosystem: Host-associated > Plants > Roots > Unclassified | place... | reverse complement strand
GTTCACGGCCATCACCGGGCTCGCGGCGCGCCCGTGCCCGTGCCCGGGCCGCGCGCCGGCCGGTGCGCCGCCGCGCGACGTACGGGGGACGCCCTCGAGTAGCTCACGGAAGGACGATTGATGACCACGGCCTCCAACGCCTCCAAGGCGCTGCCCCAAGCCCGGACCACCCAGGACAAGTTCGCGCTCGACAAGGCCACGTTCGGCGGGATCACCTTCCTCACGCTCCAGGGCACCCTCGACCAGGCCTTCGAGGGCCGCAAGATCGCCGAGTCGGTTCACACCAAGAAGCTGGTCGTCAGCATGCGTGCGGTCCGGCGGTTCGCGTCCTGGGGCATGTCGGAGTGGATGGACTTCCTGCGCATCAACGCGGCGCGCGACCTCTACCTCGTCGAGTGCTCGACCTACGCGATGAGCCAGATCAACCTCGTGACGGGCCTCTTGGGCCACGCCAAGCTGGTCAGCTTCTACGCGTCGTACCGCTGTGGCAGCTGCAGCGAGGAGCACGAGACCCTGTTTCTCATCCCGCGCGACCGCGAGACCATTCGCGATCTGCCGGGCAGCCACCAGGAGTGTCCGACCTGCGGCGGCCGCGCGCGCCTCGAGGAGTACCCGGCGGCGTTCTTCGAGACGATCGCCGATCGGCCGTCGTTCGATATCGAGGACGAGGTCCTCACGTTCCTGCGCTCGCAGCTGCAGTACGGGCTGGCCCCCGATCTGACCCGGTTTCGCGCGTTCCGGAGGGTCCACAAGGGCTACACGTACATCCGGATGTCGGGGAGCCTGGCGACGTTGCCGCGCGAGCTCCTGATCGCGGCCTCGGAGGGCACGACGGTCGCCGATCTCGAGGGCATCGTCTTCGATCCCGCGCACGCCCACGTGACCGAGTGGCGGACGTTCGTCCGGACCGTGCTCCCCAAGCTCAAGTCGCTGCAGCTGCTCCACTGTCCGCTCGGGTTCCTCGAGCACGCCATCGCGCCCGAGGATCTCCGCGACAAGCTCAAGGTCCGGACGTTCGCGCTGCCCTACGATTGCCTGCGCTGCGAGACGACGACGGCCCACATGGTGGACGTCGCCGAGAACCTCGAGCAGCTGGTCCTCGGCATGGCGCCGAGCGCGCGGTGCGCGACCTGCGGCTCGTCGCTCGTGGCGATCCCGTCCGCCGACCAGGTCGCGCTCATGCGCAGCCTGCCGGCCCGCGATCGCGACGCCGCGCTCGACAAGTTCCTGGCCACGGTGCGCGGCGAGCCGTCGGCCAAGCTCGAGAACTGCCTGGTCACGATCCCGCCGCGGTTGCCCCAGGCGCCGCCGCTCGGAGCGCGGCGCGTCACCTACGTCGCGGCGGGGCTGGGCATGCTGATCCTCGGCGGCCTGGCCGCGGTGGCCCTGGGCCTGTGGAAGCAACGCGGCGAGCCGGTCTCCGGGGGAGGCCAGGGCGCCCTCGTCGCGCCGCGGCCGCCGCCGGCGCCGACCTTCGAGCGGCCAGCGTGGATCATGTCCGACGTCCCGTCATCGGCGTACTGCCACGACATGATCAACCGGCTGATGTGCATCGGCGTGTCGTCGTACCGTCCGACGCGCGACGAGGCCGTCGCCGAGGCGAGCGACGCGGCGCTCGAGGAGCTGGTCAGCGCGGTCGGCCTCAAGATCTCCGATCCGGTGTTCCGCGAGACCATCGTCGCCGGCTACGCGGGCGCCCGCGCCAAGGCGCTGTCGGCGCTGCAGGCCGCCGAGCTGGATCAGGCGAGCGCCGCGTACGCCGCGGCCGACGACGTGGTCACCAAGGCCCGCAAGCGCGTGGTCGAGGTCCTCCATGCCTCGGGCGGCGCCGCGGTCCCCACCCAGCGCTCCGACTGGTACTGGGAGGAGTACGCGGCCAAGAAGGGCGGCACCGAGGTCCTGGTGTTCGTCCGCTACGACGTCACGCTCGACGCCGTCAAGGCGCTCGTCGACAAGTACGCGGCGGCGACCCCGGTCAGCGGCGGCACCGCGATGACCGCATTCCCGGCGCTGGCGTGGCAAGCCGCCGACTTCACGGGCGGCGCGCTGTTGACCAAGGTGGGGCACCCGCTGTCCGACGCCGGCATCGCCGCCCAGAGCGTGGTCATGGCGGTGGGCGAGCAGCGCGTGGCCGACGCGATCGGCTTCGCGCGGCGCCTCGAGGAGTGGAGGCAGCAGACCGACGGCGACCTCGCGCTGACGGTGAAGACCGGCGACGCCCCGGCGCACACCGTCGCGCTCCGGCGCCCGCGCACCAAGTGACCACCGCGCCGGCGGACGCCACCCCGGCGCGGTCGCGCGCTACGCGGGTGGGCCGGCCGCGGGCGGGGCCACCAGGCTGTGCAGCGGCTGGCCGGCGCGGAACCGCTCGACGTTGGCGAACCCGAACGCCAGGATCCGGCGCCAGCTGTCGTGGGTGAGCCACGCGGTGTGCGGGGTGAGCAAGACGTCGGGCCGGCCGAGCAGCGGGTGGTCGGCGGCCGGCGGCTCGCGCTGCAAGGTATCGAGCGCGGCGCCGGCGAGCTGACCGCGCGCGAGCGCGTCGACCAGCGCGTCCTCGTCGACCAGCTCGCCCCGGGCGGTGTTGACGAGCACCGCGCCCGGCCGCATGCGGGCGAACGCCTCGGCGTTCATCAGGCGCGCCGTCTCGGGGCGCAGCGGTAGGTGGAGCGACACCACGTCCGAGGTCTCGAGCAAGGTCGCCAGCGGCACCAGCGGCACCTCGCCGCGCGTGCGCTCGCCGGGCCGGTGGCTCGCGCCCTGGACCGTCATGCCGAACGCGGCCGCGAGCCGCGCGACCCGCGCGCCGATCTGGCCGACCCCGACGATCCCGAGCGTCCGCCCGGCGAGGCCCTCGAGCGCGAGCTCGGGGACGCTGTCGACGTCGCCGCTCGGCAGCTGCCACGGCTTGACCGCGAGCCAGCCGCCGGACACGACGGCGGCGTGCTGCCGGGCGAGCTTTCGGCACGCCGCCAGCATGAGCATCAGGCAATGCTCGGCGACCGCCCCCGCGGTGGTGTCGCCGACGGTCGCGACCCGGATCCCGGCCCGCTCGGTCGCCGCGAGATCGACAAGCTCGTGGCCGGCGCGCAAGAGCTGGATCAGCGCGAGCCGGGGCGCGCGGGCGAGGAACGCCGCGTCGAACCGCGCGCGCGGCAGCCCCATGATGCAGTCGGCGACCGCCACCGCCGATTCGTAGCCGGGGTGCGACGCGGCCAGGATGTCGAGCGAGCACCCCGGCGGCACCAGCGCGCCGGCGAGCGCGCGGACCGAGCGCGGGAGGTTGGGGGTGAGCAGGATGCGCATCGCCGAGCCCGGTTCGCAGCGCGTCAGTCGCGCTCGGTGTCGGTCGGCCACGGCGACATCGGCAGCGGATCGTGCGCGAGCACCCGCACGGTGTTCATGAGCAGCCCGAACCGCAGCGGCTTGCGCAAGCAGAAGAGCAGCTCGTCGGACACCGCCAGGAACGGCGCGAGCAGGCCGGGCGCGCCGAGCACGATGAGCGGCAGCTCGGCCGACAGCCCGTCGTCCCGGACCCGGCGGTACAGCTCGAGGCCGGTGATCGGGAGCTCGTCGAGGTCGATGATCCCGAGCATCGCCGGCCCGCGGCTGACCTCGTCGAGCCACGCCGCCACGTCGTCGAGACAGACCAGCTCGAGCGGCTTCTCGTCGCGCAGCTCGGCCCAGTTGCGGACCTCCTGGCCGTAGATCTCGCGCAGGAACGGCTGGGTCTCGAGCAGCAGCACCCGACTCGACGGCTCGAGCGGGATGAAGATCTGCGTGCTGCTGGCATCGAGCACGTCGCTCAGCCAGGCGCGGGCCTCGGGCGACGGATCGACGAACGCCAGCCCCGCGGCCGGGCCGTCGGGGTGGGTCGCGGACAAAGACCACTGGACCACGGCCTCGATCTGGAGCGGATCGACGAACCCGAGGAACGAGATGTTGAGCACGAAGCGCTGGCCGACCTCCATGCTCGTGTTGATCCGGACGCCGCCCTCCGAGAGGTCGCTCAGGTAATCCGATCGAAAGCCGGCGGCGTTGTCGAATTCGACCTTCAAGATGAGCTGCTGGCGGAGATGGTGCCGGGGAATGGGGGGCCGCGTCACGACTGCTTACCTTCCAAACCCCGCGATCAGGTCGACGAGCGCATCGACGTCGTCGAGTGACACCCAGTTGTAGATGGAGGCGCGGACCCCGCCCATGGAGCGGTGGCCGGCGAGCCCGATCATGCCGCGACGGGTGGCCTCGGCGAGGAACCGGGCGTCGTCCTCGGCGGTCGGCAGGTAGAACGGCACGTTCATGAGCGAGCGCGAGCCGGGCCGGGCCGGGACCCGGTAGAGCTCGGGCCGCGCGTCGAGCGCGCCGTAGAGCCGGCGCGCCTTCTCGCGGTTGGTCGCCTCGATCGCCGCGACCCCGCCGATCGCGCGGGCGTGCTCGAGCACGTGCCGCATGGTCGCGACCGCGAAGGTCGCCGGCGTGTAGTACAGCGAGGCGTGCTGGGCGTGGGTCGCGTAGCGCCACACGGTCGGGATGTCGCGCCGCGCGCGCGCGATCAGCTCCTTCTGCAGGATCACCGCCACGACGCCGGCGGGGCCCAGGTTCTTCTGCGCGGCCGCGTAGATCATCCCGAACCGCGAGACGTCGATCGCGCGGGACAGGAGGTCCGAGGTCATGTCGGCGATGACCGGCACGCCGCCGGTGTCCGGGAACGCGGCCCACTGCGTGCCGTAGATCGTGTTGTTGCTGCACAGGTGGACGTAGGCGGCGGCGCGATCGAGCACCCCGTCCGGCGCGAGCTCGGCCGGCTCGGGCACCCGGCGGTACGAGCCGTCGGCCTCGCGGGTGTCCGCCGCGATCCGCGCGCGGCCGACCAGCACGGCCTCGTCGTAGGCGGCGCGCGCCCAGGTCCCGGTCACCACGTAGTCGGCGGACGCGCCCGGCGCGAGCAGGTTCATCGCGAGCATCGCGAACTGACCGCGCGCGCTGCCCCCGAGCAGCAGGATCTCGTGGCCCTGGGGCACCGCGAGCAGCTCGCGCAGCAGCGCGATCGCTTGGGCCTGCACCCGCTCGTAGGCCGGCCCGCGGTGGCTCTGCTCGATGACCGACCGCCCGGTGCCCTCGAAGTCGACGAGGTCCTCGCGGGCGCGCGCGAGCGCGACCTTCGGCAGCGCGGCCGGCCCAGCGCTGAAGTTGAGCGTCATGGCCGCTTGCTCGTCCGGATCGCACAGACCTCGCGCCGGGTCGCGAGCACGCGATCGACCAGCTCGCCGGCCGAGCCCAGGTACGCGGTCGGATCGAAGATCTGCTCGATCGTCGAGCGCTCGAGGACCAGGCCCAGCTCGTGGCTGGCGAGCGCGCACTCGAGGACCGTCTTTCGGCGGTCGATCGCGTCCTGGGCCAGCCGGTGGACGATCGAGAACGCCTTGGCCTGGCCGACCCGCTGGCCGAGCAGGAACGTGAGCGCCTCGGTGCACGCCAGGTCGGCGAGCTCGCGGGCGGTGTCCTCCATGTCGGCGCTGCGCACCGTGATGGAGTCGACGACCACGCGGGTCAGCGCCAGCGCGGTCAGCGTGTAGTGGCTGACCGACGTGACCGCCGGCCACTCGAGCCGGGTGCCGCGGTAGTCGCGCTCGTGCTCGACGATCATGCACTCGAGGCCGAGCGAGACCTGGGCGCGGGCCAGCCGGGCCAGGACCACGACCTGCTCGGCGTTCTCGGGGTTGCGCTTGTGCGGCATCGTGCTCGAGCCGAGCCGGCCGGCGTCCCAGCGCTCCTCGAGCTCGGCGAACTCGGGCCGGCACAAGGTCCGGATCTCGTCGGCCGCGCGCGCCAGCGAGGCCGCGATCAGCGCGAGCAGGTAGATGAACTCGGCCACCCGGTCGCGGGCGACGTGCCAGCCGATGTCGGGGACCGCGAGGCCAAGCCGCGCCGCGAACCGCGCGAGCAGCGCCGGTCCCTGGTTGTGAAAGCTCGCCATCGTCCCGACGCCGCCGGCCAGCTGGGCGGCCAGAAGCCGCGGGCGGGCCTCGCGCAGCCGCAGGACGTGGCGCGTGAGCTCGTCGATCCACCCGGCGACCTTGAGGCCGAACGTGGTCGGCAGCGCGGGCTGCGCGTGGGTGCGGCCGACCGTGAGCTGACCGCGGTTGGCGACCGCCAGGACGTCGAGCCGATCGAGCAGCTCGAGCAGATCGTGCTCGACCTGCTCGAGCACGTCGCGCATCTCGAGCGACTGGCCGGTGTCCTGGATGTCCTGGGTCGTCGCGCCGTGGTGGATGAACTGCGCGGCGAACCCGCCGGTCGCGCGCTCGAGCGCGCGGAGCAGCGGCACCAGCGAGTGCCCGGTCGTGATGATGCCGGCGCTGATCGCGGCGAGGTCGAGGTTCTCGATCCGGGCCGCCCGCGCGATGATGTTCGCGGCCTCGTAGGGGATCATGTCCAGCTCGGCCTGGCTCAGCGCGAGCGCGACCTCGACGTCGAGCCAGCGCTGCAGCCGGCAGACGTCGCAGAAGATCCGGCGGCTCTCGGCGGTCGAGTAGCCGCCCCGGTGGAACGCCGAGTCGACCACGTGGCTGCGCTCGTGGCTGCACGGTCGCGGGGACTCGTGGCCGTGGTCGTATGCCTCGGGCATCACCTCGGGCATCACGCGACCTGATCCTCGGTGCTGCGAATGACGCGGCCGGGGAGCGCCCCGGTCGGCTGGCCCTCGCGCATGACCTGGACCCCCCGGATGAACGTCGCGACGATGCCGTGCGCGCGCGCGATCAGCCGGCGACCGCCCGCGGGCAGATCATCGACGAACACCGGCGGGTCCGAGCCGATCGTCTTGGGGTCGAACAGGGTGATGTCGGCGTGATAGCCGGGGTGGAGCCGGCCCCGGCGGGGCAGGCCGAACACCTGCGCCGGGTGGCCGGTCAGCTTCCAGACCGCGTGCTCGAGCGAGAGCGCCTGCTGCTCGCGCACCCAGTCGCCGAGCAGCACCGTCGGATAGCGCAGATCGCAGACCTGATCGATGTGGGCGCCGGCGTCCGAGATGCCGAGCATGAAGCGCGGCTCCTGGAGCAGCGAGCGCACGACGTCGCGATCGAGGTTGGCGCTCTCGAACTGGTACAGGGTGCGCAGATCGTCCTCGAGCGTCAGATCGAGGAAGGCGTCGAGCGGCTCCTTGTGCTCGGCGGCGGCGATCACGCCGATCGTGCGGCCATTGTAGCGCGCCGCGAGCTCGGGCCGGACCGCGCCGGCGACCCGGACCCGCTCCCACGGGATCTTGCGGATGTGGCCCTGCTGCTCGTCCTTCGCGGCGCGGCGGAACGCGGGGTCGGCGTACAGCCGGCGCTGGTCCTCGTAGCTGCCGTTGAGCGCCGGACGCCACGCGGCAAACTCGGAGAACTTGAACGGCTTGCGCATCGTCTGCATGAACACGATGGGCATCGGCGAGACCTGCGGGACGACCTTGTCCGCGAGATCGCCCAGGCGGGCGAGCTGATGGGCGCCGAACTCGAGATCTCCGGTCATCGCGACCATCGGCAGGAAGCTGACCGGGCGCGCGCTCGCCTCGACGAGGAACCGCAGCATCGCGACGTCGTCCTCGCTGATGTACTGCACGCCCTGGCGCAGCGAATCGAGCGCGATCGTGACCACGCCCTTGGCCTGGTCGCGCAGCACGTGGCACAGCGCGCGGAGCTCGTCGGGGCTGGCGTTGCGACAGGCGAGCGGCCGGCCGCCGAAGCCGCGGTGGTTGGCGAGTAGATCGGTCGAGAACCCGAACGCGCCGTCGGCCATGGCGGTCTGGAACACGGCCACCATCTGGGCGAGCTCGTCGGCGCTGGCGCCGCGCTCGAACGAGGCCTCGCCCATGACGTAGTGGCGCAGCGGCGTGAGCGAGATCAGCCCGGCGAGGTTGACGCCGAGCCCGTCCGCCTCGATGTGCGCGAAGTATTCTTTCGGCGTACTCCAGTGCCAGCGGACGCCGGCCTCGAGCACCTCGTAGTCGATGCCCTCGACGTTGACGAGATCGCGCAGCAGGATCTCGCGGGTGCTCTCGCGCGCCGGCATCAGGCCGACGCCGCAGTTGCCGATCACCGCGCTCGTGACCCCGTGCCAGCAGCTCGGGGTGAGCTGGCGATCCCACAGGACCTGGGCGTCGAGGTGGGTGTGGGGATCGATGAAGCCCGGCGCCGCGACCAGCCCATCGCCGTCGATGACGCGCGCGGCGCCGCCGGGATCGGCGCGGCCGACGGTCCGGATGACGCCGCCCTGAATGCCAATATGGCCTCGGTAGATTGCCCGGCCCGTGCCGTCGGCGACCCGCGCGTTCTTGATCAGGATGTCGAGCATCGAGGTTCGTGGGCGTCGCACATACCAGGCGCTCAGTTTACCGGCGCCCGGCCGGCTCGACGCTCTACCATCGGCGACGCTCCATGGTAACCGGTTTTTCCTGACCTGCGCTCCCAGATCCGCTGCGGACGAGAGGCGGTAGATAGGCGACCGATAGACGGCAGATAGTTGTTGATGCGCGGCTGTAGATCGTGTGTTCAGCCCCACTCGATCATCGTGAAGGTCCAGTCGTCGAGCTGCGGTTGGCCGCCCAGGCTCTCGTCGGCGTGCAGCAGGATCGTGCTGGCCGCGTCCCGCAGCGACTGTGCCCGAGTGCGCTCGTAGAGCTGTGCGAAACGCCGCATCCCGAAGACGTTTCCGTTGGGTAGCGCGAGCTCCGGAATTCCGTCCGTGTACATGAGGATACGGTCGGCCGGGTCGAGCTTGCCTTCGACCCGACCGGTCTCGAACCCCGACTCGGTCCCGAGCGGTGCACCTGCACAGAAGTGGACCTTGTGCTTGCCGTTCTGACCCAGGCTCAAGATCGGCGGCGCGCCCGCACTGTGGAGCACCCACCAGCCGGTGGCTTCATCGAGCTCGAGGGCCGCCATGGTCATGTGATACTTGCCCTTGGCCACCCGCAGGACCTCGCGGTTGAGCATCTGGAGCGCGAGGTGCACGTCGTCGAGTCCGTTCTCGATGAGCACGCGGAACGCGGTGGCGACCGCCGCGGTCACCATCGCCGGGCCCGGGCCGTGGCCGGTGACGTCGCCCACCATGACGACGTGTCGCCCACCCGAGAGCATCTCGTGCCACCACCAGTCGCCGCCGCATGCGTCGGCCGGCCGGTAGAGCCCGAACAGCTGGACCCGCGCCGTGTTGATCTCGTTGTGCTCGGGCAAAAACCCGCTCTGCACCGCGCCGGTCAGCTCGAGGTCGCGCTCGACCACCGCCAGTCGACCTTCGCGCTCGGCGCGACGCACCCGCTGGCGCTGCATGCGGAACACCAGGTAGACCGCGCCGGCGAGGATGAGGAGGTAGACGACGTAGGCGCGCCACGTCCGCCACAGCGGGGGCGCGACCGCCAGCTTGATCGCGATGCCGGCGTCGTTCCACACGCCGTGCCGGTTGGACGCCCGAACCCGCAGCGTGTAGTTGCCGCCGCCGAGCTTGGTATACGTCGCGTACGGTCGGTCGGTCTCGATGAACTTGTCATCGAAGCCCTCCAGCTTGTAGGCGTAGCGATTCTTCGTCGGCGCGGCGAACGACAGCGCCGCGAACTGGACCTCGAAGGAGTCGGAGTACGACACCTCGAGCGGCGGCAGCGTCCAGATCGGCCGGTCGAGCTTCACCTCCTGGTTCAGGACCTTGAAGGCGGTCAGGACCACCGGCGGCACGTAGGGGTCGCGCTTGATGTCCCGGGGGAAGAACGCGTTGATGCCGCTCGAGCCGCCGAAGAACAGCTCGCCCGACTTGCTGCGCAGGAACGCGCCCTGGCTGAACTCGTTGTCCTGCAGCCCGTCGGACGACTCGTAGACCACGACCTTGCGGGTCTTCGGATCGAGCTCGACGAGCCCGCGGCCGTTCGTGCTCAGCCAGAGCTTGCCGTCGGCGTCGGGCAGGATCCCCAGGATCGTGTCATTGGAGAGCCCCGAGTTATTGGTCGTGACCCGCTCGGTCTTGCCGGTCGCCGGATCGAGCCGGTTCACCCCGCCGCCGAACGTGCCGACCCAGACGCTGCCACCCGGCTCCCGGTAGATCGACATGACGTCGTCGTTGCTCAGGCTCGCCGGGTCGTCGTCGCGGTGGCGAAAGCTGGTCGCGGTCCCGGCGATGATGTTGAACCGGACCAGCCCGCCCTTGGCCGTTCCGAGCCAGAGGATCTTCTTGTCCGTGGGATCGGGGTACAGCCGGTAGAGGTGGTTCGAGCTGAGGCCGGTCGAGTCCGCGGCGGTGTCGGCCGCGAACGCGGTGAACACCTCGAGCTGCGGATCGAAGCGCACCAGCCCGGCGCCCCAGCTGGCGAGCCACAGCATCCCGAGGTCGTCCTCCCAGATATCGTAGACGGTGTCCACCGGGAGGCTGTTCGGCGTCGCCGGGTCAGGCACATATTGCCGGTAGGTCTCGGCCTTGGTGTCGAACGCGATCAGCCCGCGGCCCTTCAGGGAGATCCAGAACGTGCCGCGTCGATCGCGGTGCAGCGCGGCGATCCAGGTCGCCGACTCGAGCACGATCGGGGCGTCGCCGGCCACGGCCGGCCGCAGCTCGTGATAGACCGTCAGGCGCTGGGCCGCGCGCTCGTACTTGTACAGGCCGTCGTTGTAGGTGCCGACCCAGAGCGTGCCGTCGGCGTCCTCGAAGATCGACACGGCGTTGGTCCGGATGTAGTGATACCCGAACTTCAGGCGAAGCTCGTCGAACTTGCAAACGCCGACGGTGAAGCCGCCGATCCACATGACGCCGCCCTCGTCCTGGTAGATCGACTCCACGCCATTGAACGACAGGCTCGTCGGATCGTTGGCGTGATGCTCGTAGCGGACCAGGCGCCCGGACGGGTCCAGGCGGTTGAGGCCGCTGGTCGTGCCGATCCACAGGTTCTTGGACCGGTCCTCGAACATCGCCGTGATGTGGTCGTCGCTGATGGTCCCCGGATCGTTCGAGGCGAACCGATGCCGGACCAGCTTCCCGGTCGCGGGATCGAGCTCGATCACGCCTTCGCCGTCGCTGCCGATCCACACCTTGCCGCTCGACGCGGCCACGATCGCGGTGATCGGCGCGGCGCCCAGGCCGCGGTCGTCTCGGAGCACCGGCCGGCTGGTGGCCCCGCCCTCCGGGTCCCAGCGAATCACGCCGTCGCTCGCGGTGCCGAGCCACAGGTTGCCGGCCGTGTCGACGTCGAGCGCGGTGATCGCGACGTCGAGCGGCTTGGTCAGGAACTTCGAGAACGAACCGCTGGCCGGCTCGTAGCGATTGAGCCCGCCGCCGCTCATCGCGAACCACACCCGGCCCTTGCGGTCGCGCACGATCGAGGCGACGCCCTCCGAGGTGAGCGCGCTCTTGCCGGTGCCGCGCACGAACCGGGTGAACTGATCGGTATTGGGATCGTAGAGCGCGACCCCGTTCTCCGCGGTGCCGACCCAGATGCTGCCGCTGGGGTCCACGGTCAGCGCGGTGATGTACCCCGGCGAGATCGAGGTCGGATCCTTCTCGGCGGGGCGATATACCCGCATCTTGGTGCCGTCGTAGCGGGCGAGGCCGTCCTGCGTGCCGAACCAGATGAAGCCGCGGCGGTCCTGCACGATGGCGTGCACGGTGGAGCTCGGCAGGCCCTCGGCGATCGTCAGGCGATCGCAGCCGAGCGGCGGCACCAGGCGCTGCACGGTCTTCCAGTCTCCCACGGCCGCGACCTCGACGGTGGGCTTGGCCGGCGGTCCCTTCGCCCAGGCTGGAACGCCGGCCAAAACGGCGACGAGCACTGCGAAGACAACGGGGCGCACCATGGACGGCTTTCCGTAACATACCACCACGAATCACCCGCCCGACGCGAGCGCGCGCCGCGCGGACGGCGAGGGGCGCGCGACGCGCGGCCGGCGAGGGACGCGCGGCGTCAGCTGGGCCGGACGAGCAGATACATGCCGACGGCGAGCAGGATTCCGACCGCGACGGTGATGAGCACCCGCACGACGGAGATCGGGCGACCTGACATCGAGATATGCACGGGTGGCAGCGCGCTCTGCCGGCCCAGCGGCGACGGCAGGTTCTGCCGGGGAATCGACGACGAGGTGCTGTGCCTGACCACCGCCGGCGACGCGCTGGGCAACGGCACGCTGGCCGAGAAGTCGCGGCCTCTCGGCGCGAGCGAGATCGAGGCGTCGATCGGCGGCGCGCCCGACACCGGCGACAGCGAGCCCGACTTGGTGTCATGCGGGCCCGAGGTGCCAATCGTGAGCTCCCGGAAGCTGGGCGCCGGCTGCTCCGCCGCGCCCGCGATCTCGTTCGGGAACAGCTGTGTGAGGATATTGGCAATGCTGGGGCCCGAGCTCTCGATCCCGTATTGCCGGGCGATGTCGGTCAGCTCGGCGGCGACCTCCTGGCCGCGCTGCGGGCGATCGTCGGGGTTGGGCGACAACAGGCGGCCGACCAGCACCGCGAGGCGCTCCGGGACCGGCACGATCTCGCGCAGCGGCTTGTACTGGCCGGCCCGGATCTTCTTCACGATCTCCTTGGGCTCGCGCCCGGTGAACGGCATGTATCCGGAGCACAGCAGATAGAGGATCACGCCGAGCGAGAACAGATCCGAGCGGTGGTCGATCTGATCGTTCATCGTGGTCTCGGGCGACATGTACAGCCACTTGCCGACGATCATGGTCTCGGCGCGCTCGGTCACCGCCGAGATCGCGACCCCGAAGTCGAGCAGCTTGACCGTGCCGTCGTAGCTCAGGATGACGTTCTGGGGCGACACGTCGCGATGGACGACCGACAGCCGCTGGCCGGTCATGTCGGTCGACCAGTACGCGTGGTGGAGCGCCTGCGCGACCTCGCGCACGACGTAGCACGCCTCGCCGAGCGGCATGATCGCGCGGTTCTGCTGCAGCTTGCGGATGACGTTGCGCAGATCCTTGCCGTGGA
>Ga0307508_10004858_pt1 | contig 12943 bp, 5 predicted proteins | sample 9_EM_MG_FD_203089 | JGI IMG/M metagenome (GOLD analysis project Ga0307508, IMG submission 203089) | Populus trichocarpa ectomycorrhiza microbial communities from riparian zone in the Pacific Northwest, United States - 9_EM | ecosystem: Host-associated > Plants > Roots > Unclassified | place... | reverse complement strand
GCCAGTGCCAGTATATAAAAAAATGAAATACAGATATGTTGCCGATGATCCATCTTGCGATCAAGCTAAGAATTTTAAAATTCATATACTATATATATATATATAGCGTTCAAGAAAATCTTGAACTTTGGACCGATAATATACACTCGGCATGCATCTAATCTTGGTGACTTTGTTTGCTTCCGCTCCATTTTAGTATTATGAAATAATAAAAAAGATATGATGTCTTCTGATGATGGATCATGTCGCAATTTAAATTTCAAATTCATGGGATTGAAGACCACAAATTATCAAGAAACGGTGTTCATGGCTCCCCCGCTATGCCAGGACCAAGAAAAGCGCCGCTAGGCCGGGATGTGTCTCTTGTCGCATCCCTAGCCGCTCTCTGCCCATCATTGCATGCCGCTCGTAGCCCACTTCTACTGTTTTTTTTTTATAAAATAAAAAAATAGCACAAGTTAAAAATATTAACGGAAGAACACGGTTAAAAAAAGAATCGCCTTTTGTCTTAACTTGGCTCCTTCTATAGTGCGAGCAGTGTCACTATTGCTAACCAACAAAAATTGAAACAAGAACCTAGATCGTTAACCCCACCAGCATTGCCTTTTGTCTCCATTATTTTTTTAATCGAGGGATGCATGAGAAGGGGAGAATGTGGGGCTACAGGAGAAAGAAAGTTGTAAACAACCTTGTGCGGCTCTCCTCTGTCCTCCATTCCCGAAGGGTTTGCCTTGTTGGATTTTGTAGCTCCCTGAATTTAAGGTTTCAGGCGATTAGGTGTTTCTTACTTTGTATAACGGTTGTTTTTGGACTATTTCTTCACCTGTGGAGATAATGTACTTCTTTAATTGCTTTCCGGCGAGTCATATACTTTCTCTTGACATCTTCTTGAATTCAAAATTTAAGATGAATATATTGAGAGGAAGCTCATTTATCACTCAAGCCAAGCTTTAAGAGCATAGTTAGATGTTTTTTGCTAGTCGGTATAATTGCTCAGCACATGTGGGTGCCTTGCGTTATTCTTTTCGTTAACAGAAATTAGTCCTCCCGGAGCATCATTTTTACCGCAGATTCCTTAGCTAAAAAAAATAGTTCATGCATTGAACATTGCTTGCGATTCCGTGACAAACATACAAGAAACAATTTTGTAGCCAAATCATGACCTATAGGAGAGAAGTGATCAAGTATATTCTGGGTCATATAAATAGGACGGACGTAATCCTCGTATATTTGACAATTTTCTTATTTAAAATTAAACTTCAGGCCCTTTCAAGTCCTTAGATGCTCAATTGGCGAAGAAATTTTAAAGCCATTGCATAAAAATTGGGATTTGAGCTGCCTCTTGTTCAGTTCATTAGCAGCCGCAACAGGCCAACAGGTTTCTATGATGTCAACGTTCGACACAACTGACAAAACAAAGAAAATCAAATTAATCACATGACAGAAGGAGAATGCAGCATATTGAACGACTGATCATTATCATTGAAGCTTTGTTTCACCTGGGAAGAATAGTTGCGCTGATTGGATGCTCTACATGGGGAGAAAATTACAGTAGCCAGGCCCACTATGACAAAGCTTTCTGGAATTCCTTAATCGGAATCCAGCACCACAATATATGTGTAAACTCATGACGAGTACACTGGCTCAAGCTTGTTTATGAACTGAAACTGGGTTGAGAGGATGCTAGAATGACAGCATCCAAGACCTGCTGCTATTTTCGAAATATTTTGAGCAGAACAAGATTTTTCTTCTTAACTAAATTTATATAGTTAAACTTAGGGTCGGAGAAGCCGACATAACCAGTTTCACTTGTTGCAGTTTGATCTTTTTTTCTCTACCAAATACTACGAAACTTCTGGAGCTTCATACGCTGAATTCGAATTTGATATTATTCAAATTCAATTCAAACTCAATCATTGAACTCTTTTATTTTGCTTTATTATTGTTATATATATAATTGTACCGGGGTTTATACTTTATAGACATATTGGGCAGTGGCACATGGCAATCAAAGTTATGCATGAAAAAAAAAATAGTAGAAGTGTTTAAAACTGTAACTTAAAAAAAGATCATGGAAATTTTAGTATAAAAAAACACAAGCACTGCTTCATTCGAGATGATGGGAGGTAGCTTGTGTTTTTATTTTATTTTATAAAATACATGTTTTTTTAGCTTTTAGAGGTGTGGTTTATATTTAAAAGGTATTGTAATTTTGAAAAAAAATCACCATACTTCCAAGCCAGACACACTAAAAGCTCAAAAATACTCATCAATTTGGGTTCTCTTTGCGAATAATATTGGGCTTGAGACATGAGTGTTATTTGTAAAATAATATTTTGATGGCTAAATTAATGTAGTGTTTGAAAAATGTTGTTTTTATAAGGAAAATATAAAAAATTATTTGTAGATATATAATTGTGAATAAATACTCCACCTACTTCTTTATTACTTTGTTTGTACTTTGTATAGCTTACTTTATGAAAAAAAATGTTAGGAGCAGCTCATTATGATTTACAGATCTTGAGACAAATATAACTTTTCATATGTATGCTTTATGCTATAATAGTTGGAAGGCATAGATGAAACTTATATGAAGATATAGTATGTAAAACATGACACTTTTCTTGAACCAAGCTCAAAAGGAGTCGAACCGAGCTTAATGTGGGCTTAGTTGGGTTTGATTTGACCAGGATCAAACCAAACCCTATATTGGACTAGATTTGAACTTTAACGTGTGCTCATTATTAGCAATGGCACCTAATTCAACAATATAAAGATGAAAGAGTAGTGTTAGAGGCTTAAGATTAAATATAGGTTGTCCTCAGTCTCCCATCCGCGTATAAATGGACAAGATGAACTCACCAACAAGATATTGTTGAATAAGCTTTTTAACATGTAACATTAACACGATTTAAAAAATTATGGATGAGAAATCTCAAAAAACCCTTGGTTGATATATTTTAGAGAAACTCATAATGCTCTAAAAGTTATATCTCACATAGAAAAGAGACAAGATTTCCTAGTGGTTTATTTACTGGAAATGTGAAAAGTTAAAATTGATTCCAAAAGAAACCCAAATTTTTAAACGAGAAAGGATTTAAGTAAGGTGAGTTTTAAGCTTAAACCCCTCTACACGAGCGACTCAGCTCATGCTCGAGCCTGAAATTTTTTTAGGCTAAAAAAAAATTACTTTTTGCCAACATATTATAAACTTGGATTTGAGTTTATAATTCTTTGGCCCATACGGAATTAATTTTTTTCTACCTACTATTTTGACCAATCCAGTCTAAAGAATCTGATCAATTCTTTTCCAGAAGAGTTTTTTCTAAACTTGAATAATTTTTTTAGCTCAAAAAACATTTATTTTAAGCCAGAATGTTCAAGTTTTATAGTGGTTAATCGAAACTGATAATGAAAAGAATTTATTCTGGTAATTACCGGAATTAATTCTATAATAGTTTTAATTACAAACTCATCTATAAAAGAAGTTGAAGAAGAGTGTATTGGTGTTTGATTTTTTGCACGACTTTGCATAATTTCTTACATTTCTTTTTGAGTTTTACTCTTCTATTTTAAGCCTTGATTTTCCTCTTTATTTTCTTTTTAATCTAGAGTTTAAGGTCTATTCTTGTTGAAAAATATTTGAGTTTATATTTCTTTTTGAGTTCATTGAACTTTGTTTAGTAGTGCATCTAAACTAAGAGTTGTTGGAATGTTAAGTTCGTATTTTCACATCAAGTGAAGAGTAATAGAATGGTTAAATGATACATATCTCAATATCTTTTATTGTTTTTTTTAAGTAAGTTTTCAATATATGCTTAGAATGTGTGTTAGAATGTGTATCAGGAGTTAATTTCATTCTCTTATGTATAAATCTAAGTATAATTAGTATGTATATTAAGATTGTGTTTCAATTTTTCATGCAAATTTATATATTTACTTACTAAACATGCTAATCTTTTATTATAATTGCAAATTTTCCATGATCTTATATTCAAATTATAAACTAAACATATATGCTGACTTTTCTAACATTACTATATTTGTGAATTTTGGACAACAGCTACAGCATATATTTACTTTTAGCAGCTTTAAGTTATAATAGCATTATTCTTAATTAATGTTAAAATCAAATAATTATAGTGAAACAACATCCAAAAATATAGTCCGCAGAGAAACAACTCGTTCTTTCTTTCATGATTCCATTCAACTGAGTTTCCAAAGATATGAATCATAAGGCACGCCGGTGGATGGCAACAAAGAATCACCTGCAAGGAAATTGCTAGCAGGAAATTGCCAACATTCACTGGCTTTTTAATTTTCTAAGTCTCCAGAGCCATCTCTAGCCACCAAAAGATTGGCCAGCAGTGAAGTAGATCCAACATGAGTAGCCTCTAATTTCTTTCGACGATTGATATGGTATGTGGTCTTCTTCAGTGTAACTTCTCCAGTATTGATTAAATTGAAGACATTGATGGACAGAAGAGGTCTATAGTCTCTGACATCAAGCTCAATACAACTAGTCCTACAGGTCTCAAGATTTGTTAGGGTTGCTGTGAGCCATATTTGTGTATCCAGATTAGCAGATTGACCATAATTGTTGATTGTGTAGTTAAGCCTTACTATGGTGGTCGTGGTAGAGCTCAAGACAGTCTGTCGAAGCCGTAGTGTTCTCATGGTGCCATGACTGTTGTGTGAACCTAGTCGTTGATTGGCTTAGTGCTTGGAGGGCTTGGTCTAAAAGCAATTTGCACGGACATCTTTCTAAATTCTGGCTCTTGCTTCATGGCAAAAGAGTTGGTGTTGCTACACATGTGGTAATGACAAGACTGGAGATGCGGTGTTTTCTTGCACCAAGATTCTATATTTGAGTACATGACAGCTGAGAAAATGCCAACGATGACAGAAAAAGAGAAGCTAACAAGGATAAAGCAATAAAGAGCATTTGAAATGGCATAACTGCAATTAGAAAGACTTGAATACCATTTAAATGGTCTCGTATGATTGTCGAAGTTCACAACTATAGAGCTGGGGAGGTTTACGACTCCCTTCCAACAGTGAAGTATCCAAAGCAATCTATGCTTAGGCTAATTGGCTGTTTCATCATTTTATTTCCCCGATTTTTCACTTCTACTCTTTCCTTTTTTCTTTACTTGTCTATTGGGTATCACCATCCTGTTGTTCTAATTTTCCATCACAATTGTGCGTCTATGATTGAGTTTGAAGGGAAGAAAACTTCCCTTTACGCATAGTAATCAGCATGATCCAGGACGTATCTCATACTCATTGCTGGAACAGTTATCCTGAAGCTTAAGACTAACAAAGACACATGCATGGTCAAGCAACATACGTCCTCAGCTAGGAGAGGTAAGTGGAGATTCTGTTGCCAGCAATCCATTTCACGTGGTTGCATGTCCTATATGGGAATGGGAAAATCCATTGGTTCCATGCTCTTCAAGCAGAAGATATCGACTGAATCAAATATTGGCATCAACAAAATTTATAGAACAGAAGGTAGAGAGCAAAAGAACTCGTTACCTGTTGGGTCCCTGTGAGAATAAGCACCAATAAAAATTGGACTGTGATATTAAACACAATGATTTTTAATATGATAAAAGGGCCTTTTTTCTGAATATATCGTTTAAATTTCTAGGCCAAATGAAAACAATGGAATGAACGAATATTCCACCCCACATACGGCTGACCCAACCTCAAACCACGGTTTTGAACAAAGAGATTGCCAATGCAAGTAGTTCGGTCCATTTCTACCAGAATTTGATGTCAATCATCTTCCACTGAAATCACAGAAAGATCTCCTGTACTGGTAGAAATGGGCTGAACTTTTGAGACTTTTGTCGTGCTGGAGAACTTGGTGATGGCAGGAGTTACTGCGGTCATCAAGTAGCTGCTTGTAAACTGGCAGCCTTAGTTCTCTGTAGGCAATGAATCGGATCTACAAATATCACCACGACAAAGCGGACATACCCTGCAAAACCATTAACAAGTTAGGCAAACACTAAAAACTGGGATAGCAGCAGCTGAAAAATCACCTGTATAGGTTAAAGATCATAGACCACCAAGAAAGCATCAAAAGTCAAATGGAGAGAGCAATCTGGCATTATACCAGCAGCTAATGTGCAAAGCATTGAATTTGGATTGATAATGTTCTCATGGGGACAACCGGTGGTTAAAAATTGGGACTTCTATGATCTGATGCTGTCACTTTATTAAGAATTTTTCTCTTACATTTTACAGTATTTGCTCAATTATACAGGTCATGCAAGCCATTAGATTTTTTTTTTCAAGAAAAAAAAATCCAACAAAGAAAAGAATCAGGCCAATCTCAAGGTTGCTATAAATAAATACCAACAAAAAATCTGTCGCCGCATATTTGAATGATACAAAGAGAACTGACAGCACCCAAAAAAAAAAAAACCCAGATCCATTTTAAGATTTCTTGTGATCCTACAAGAACAAGATCAGAAAATACAGATTTGATGAGCCTTATGATACGAGGAATTATATAGTACTTCCAGTGCATGTACACCCTCTCTTGGATCATTTGGAACCCACTTATAATAGACATGGATCCCACAACAATGTGACAGTGTGAACATACACTGGGAGTTCTGAAAAGTTGCTCTGATCTTGCAACAACTGAAGTTTTGGAGCAAGTCTGATAATCGTGCTTGACATTCTAGTCAACAACGTGCAACCTTCAGTAAGTTCTATCAACTTATATTAGTATCAATAGTCAGTGACCCAAAATGTGAGTCATACATACAACAGCAGATACAAATTTGTTTATCTCAAAATTTTCAGCAAAGCTGTCATTTACATTACCTAAAAACTTTTAAGCATGAATAAACATGAATTGTAGTTTTGCGGCAAATGAATTTATTTTAGACATGCATGTATTTATAGGCTAGTTACAGATTCGGGATTAAAAAAGAATACCTGTGAATCTCCTTAAGCCACTTGTCTACACATGTTCTGTGGAACTCGTGATGGCAAGGCAACACTCGCATGCTGTCTCCTTCCTCATATTCCACAAGGCATATGTAACATCTGTTATTTAATGGAAAAAAGGGACAGGAGCATAAGTAAAAGGTAATCATGATAAAGAGACAAGAACTGCAATATTAAAATTCCAATCATACTTCATTGACTTGGATAAGAAACGCATACAACAAGGTTATCAAATAACAAGATTACATAAACAAAAATACATAAAAGGAAGAAACACTACTCAGTGAACCTTATAACCATGAACAAACCTTAAAAAATTTACACAAAAGAGTGCAGATAATAAAAAATAAGTCTCACACAAACCATGACACTTTTTTTATCCAAAAAAAGAAGGAAAAGATCACAAATGTTATTGAAGCCTGCTTTAAGTGGTACTTAATATGAAGGTAACTAACTGTACATTGAATATGTCAACAGCTTAACTATTTAATGCAGGGCATCATAAGCAGGTTCCAATGGAGCTGCCTGCTGTGCATTATTATACTATGTTTCTCAGAGTTGGCAATTTCCTCGGGATCTTTGTGTGACAGTGTCAGCACGATCAGACATGCTATGGGTGTGAAATCCACAAGTTGCAATAGGGAGGGATAATACTAAAGAAAGTATTCCTTCAAAGCATTTATTCAACGGAACATTCAACTCAGATTGTAGGGTTCCTATTGGAGCGCAAAAGACTTAATATTGGCAATTATTGGCAACATTGAAACTAGAGTTTCAGTGGTTAATTACTAGGACTGCAGGCTGATTAGGAAGATTATAGAAATTTAAGTTACCACATGAAGGAGAAGCAATTTAAGTTACCATCAGGAGATGAGGTTCCTGGGGTATTATACTAACACTTTGTTGTATGTATAGGAATTCTCATTTTGTGAAGGCAAGCTCAGTTCCTGGCTGGAACTTTAAAGACTTGATCAGAAGCAGTCTTTGTAGAATCTTTCACCAACAGTTAACCAAATTGCAATTTTCTAGATGTAGGTGATTCAAGCAGTTATCTTAAAGTTTGTGGCTTCAGGTAATATATAGAACTCCTCACTGTCAACTGCCAACCCTTAAATGTATCTACACAGAAACCAAACCATATTGGCCTTGATGTAAAATCAGAAACCGGGCAATAGCCTAAAAATGGAAATTATTTGAAAGAGAAAAGAAAAACCTATATGTAACTACATATGTAAATAAATTGTTGTATTTGTTAGTCTTTTTCCCTTCTTCTTTTTTCAGGTTAGGCAAACTCAAAAACTTTAATCACCTCCAAAAAATGGGAATTTAAAAGTTTTGACACGGAGAACTAATAAAAGAAAAGGAAGGTTGCAGTTAGATGACCAGGCTCTAAGCAAGCATTTGACCGCAGTTTACTATCTTAGTAAGCAATCAGCTGACATCATAAAGGTTGTGGTAAGTGATGACAAGTATAGCATAATGGATGGTATTAGACAGAAAAACAAATTCAAAGATTCCACCACTATTTCATTAGTAGAAATTTGATTAGTAGACACAACTACTTACTGGGCTGTCTCCTCATTCTGATGTTTCTGGGCCTTGGCATATAATTTAACAGGCAATGATTCCACTATTTCATTTGGTGCGGGTACAGATCCAAGCGAGGACATAGAAGGCCGAGAGGACAATACAACTGATTGCTGGTGAATTTCATCCAGAACCTGATTAAAGTGTATAAAAGATTCAACTTATAGAGATATAAAAAGTAGGGTAAAAAAAACCAAAGACAAAAAAACTGGATGATAGACAGCACAAAGCTAACAGCCAATTACCTCAAATAGAGCTTCAGCCAACATGACAATTCTTGATATGCTAGCCCTGGCACTTGTTTCATCATTTAAGTTGGCATCTCGTACACGGCATGTGCAGCGACCTGTTCTGTGTTGTCCAGATAAAATACAAGACCTCTCATGTCCAGACAGGTTTTCAAAACGGCTTCCCAACCTCTGAAGAGCACGAACCTAAACCATTATATACGATGAGAGTAATTTGTGTAATTTCAGGCACTAAGAAGGTGGAAAACACAAAGGGAAGAAGGCTGAAAGAGACATGAGGTTTAGCCCAAATAAAGATGGGTTCCTTTTATTGGTTTTCAGGAGAAAGAGTTCCAACAGAAGGTAAGGATGCAGGAAATTTTAATTTTATAAGCAGCAACAGGAATGGCATTGACCTAAATCAATCCCAAACAAGAACATCAAATGGCATGCTCTACATGTAGAAAGCATTCGCTAGTTTAACACATACTGTTCGACAACAAATGTAATACCCATTGTTCAAAATAAAAAATTATATGCCACGTGCACTGTGTTCATTAGATGAAAATAAGTCCTATGGAAACTTTCAATAACTACCAAGTGTAGGGAACTTATGTACCTGAGATCGTATTCTTCTCCTCCGTTCAAGGAAATTTGATCTATGTTCTAGCAAGTCGTGATACCTGGCTTCTCTTGATCGAGAGGTTTCCACCTCATTATCTCGAATGCCGAACAGCGAGCTAGACATGCCAGATGGAGGATAACCAGGTGCTGTTGGAGAGGTTAGAGCATTCCCTTCAGATTCTGACACCCTCATCTGCCCACCCAATGCCTGTCTCCCGCTACCATGGCTAGAATCTCTCATTTCTCTCTCTTGTTGCAAGGGACATAATGTAAGGTCAGATAGTGATGACCGACGAAGAACTCTATCACGAAGCCTTCCAACACTCAAGGTTCGGCTAAAACGAACATTACGATCAGCAGGTTCTCGTGTTCCAATTCGCCTATCAGAAAGTCTAGTCCCAATCCCATCCACATCATTGAATATTCTAGGAGAATGTAAGTTTCCATCAACCCCCACTCTAGTTCCACCGCCATCTCTTCCTGCATGGAGAAAAATATTCTGGTTTTCTTGCATATTGTCTAAGAGATCAGGTGTTTGACTTTGCAACTGCAAACTAGCAGATGTATGTTCACGACAATGCGCAGCAGTTCTATTAACCAGGGATGTAGCAAATAAATCACTACTCTGTTGTGTTTCATTTCCATTTCCATCAACAGCACCACTGGCAGACTGCGGATGACGGCGAATCTGGTCTTCATTGTCCAACATTCTGAGACTAGTAGAATGAATGGGATATCCCCTTGATGACCCTAAACTCACTGCTCTGCTCAGCCTAAAGCTCACATTACCAGGAATAAAACTAAAGCGAGAAAGAAACCGACTTGGAGAGGTCAACGACTGCGTAGGAGCAGCAGCTCGAGCAGAGCTGCTACCTGTTCTTGAGGAAGTATTCGTGATACTTGCTTGATTCCATTCATCAAGCTCAACATCAGATGATATACAAGGCATTTCGTCAGATTGCTCAACTTTAACCTTTCCATAACACTCAATTTTAACCTCTTCCGAGTCTATTTCATTCTGGTTAGCAGCTGAAGCATTTCCTTCGTGATTTTCTTTATTCCCATTATCAGAAACCTAAAAAAGCATGGGTAAATCGATTTTAGTCCTTCAAAAACCCATAAACAGTAAAGAAACTCTCACGGCATTCTTGTGAATATTATGATGATACCATATGAAAACAAGTTCTGAAAGGATACATTAGCACAACTTCCACAATTCAAGAAAAGAAAATAAACATTTTCCATTGAAAGTGCATATAAGTGAGTGAATGAACAAAAGAACTAAACTGCATTAAAATTGAGAAGGCTAAAAATAACACGATCAAAGAAGCCGAAGAGTGAACAATGATGGAGGGACTGACATGGTCACCGCTTGTACTATCACGAGATCCACAGGAAGAACCCAAACAAGCAGACTGAAAGACCTTGCTCCTCTCTTTAGATCTTCCCTTCCTTCCACTTCCACTTGATGATGATGCTGAGGCACCACCACAATGTGCCTTGCTTCCACTGGATCCCATCTCTCCAGAATATCACTCCACACAAAACGATGCCCAAATTACATCACTGCCCCCTGAAAGCTTCAACATTTCAGATCTAACAATAAGGGGCATTGCATTTATAGGACCAGTGAGTGTTTGGTGAAGTGGGTTCTTAAACTTGAGAGAGAAAAATGAAATGGGTTCTTGCCAAGTTTCAATCTTTTAAAAGTGTTAGATCTAAATAGAGAGAAACAGTGAGAATCACATAACGTTCAGTTTTTTTTTTTATTATTAATGTGGTTGAGTAAAGGGGAGTTGCACATGAAAGTGAAGATTAGATGTGAGAAAGAGACAAAGTAACTACTTGCAGAGAGAGAATGGGGAAGGAGACTGGTTTTTTAAGGAAGTGTTTTGTCTCAGTCAGCGAGTGAGGAGCTTGACTGCATAATTTTGAAAGGAGATAGAGAGAGAGAGAGAAAGAGAGAGAGAGTGAGAGGGGAGAAGGAACATGAACACGAACACGGGGCTCCTCCTTTACTGATTTGCAGGCTGCATTTCTGGGGTAGTGTAAAGTGTTTGACGGGAAGCCACGTGGGAATGATAGAGCTTCCGGGGTTGTTCATATTAGCAGGGAAAATCCTGTCCATGTTATTAATGTCATTAAGTGACACCCAATCTTTAATCTTTAAAGAAAACAAATTTTAATAATGAGGCACATTCCTCCATCAAATTTTATATAATGAAAAACACACTATTTATTTCACTGCCACACTTCTGGTTTTTGTTATGATAAATCTAAAGAAAAAAAAAAAAAAAAGAGTTGTAAGAACATTTTAGTAATTACTTCTTGCATTCTTACACAATCACTTCTTCTTGATAATTTAGTGTTGCCTTGGGGAGAATGAAAAGAAGCGTAAAATGCAACTTCATTGTATAGCATTCGGCAAACAAGAAACAGCACTAATTTGTCATGCGAAAAGGCAATCGCAAAGCTTCCCTAACATTTAAGAAGTTGACACAAAAGATTTACAGTGAGACATAGCTTGTCTGTATAAATGTAGAAACTTCCATTGCGTGCAATAAAGAAAAAAAAAAGAAAAAAAAAAGAGGAGAGGAGCTGGGAGACCATTCTTCTAAAGTGAAGGTTGAAACTACAGTAGAGGAAAGGAGGATAGAATGAAAAGGTTTGCTTAAGAATAATGACAGATGCTTGCATGGCGCGCAACCCAAATGTAAGGAAAGTTGTGTAATCATTATTCCTGCAGACAAGCCATTGCGTGAGCACCCGCTTTATGAGGGATACAATTGGAATACAAAGGAGCTAACTTTAAGGGATTAAAAAGCAGTAAAGGGGTTCTAAATGCAATGGTGTGCTGGTAATATCGTGTTTGGAAATGCCATTTAACTAGTAATTTTAAAAAAATTTAAATTTTTATTAAAAAAAGTTAATATTTTTTTAGTTTTTTTTTATCCTTTAAATGCGCTGATATCAAAAATAATTTTTTTTTTAAATCATCTTGATGCATTTCTAATTGAAAAATACTTTCAACTACAACCGCTATCACAATTCCAAAGAGTACATAAAATAAAAAGGAAATGACTTTTGCTTCTCGTCACCGGTTCGAGTTCTACAAACCTCAAGAGTACTAGAGACTTACATGCTCATTAACTTCTTCACTCATGGAATTAGTCGAGGTGTGCGCAAGCTGACCTGGACACCCATGTTAATAAAAAAAAATGACTTAAAAAATACATTTCGCAAAAATAAATATGTAGGGTAGGAGAAGATGTACAACTCGTTTGGTATTATGGTGATGATTGTTTTTCAAAGTGTTTTTTCATTTATAAATACATTAAAATAATATTTTTTTAAAAAAATATATTTTTTACATCAACAAGCAAAACACTTAAAAAATTTACAAAAATTATATTCTTTCAAAAATGTTTTTGAAAGATAAAAACATAAACAATTCAGTATTTATCATCTTGAAAAAGGGTAAAAAAACTGGTGGGGAAAAGGCATGAAATGATGCTGGAAAGCCAGCTCCCGAACAT
>Ga0307508_10004857_pt1 | contig 12944 bp, 17 predicted proteins | sample 9_EM_MG_FD_203089 | JGI IMG/M metagenome (GOLD analysis project Ga0307508, IMG submission 203089) | Populus trichocarpa ectomycorrhiza microbial communities from riparian zone in the Pacific Northwest, United States - 9_EM | ecosystem: Host-associated > Plants > Roots > Unclassified | place... | reverse complement strand
GACACCACCCACAACGGCATCCCCTCTGTTGACGCTGTTACGGCGAGAATGCGGATGGGTAGCGTCCACCTCCGTAAACCTAGACTGAGGGACATTGCGAGCAACGGAGGTGTTCCTGCGTCGCCTGGTTCCGCCATCTGAGAGAAATCGTCAATCACAATCGTCCACGAGCGATCAGAATGGAAAGAATTCAATAATTTGAACTCCACATACTAGGCACACTCGTCCCGGGATCACTTCGGACGACAGTGTGGGGAGTATCCACCAGCTGAGCCCTTGTTCGACCGTCCCCTCCCATTATGACTTTTCCATCACGAATGACTGTAGGGAGCGGTGTATTCTTACTTCGTCGTTCGTCTAAAGCAGGGGCGGGGAGTATCTTTTGAGTTTATCCGAGTATGCACTCGGTAGTCGGGAATCCGCCCGCAGTTCAGAATGCGTACCAACAATGACAAGTGGTTGTCCACTGGGTACATACATAACATGTTCCTTTGGAGTCTTGTTTCTCAGTTTAACATTCGACGAGGTGACTGGGAGGGGTGTAGTTGGGGTAGTTGGAGTAGTAGCTGGAGTGCGTCGAGACGCGGAAGACGAGTGACGAGGTCTTCCTCGGTCGGGCTGGGATACAAAGGCACCCGTTGTTGTGCCCCCACGAGACGTAGAACTTCGCCGATGGACGCGAACCTGATTTGGAGGACCAGTAACCGTAACCGTAGGGGCAGAAACTACAGGCACCCTTCGTATGTAAGTCGGTCTAGGAACCGGTGCAGGCGCCGCTGCTGCAGCGACTGGTGGTGGTGGGCGTAATGGGGCTGTTCGCGAAGTTGATTGGGGCTGAATAGGCACTGCGTTAGAACGCCGTACTTCTGAGGCAGAAGACATGGTCCGTCCTCGAGTAGGCTGAGGGTGAGGGGGATCGCTGTGCCGGTTCCTGAGAGAGCTCTTCCGAGAACGGCTTCCCGCCGCTTGAGCACGCAGATCAACCACTTGTACACCCTCAGACATAGGTATCACGCGGAATGAAGAGGAGGGAGCGAAGGAGAGTGGGAGTAAGCCAGGCTGGGGGCACGAGGATGCTGTTTAATGAACATTGCAAAGGCGAGTCATAACACGACCAAACAACCGGAGCCAGCAGCCAGCAGCCAGCTCAATTGAGAAACTCCTTCCTAATACCGACTGAGATTCGGAGGGGCGATCCGGGTGGAAGGGATTTAATTTCAAGTCACCTTTAACAAAACAACAAATCGAAAGAAAGTGTAAGGCGCGAGTATTGACAATTTGTTAGATTGGGAGCAGTACAGAAAGAAATGCCAAGATCAACTAGAGTCGGATGCAGGAACAGGTAATAAGATAACAAAGAATCGAACGAGTAACAGCAAAGGAGAAAAGGACAGCGTTTCTACTTCACTCCACTGGCACTGCCGGTGGTCGAGACGGCTTGGATCCAGTTGATGCCCCTGAGCCAACAGCACCCGGAGCTGCAGATGAAGGCGGTGGCAGCGGTGTCGGTGAGACACTCGATGGCGTGCTAGACGGCCTACCAAACATCATGCTTCCGATTCCGTTCGAAAAACCTCCAGGCCCAGTCGAGCCCGCAAGGATGGGGGGAAGGGAAAAGGCTGGGAGGTTATTCACGTTATTACTAGTATGGCTGGACGCCGCTGTTTGCGAAGCATTCGGCATGGTAATGGAATTCTTAGGCCGTGGCTGTGCGAGGATCGATGAGGACGGCGGTCTTGGTGGTGGGGAAACAACCCGAGAAGCGGGAGGAGGGAGGCGGTTATGCATAGGCGACATATTGCCAGGCTGTTTCTTGGATGACGACGTATGCGAGAGAGAAGGTGATGAAGGAAGAAGGTTAGCTGTGGCGGGTGGAAGAGGTGTTCGACGGGAGCTTGAGCTGGTGGGCGGCGGTGGAAGGGTGCGATAGTGGGCTGGCGAGGGTGGTCGATTCGACGCTGATTGCGGTTGTGATGAGGGTCGCGAAGGAGGAAGGCCATATGAGTGTGCCTGGAAGGCTTGTTCATCCCTCCTTTCGCGCTCTCGTTCCCGTTCTCGGTCGCGTTCACGTTCACGGCGGCTGCCACCATTTGCAGCGTGCCAATACGCACCGCCGTTAGGCGGAGGCCCCGCCATATCCAGGAGAGGAAGTCCGCCCTCAGAGACTAATGCCGCAGGACCCGGCAAGTATTGTCGCTCTGAACCATATTCGGGTGCCGGTATCCGCGACGGTCGTTCTTGCACGCTGGCATGTCCCGGCTCGTAGTAGGGGTCAATCGGCGGCGCAGGGGCACGATGCAAGTTTCTCGGAGGAGGGAGGCTGCGCCGCAATTGATCGGGTGCTCCGACAGACGGGCTCCAGTCGTCGCCAGCATGTGCGTCCACGACAGGCGTTTGGTCAACACGGGATGTTTTGGACCTTCGATGCGTCTGATACCCGGGAGCTGCCACACCATCGTCCCATCCGTTCATCTGAGGAACACCAGAAGAAGTGTTCAGTGGCACTCGATTTGGTGAGATTGAGCGTTTGCGTGGGACAGCGGGAGCACTCAAGGGCAACTGATTCGTCGATATTGGCTGTTGGGCTTGTTGGGGAAACGACGTCGACGAGGGTGCATACGTTCGTGGTTGGGTGGCGGATGTCGGCGGAGGCAAATGGTAGGGGTCAAGGGCGTGGGAATGAGGGGTTGGTTGTTGATGGGCATTGCGGAAGTTTGCCATCGAAGGAAGGGCAGTCTGCGAATGCCGGTGCGGAGCTGCATTAGGCACTAGGATAGCAGGCGCAGGCGGTGGCGGCGGCGGGGGCGGAGCCTGATGATGATTGACTGGAGGGAGGTTGGCATACTGTGAACCGTCTATAATCCCGTACTCGCCCCCTATAGCAGCCGCAAACGGATCGAGGCTATGGTATGTAATGTGGGGAAGTATTGGAGGATGATGCTGTTGCTGGCGCTGCTGTTCTTGGTATTGCGTCTGCTGGTATAACCGCTGGTGATTCGACCGTCGCCCAGAAGTGATTCCCTCCAAATCAGATGCAATCTCTAGTTCTGACAAGGGCGGCAGTGACGGCAGCGTAACGTTTGTGCTAAGTTCTGTAGATGACGAGGGTCGCTGATGATTCTTAAGTGTTTGCTTGATCGATCGGAACTCGGGCAACGGGATGTCGGGGGGAATAAATGGATTCCTCACTGCGGACAAGCCGACGCGCATTAGAACGCTGCAAAGAAAGGACGAATATGATGCAAAGTGGGCGTACCATTGACCCTATTATCCAAAGACCGTTTCTCTCGTTCAAGCTTTCGCCGCTTCCCATTAGCTTCAGCAACCATATCATCTCTGAGACCATCCTTTTGGACGCGCCACCAGCTCCAAATAGCATCCTCATCAGCTTTGCGCTTCTTGTGAATCCATTCTTTGTCGCGATCACGCCTGAGAGATGCAAGATTCGTGCGACGTTCTTTGCGCTGAGAGAGCGTCGTGAGGAAGTGAAGTAACTCGGGATGTGTGCCGTTGAGGATCATAGCCTCTTCAGTAGCAATCTCTTCCATTTTGTCGATGTAGATGCGTTCGCGTAGAATGGCGAACTTGACCTCCATACCGGCGAGGATGTCGAGAGCTTCAGCGCGTTGTGGTGGCTGCAAATCGGGTTCGGCCTCGAGAGCATCCTCTGGTTCCTCCTCATCTTCTTCCTCCTCCGAGACAGCCTCTCCTTCGCCTTCGCCTTCACCTTCAACCTCGACTTCTGCATCTTCGTCGACGGCGGCGGCGACAGGCTCGGCTTCTTCATCCGGTGGAGTAGCGTCTGGGTCAGCGTTAGCTGTCGGGGATGCTGTAGCGAGGGCGAGTGCGGCTTCTACTAGTGTGAGCGTTGTGGCCTCCTCTTGTGCGAGTTTGCGAGTTGTGGACACTTCATCTTGGACATCGGCGTCATCCGGGAGCAGAGCAGTGTGGCGAGCCAAAAGGCGAGTACGCGCGATAGCATGACGTCGAGGAAGAAAGCCGAAATCAAGCGAATCATCCCAGTCTGGATGCGGACGGGACGGTTTGACTTTAGTCGCCCATTCAATGTCGATACTCGCATCCTCCGACGCCACTGCGGATTGTGCGTCGTCGTCTCCATCATCACCGTTACCGTGGCCATTAGCCAATGGAGTGAGAGGCACAGATGAAGTATCGCACTTGGTCCCCGCTATATCTGCATGGTCGTCCTCCTCATCCTCGGTGCCATCATCCTCCGGTGGCGGCACATCGTGCGTGATGTCAACGTCGATATCGTCATCTTCATCCTCGTTAATGATACGGGCTCGTTTGGGACTGGTGGTGGTAGGTTTGTTACGGGATGAAGGTGAGGTGGTGGCGGTTCGCTGGGGTTCGGTGTCTGAATGTTCGTCGATCTCCCCCTCCTCGCGAGCATCCTCTTCTCCTTCACTCTCGCCCATAAGCACGTCCCGTGAGGCATGATCGGACGACACAGTGGATTTGCCTGAACGAACGGGAGCGAGAGCGGTAGGGGACGCACGAGCATTTGCTGCAACCTGGCCTGACGAAGTGTGAGCAGTAGTTGTGGTTTGTGCAGGGGGCGAGCCTTGTTCCTCTTCTTCTTCTTCCTCCTCCTCCTCCTCCTCTTCTTCTTCATCATCTTCCTCTTCGTGTTCATGTTCATTGTCATCATCTGACCCGTCGTCACCTTCTTCGTCGTCATCGTCGCGGTGCTGGGCGCTCACACTGCGACTTGTCGTCGGTTTCTTCTTGTATGCCCAATCCCACATATCTTCAGGGATGAGCGCACCACGCCTGCGTGTACGCCTCGCCGCCGAAGTCGGATTCGCACGCTTGCTCACGGTATCGTCCTCGTCCTCGTCAGAAAGCTCTGAAAGGTCAGACGAGTCCTCTACAGTGGCAGTCTTCGCAGGCCCCTGGACGGCCTTGACAGGCGCAAGGCGCTTCTGCTGGGGTGGTGGTGATAGTGACGACGAGGAGAGAGGCTCGCTGGAGACTGGCGAGCGGGGTGCCATAGGACGGAAGGGCTTTGTCCTCAAAGCGTGACGAAGAGACAGCTGCTATCGTGACAGTCACAGCATGGCTCACTCGGCGAATTTAATTCATGCAAAAACTGAATTATCCTCGTGCAACGGCGGCAAAATTTGACTACCTTGGCTAACTATTTCCTTATTCCTGTCATCAATCCTCTTCTTCCTTCTTGACGCCAATTTGAGGCGAACCCATCGTCTCCCGTACACCCTGCGCATCCAGCCTTAGAGTATCAAGCTTGGCGTGCAAAAGCTTGATCTCCTTCAAAATATCACCCCCCATGCTCTGATCCATCCACGTTTCACAGGTGAGTATGCACGCCTCTTACAATGTAAGCTTCCGGAAGCAAGCACGCACCGACATGGGGTCTGGAAACACTTTAACAATATCTTGAAACTTGACACGGCTGATCTGCATTCCAGGCACCTCCTCTACACCGGGTATAGGGTCCTGTATTTCGGGATCACCCTCCGAACCATCCTCCTCGCTAGGAAAAAAGGAGCGCATGAACTTATTGTGCGGTGTGTCGATGTACCGCTCGAAGACGTGGACGAAAAGCAGCGCAGGGAACAAAAGCACGAGCATCACCCAACGATTCCACTGAAAGCGGGACCTCGATAAGTTTTTTTTCGCCGCTGGGTGCTTGACAGAGGAAGCCATACCTGAGCGTATTGTTTCTCATTCATGAAGAATCTAGTGCAACTCAGAGTCATGATTCATGCTGTCAAGCATAAGTGACTCACCCGATGGGGGCAACAATGAAAGCCTCCACCACATTAAACGGCGCAGGAAACACATAGTCATCTGGAGCACGGATCAAACCTACGCATATAGTTGAGCCCCAGTTTTGCCGTGTATCACTTCAGTGTAATAACCTACCAACGGTTTTCTCCGCGAAGAAGGCGAGGAACTCGGCGGCCGCATCATCCGTGACCTAGAAGCCAGTGTTGTAATTTCAATTCGCACACGATCAAATTTATAGTCCCGAGCACTTACGTCGGAATAGGCAGACGAGAACAACGAGATGAGGATGTTGAGGAGGATCACAGTAACTGTTGCAGACCATCTGCAAAATTCATGGGATTACCGGACTTTTCGGATCAAAGATCACGGAAAACCCACAGGTAATACAGAATGAGTCCCACAGGGTTCCGAGAAGCCCGATCGAAATCTGGAGATCTGGGAGTGTTGGGCATTGTCAGTCAGCGGTGCAGTAAGCTCGGGTTGTATAATGGTCATGACTGACTGCAACAATGCCTGAATTAGCTGGTTGATGACCTATGGGGCGTGCCGGTAAGCACAAATCATGCAACCGCCTGCGCGGGGCTGTGCACACAACGACGCACAATGTGTCCATGTTCTGTTTGACCATCTGCGGCGTCCACAGCGTACATGGCTTGAGCAAAACCAACCCCAAGGATGACGAGTAGCTATGATTCATCATGAATGCTCGCTTCTCGCATGAACGAAAAAGCATACTCCATAGAAAATGGCACTCTCTTGCATCATACGCGACACGCATATCTGCAATGTTCCAATGTACTTGAAACCGTCCAGTACAGTGATCAACTCTGTATCATCACGATAATTAGTGTCATGGGCATTGCTGTAACCAGGAACACTCAACTCATCCAAATAAACGGAGCAACACAACTTAGCACTTGAAAACTGGACATTTTATAATCCATACCAGGGTCCTTTTGAACGACCCCAATAACACGCAGCACAAATGCCCATGTGAGCAAAGCATCCGTGAGGAGACTGACAACGTTCCAAAAGCCAAATGCTCTCCAAGTGAAGTAACGAAGGATTTTGAAGACCTATTGGACACCGTTTGCTGTGAGATATTGTGCGTACAGGGAAACGGTTGGCACATACTTTATGGAGATCTTGAAAAATGCGTGAACGCAAACACAATCAACTTAAGTTGCAAAAGACTCCTTGATCCACGCAGTCCCTCACCCTCGATGGTATAAGCGAGTCCCATCATATAAAGCACGACTTCCCATGCGTCGAAACTTGGGTCCATCTGGGCCTCCAAAGGCTGTTGAACGGATTGCGAATATACGAATAAAAAGAAAAGCCAGATAACCATACGGATCCAAGTCTGATACCTGAACGCAACCCGCCCGCGTAATGAGAGTTAGGAATGGCAAATGGAATGATGAATGAGGGCATACCTTGGAACACCCATTCTGGACGGATCGAAGATGGATACTTCCCCGCGTTTTTTCATGTCTGTGTATGGAACATCTGTACATTTGGCTGAGTTTCTATCTCACGGAAACAGAGTTCTTCCGAGCTGCATCTTACAATCGATATCAGCCAGGGGGTTGTTTTTCTGCACCCAGTCGCCTCTCCAAAGACTGTTGACAACTGTGCGGAAAGAATGTTAGCAGCAAGCTTCATCCTCTGTCACCGTCTTGTACACTAACCCATCTGCAGTTCGGCAGAAGACAGGAATACAGTGCTGTACAAACGGCATTCAGCTTGAGGTAATATATAATATAGTAGCAAAAAGGTCACGCGTACGCATGTTGATCCGCGGCAAGTTCCAAAGCCGAAGATATAGCACTAGGCTCACCATCCCTATCGAGGTGGCGGTAGCGTGACGACATCGCATCATTCAAGCGCTCACTGTCAAGTAAACGCACAATACGTCTCGCGATGACCTCGCATGCAGATGCTATAAGACGATAAAGAAACAAAAGATATATAAGGCGTCAAAAGCGTGCAGGCAAATCAGCAGAATAATTGAGTTTCACCTCGCCCGATGTTCTCTCCGTAGTCGGCAGGGTTATGATTGGCATCATATATGAACATCTGTCTTGCCCTAAGAAGGCAATACGGCAGCTACAATACGGGTGGTTCAAGTACGCGTGGAAGAAAATCAAACAACCAAACACCGTACCGCTTCCTGAAAATCGCCAGCAGCCTTCGAGTATGCTTGGACAACTGCTGGCGTTGTAATGCGGGATGTTGGCTCCGTAATGGCACTTGGATCCACCTGAATCCCTCACCCAGCTCAGAATCCCGCAGTAGTATCATCCGACTGCTACACTCACCTCCAGAGGCAATAACTTCATCGTCAAGGCGCGAATTCGCTTCACAATCTCTGCCAAGCCATTAAACAACCAACACGACGTCATCAGTTACGGGAGGTGTTCAAGTTCGGAGGAAAAACCGCACTATCAATTGTCTCTGGCTGTGGCCTAGATAGGGTACTGGCAAGTAATCGGGCCCCGTCCTCGACGACGCCGTCATCATCCGCCATGTTCTTGCAATTCAGAAGTGTTTGTTCGTGTTTGGTTCGTGCGAAAACAGTGCGTAATCAACAGCTCCGTTTCAGGAGTTTAGGCCGAAACGATGCCAGTAAGAGATTTGAGCAGAGAAAGGTCGTATTGACCATATTTTAATCTTCTTCTGGTTTAGGCGTACCATTCATCTTTCAATGATGACGCTAGCGCACAGGTCGTGGGCAATATGGCCGTGTTACCGATCAAGACGCGCATACGAGGGCCGTCACCACCAGTAGGTAGGTAGCATCATCATGTGGTTCTCATCATTTCATTAACGCTCAATCGCCGATCGCCGAACCCATCCTAAATACTCGATCTACAAATCGGAATCGGAATCGAACTCGGACTCGTCGCTTGTTGTATATGTGTGGGTTGACTTTTAACATTGGCATTAACATGACAAAAAATAAAAGCCAACCCAAACGAAACGGACATCATCGACGAAACGCTCGACCTCTTCCGTGCCAACTCTCTCTTCCGAAATTTCGAAATCAAAGGCGCGGCAGATAGACTCTTAATTGTCTTGATACTCTTCGTATCTGATTGTCTTTCTAAAATCGCTGCAGCCAAGACGGTCCCCGCTAAAACCGAGGCTGGGAAACTGCTTAATACCCTTGCGGTTGATAATTTCCCTCTTCCTGGGGATGTGGGATTTGCACTTAATGCTCATTATGCTGCTCCGGCGAGTCGTGTTGATGCAGGTGAGTTGAGTCCCTCTCTTAAGCAACCCATCCCCACACATTATGCGCCGAAATGTGGTTGCCATAAAAGCCCCCAATACTCATCGAGCCTTCATATTCGCCACTACCTAGATTTCCTCCGGAGTTACCTCGTTCAAGCACGTCAAGAGCTTGCCGCAAGGCTCATAGAACGATTATACGCAGATGGAACAGGCAAACCAAGCAAGTGGTGGATGTCTTTCACAAAGCGACGATTCATGAGCCGCAACTGAGGGGAGAGGAAAGAAAGAAGAGCTAATCTGTAAACACTCAAGGAGGTGCGGCGCATGCAGTTTGGACTCGGAGCTCGTCTTGTCAGATGCACCACGATCCTCCCATTGTTATATCCGTAATATCTGTAAAACTGTCCTTGGTGGTGAGGCATTCCGGGGGGAACTCGGTTTATGACTCATGGTACCCGAGATGAGCATGGTTGATTACATTCGTCATATTAATTATTATTTGCGGATTAACGGGTTCTGTATTGCGGAGTACCCCGATTGCAGCGATCACATCCTCATTTGGCTCCGGCATTTATGTCGGCGGAGCGTTCGCAATTATGAAATTAGCATGCAGGCCGAGGAAGTGATCCCAGCGCCCCGAAACTACATGTCCGAAGCACATCCAAACCGTTTGCAAGATGGGGTGTCATGTGAAACATCGCGAAAGGGGTGTGTCTTTGCAATAGAGTCCTTCAATGATGCAAGATACTTGTCATGATTTACTGCTTTGGGTCAACCTGGGTGTGTGTGCAGCTGGAAAGAAGAACAGATTTGTCCAAATCCCATATCTAATGCATAACAACGCGAATTTCTCAGTCGATGACGGGTTTTCGGAGAGAGAGTTTACCACTCACCTCACCGCGCGTATGAGCTATTGACTTGCCAACGGATGTAGAATATCCCACAACTTTGAGCCGTGTGCCCCTATCACCACAACCAAACACCCGCGGCGGAAGAAGACCGAAGGAACCGAAAAAACGGGAAGGTACAAGGGACATTAATGGCTTTGAAAATAGTGCGATGGTTGTAACGTACAACGGAGCCGGCTTGAAGAACGATATGTTTAACGACACTGAGACGCGTGGTGGCCCTTCCAGGCAAACGAGGACTGATGTTGTAATACTATTCGGGCCGTTGAGGAAACATCATGGGGCTAAATCATAAAAATGCACGAACCTATCCAAAAGATATGCTGTGCAGGCCTAGAGATTTCCAGTCAGAACTGCTACCAACACATACACGAGGCGTTAAATCGTCACCCCGTGCATAATTCCAAACTTGTTGCACATGTCTGAGGTCATTGAGAAGTTTGAAACCTGGTTGCATTGAATGCGCAAATTGACGGACAACGTACCTTTGTTTACATCAATAGTAGCCACAAATTTCATGCGTTGCAGCTTCCCTCCGTCGCCAGGGACATCGGGCTTATCTTCCTCATCTCCAAGTATAACACCAGTCGTTTTTATGTACTTCCCCACTGTCTGAACGGCAAAGTATGGTCCATTACGAATGAAGGAATCGAAACTGAGCATAGCCTGTTTGACCGTCTCGGGATTGTCGTTTGTCTCGATTTGTGCGAGGTCCGAGATAATGTCTCCAGTTTTCAGGCCAGGTTTAACGCCAGGTGTCCGGTTGATGTCAAATTTGTTTGGCGCCATGAGGGGTTATTGAGAATGACAACAGAGGAAGGCAGAAGAAGTCGGCTTGACCGGGGAAGGGGAAGCGGGGGTGGGGCACAAACTGTAATAAGAGATGAGGTGTGCGGCGGCGTACATATAGTAAAGGAGCGCACGGGGAACACGGGGAGAGGAGGACCGGATCTCTGTGAGAAGTGTTGAAAAGCGAAGCGAGCGCTAAAGATATGGAGATACCCATGGAACATATTAAAGAGCGAGAAGAGTCAACTTGAAGAATGAAAAGATCAAGCAAGTTAATGAGCTGAGCAGTGAAGAACCAGGCAAGTTGCCGTTCGTCATCACGATGCGATGACATAAACAGTGTTAGTCACAATGTGTCACGCCCGGCTTTCTTTGTAACATCACCGACATTTCATTGACCCAGCCAACTTTTCTTGCTCTGAGCTCAAAGCCGTGAGATAGGACACTCTAGCACTTCGCTGTTTATGCCGGCGCCTGCTGCAACAGATATACCATCCACTACTTTAGCAGTTGCATCATCACCCAACATGAACGGCTCAGTCGTAGCGGTCGATCGGCGCTCTTCCTCGGATGCTACGTCCGTTCTTGGGCTGACGCCTCTCCCTGTGTTCCCATCAAAACCCTCTAGAACCAATGGTCATGCTCAACCATCACATGCCGCCACGAACTTGAACTTCATCCCACAATTTTCGCGCCAAACCGCTGCACCCTTGAAAGCGACTTCGACCATACCATCATCACCATCGTCATCATTGCTATCATCTCTCGCACACTCTTCATCTCTTTTTCCACTACCACAATCTCCAACAACGTTCCCCCATCCATCGGGCTCACGTCCGAAAAATGTCCAGGTGCAATGCAAAGCTCGCACGCGTGTCCCAACTCCCCACGGACCAGTTTTCTTACATATTTACCACAATAATATCGACAACAAAGAGCATCTTGCAATTGTGGTAGACCCCGCACAGTTGGCAGAACCTGAACTCGTATCACTCGAGGAATCACAGGTATTCATCCGGAGCCGGAGTTTGGACGCCAAGTGGCACTTTGGAGAGACGGATATGGAACGTTTAATTCGTGGTGCATATATAGGGCGATTAACCCCAACTCAAGCCATTCCATCGAAACCATCGGTACCAGCACCATTTATATCGCTATCCTCGCCGCCAGCACGGCAGCGGTTAGAATCGTGCGAATTTTCACCGCCACCTCCTCGTGGCAATGAACACGCCCCTTCTTCATCTCCTTCTAACGCGGCCTCTTCTTCGGTGCCTGCCACCCCTACTCCTATCGTACGCATTCATTCAGAATGTTACACAGGAGAGACCATAGGGAGCATGCGTTGTGACTGCGGCGAACAGCTCGACGAAGCTATCCGATACATATCACAACCACAACCACATCCACTCAAACCTCGAGAACTCCTTCACGGGCGCGGGGCCGTAATATACATGCGACAAGAAGGTCGCGGAATCGGTTTACTAGAAAAAATTCGGGCGTATAATCTACAAGATATGGGACATGATACGGTTTCTGCGAATATCTTGTTGGGACATGGAGCGGATGAGAGAGGATATGATGTTGCGGCTGCCATTATGCGCGATCTTGGACTTGACAGGGAAATACGTTTGTTGACAAATAACCCTGACAAGATGGAAGCGTTAAGGAGAGAAGGAATAACCGTAAAGGAGAGGCTACCAATGGTACCACGGACATGGACCGCTTCTACTCACTCACATATAAGAGGCGAGGCCTCAACAGTTGAAGTCTCCTCGCCATCCTCCTCTTCCCCATTGCCCTCCGCTGAACGCGTAGCAGGCGCAACCATGATTGGCGGCGGTGCGGTACATGGCGTAGATCTCGAGAAATATCTTCGTACCAAGGTCTTACGCATGGGACACTTGCTTGAACTTCCTACACCATCGAATCCACAACCGACACATCACGAAATTATCATTCCTTCACATCCACCGCCACCTAATAGTACATTTGTTGAACAGGTCGATAACCAGCCCTGTACTCGCGCCGCATCACCCCCTCTAGCAGCAGCAGCAGAGGTAGCATAAATAGAGAAATGCAGGGTAATACGAAGGTTTAGATTTAGAAGTTCTTATATAACGGTTTAATTAGTTCGTTACAATTGCTTTAGGTGACTGCACCACGCGCCACGCGTGACTATTATGGCGGCAGCGTGAATGGGAGCCGTTTTCCCGCGAAACGCAAGTTACGCTTATG
>Ga0307508_10004856_pt1 | contig 12946 bp, 15 predicted proteins | sample 9_EM_MG_FD_203089 | JGI IMG/M metagenome (GOLD analysis project Ga0307508, IMG submission 203089) | Populus trichocarpa ectomycorrhiza microbial communities from riparian zone in the Pacific Northwest, United States - 9_EM | ecosystem: Host-associated > Plants > Roots > Unclassified | place... | reverse complement strand
CCATGATCGAGCTGCGGCCGGATGGAAAGACCTTTCGAATTTATGGAGCAAAGTGGATCACTTACGCCGCTACCCACGAGCCTCCCGCTCCGCTCCCGGCGCGAGGGGCTGAACGGTTACAAAGGCAGCTGGATATCAACGACGCCGGTGCTGCCGGGCGTCTGGAAGCGAAAGGAGGGCGGCCACGTCGTTCGGCGTCGCGTGAACGACCCGAAGACGGGGCGACAGACGGAAATCTGGAAGGTGCTGGTCGACCTGACGGCACCCGAGGCGCTCGTTTGGCTGGATCAGGAAGTGGATCAGGTGCGGCGCGGCGAAAGGTCAGTGCCGATGCCGAAGCAGCCCTTCGCGAGCTACGCCGTTTCGCTGCTGAAGCAAAAGGTCGCGGCGGGTGACATCAAAAGCAAGGCTGGCATCGAGAACTGGGAAACCACTCTCAGCCGGCTGATTCGCGGCTCGCTCGGCGACTTCTTCGTCGAGGCCATCGAGCCACGAGATGTCGTGCGCTGGCGGAGTGAACAAGCCAAGCTGATTCAGCTGGGCAAGTACGCGCCTGCGACCATCAACACCGACCTTGCCGTGCTGAAGGTCATTCTGAAGCACGCCAAGATCGAGCTGGGGTTGCGCAGCAATGCGGCAGAAGACATCGCCGGTTTCGACCTGAGCCAGCACCCCACGTACTCGAGAGAGGAGCCCAACTCGCTGACGGCAGCCGAGCTGCGAGACTTCCTGGCGCAAGTGCGGGCGGACTTTCCGCAGCATTACGCCATGACGTATTGCGGCTTTGCGACCGGCTTGCGCCCGTCGTCACTTCGGCCGCTTCGGCGGACCGGGGTGACACCGGACGTTCTCTGGAACGAGGGGAAGCTCCTGATTCGGCGTTCACACACTCGTGGCGATGTCGAGATGATCGGCACCAAAACGGGGGGTGACGATGAGATCAGCGTGCCGGAGGAGCTGATGGACGTGCTCCGCTGGCACGTCGAGACGCAGCTGCGACCGGGGCCTCAACGCGAAAGCGAGCTCATGTTCCCGTCGGAAGTCGGCGGGTACCGGAGCCCGAGCTCGCTCGACAAGCCGTTCGCAGCGGTGACCCGTGCCATCGAGCTGAAGAAGCGGATCACCCCTCGGGCGATGCGACGCTCGTTCCAAGACCTGTGCCGCACGGCTGAAGTCAAGGACGTGGTCGCCCGCTCGATCTGTGGTCACGCGACCGAGGCGATGACGGTGCGGTACAGCAGCGTGAGCAACCAGGAGCAGGTCAAGGGTCTGGCGCGCATGATCCGGCTCATGGACCGCAGCCCGCAAGCCAAGCCGGCCGCCCCAATTGGGCCGGGTGGGGAGGGTCGCTCCTCAAGTGGGGAGGGTAGTGGGGAGGGTCGCTCCTCAAGTGGGGAGGGTCGCCCCTGAACAAAACGAAAAGGGCCGAAAAACTCGGCCTTTTTCGTAAGTTTTCCGGAGCGGGAGAAGAGATTCGAACTCTCGACGTCCACCTTGGCAAGGTGCGCTCCTCCGGTCATCAAACCCAGCTGCCCGTTTCGTCGTGGTGCCCAGGCTAGAAAGCTCCGGTTTGCCTAGAATCGCGATGACACGCTGGCGGGAGGCGAAGAGGCGGCGCGGATGCTAGAATCGTTCGTGTCTTTGGTCCTCGGTAAGGTGCAATCCATGAGCATGCCTCTTAGGTTCGCGGGTCCGATCGCTCTGACGTTCACGCTGCTCGCCTGTAGCGGCAGCGGCGGCAGCAGTGAGGTGACAGGTTCGCACCCTCACGACGGTACGGGCGCGAACAACGGCATGACTATCGAGCTCATGACGGGCGGGTCGACCGGCACCGCGCTGGGCGGCGCCAATGGCGTCGGTGGCGACCTCTCCAACCAGGTCCTCACGCAGCTGCCCGATGGGTACACGGCGAGCGACATCGGCGGTTACAAATTGGGAGCGGCCATCGTGCCGGGCATGTCGGCCGGCGGGAGCGGCGGTGGTGGCGGCGCGGCGCCCGGTAACTGCGGCAACATCTTGCTCGGCGTGACGCGCGACTTCCGTGGCGCTGACAGCCCGATGGGTCACCCCGACTTCAACGCCAACATCTCTGGCGGTGATGTCACGCCCAACTTGGTTTCAGGCGCGCTCGGCATGGACCAAACGCCCGTCTACTCTTCACAGTGCGAGATCGGCAATCCCATGCCGGCACCGACGTGCCCGTACGGCGCGCAAACGACCTCGAAGGCCAACTTCGACCAGTGGTACCACGATACGGCCGGCGTCAATGATCCGTACCTGGTCTCGATCTTCCTCGCGCCGCAGCCCGGCGGGCTCTTCACCTTCCAGAGCTTGCATTACTTTCCGGTCGACGGCGCCGGCTTCATGGACACGGCGCAAGGTAACGACGGCAAGGCGCACAACTTCAGCTTCACGACCGAGCTGCACACCCAGTTCTTGTACAAGGGCGGCGAAACCTTCAAGTTCCAGGGCGATGACGACGTGTGGGTCTTCATCAACAACAAGCTCGCGGTCGACCTGGGCGGCCTGCATCCGGCGCAAGAGCGCACCGTTGCGCTCAACGCCAGCGCGGCCATGTTGGGCATCCAGACGGGCACCATTTACGCGCTCGACCTGTTCCACGCCGAGCGCCACACCAGCGCTTCGACCTTCCGCATCGACACGAATCTGTCCTTCACCGACTGCGGCACCGTGATCCCGACCAAGATAAGGTAGAACGGATTTGGCGGGGAGCCGCGGGCGGGCCCCGTTCCGAAGCTCGGCGAAGCCCGGATCCTGGACGAGCTTGCGCGCCCGCACAGGCCAGCGGCCGCCCGGTTTGATAGCCTGGGCGCCGCCATGAACCTGCGCCTGCTCACGGTCGGAGACGAGCCCAAGCTGGAGGCCTTCCTTGCTCAGCATCGCGACGGCTCGATGTTCCTGCGCTCGAATCTGCGCACGAACGGCGTCGTGTATGGCGGCGAGGCGCGGCAGGCAGACTACATGGCTGCGTTCGTTGACGAGGTGCTGGTTGGCGTGGCGGCCCACGCCTGGAACGGCATGTTGCAGCTGCAAGCACCTCAATGGGCCGCGGAGCTGGCTCGGGCCTGCGTCTCCGCAAGTGGTCGTGAGGTAACCGGCCTGATCGGGCCGTTCACGCACGTCAAGCTGCTCGAACCGCGCTCGGCCTGGACGGCAAGCTCGCGCGCAAAGACGACGACAACGAAGGCTTGTTCGCCCTAGAGCTCAGCGAGCTCGTAGTCCCGGCAGCGCTGTCTCGTGGCGTGGTCACGGCTCGCCCGGCGCTTGCCCAAGAGCGCGACCTGCTGTGTGAGTGGCGCTTCGCTTACGATGCCGAAGTCTTGGGTGGCGCTGGCTCCGAGGAGGATCGGCGCAGGGCTGCGGGCAGCGTCGATTGGCAGATGGCCGAGGGCTTCGCGTGGGTAGCGCTCGAGAACGGCGTGCCGGTCTCGCTTTCGGCCTTCAACTGCGCGCTGCCAGATATAGTCCAACTCGGAGGCATCTTCACGCCGCCCGAGCTGCGCGGCCGCGGGTACGCCAAAGCGGCGATCGCGGCGCAGCTGCAGGCGGCGCGCGCGGCTGGTGCCGAACGCGCCGTGCTGTTCGCGAGCGATCCGCAGGCGATCCGTTGCTACGAGGGCCTAGGGTTTCGCCGCATCGGCGACTTTGGCCTCGTGTTGTGGTGAGCGGCGTTCATGCTCAATTGGCTTGGCGCGTCAGGCGGACGGTGTAGCGTTGGTCGCCAGCGTCGACGAACGTGCCCGTCAGGGTGTCGCCGCCGTCTTCGAGGGTCGCGTCCAGCTGGTTGGGCAGGACTTCGGGCGCCGTGACTTCGCAGCTGGAAGACGTGCAAGCACACACGCCGCCCCTGCACAGCGCCAAGGCGCCGCAGTCGACCGGCTGGTCCGACCCGTCCGTACAGTGGCCATGAAGATCCCCACTAAACTCCGCTGGCCCGCAGAAGTAGTCGGACCCGCTCGCGACGGGCGTTTGCAGCGCGCACCAGTCCGCGTACGGCGCGACGTACGAGATGCGGAGCGTAAGCCGGCTCGCCTCCACTTGGGCGTCGTTGATCGGGTAGCTGAAGCCTTCGAACAACGGGCTGCCGGTGAACGCGGGCGCGGGCCACTTGCCGGGCACCGGATCGGTCGCGCTGGTGGCGGGCACGGCTTCGGCGACCTCGCCCAGCTCGAGCACACCATCACCCTCTGCAGTGACCGAAAGCCGAAACCTGTCGGAGCCGGAGCTGTACTGGTGAGCCTCGGCGTGGCCGTCCCACACGGCCACGTAGTCAGAGAGTTTTTCCCCCGTTTTGGCGGTGGTCCCGAGATCGACCTGCCCGTTGCTCGAGCAGCCCAAAATGCCCAGCGAAACGGCGCAGACCAGCGATGTGCAGTTCATGAGTGAAACGTTGTTCATGTGTTTGCCTCCCAATTCGTGCGGTGAGTCTCCGTCGCGGATGGGATCCGTTCACTCTGCGCCCGAGCCGCAGCTGTGTTTGATGCGCTCCAAATACACGCTAGCAGGATGCGTTCGCTCGAAGGCGCTCCGCAGCGCGGTCGCCTGTTCGGGCTCGAGAGCGCAGCGCGCCACGACGGCTTCGGCCTCGCGCTCCTCGAGCAGCTTGCCGCCGCGCGTGCTTTGGCTGAGCTCCTCCAACAGCACGAGGGCCAGCCTGGGATTGCCTTCTCGCTGCGCATGTTCCGCCCGGCGTAGCGTGCGCAGCTCTTCGTCGAGCTGCACCTCGGGTAACTGTTCGCCGAGCGTGGAACGCGGGTCGGGTGGCGCGTTGGGGTCGGCGCGGCGCATGGAGCCGCTGCCCGTGCGGGCCCCTGAGTCACGCGGCTCTTGGCGGTCGCCCACAGCGGCGGGCGCTTGCGCCTGCGCCGCGGGCGGCGGAACGAGCGCTGCGGGCGTTCGTGCTGCGCGCTGAAGTTGCGGCTCGCTGACTCGAGCCGGGCGCGTCTGCGACGCCGCGTGGTAGCCCAACCAGTAACCAGCGCCGCCCGCCACGACCCCCACCAGCGCCAAGGCCGGCAGCCGCCGCGCCAGGATTCGGCCGACGTTGCCCAGGCGCGTCGCAGCGGAGCTGGGCAAAGGCGCTGCCAGCGCGCTCCCGAGCGCGACTCGGACTCGCGCGCGATCCGCCAGGTTCGGAGCCAGGCTGCGCCGGGCCTGCTGGAGCCAAGCTTCTGCTTCTTCGGCTTCGCTACGGGTCATGGTGCGAGCCGCCGTTCCGAGAACGCGCGACGAAAGTCTTCGCGCGCGCGACGCAGGCGCGTGTAGGCGGTGTTGAGCGGGATGCCCAACGCCTCGGCCACCTCCGGAATGCTGAGCTCTTCCAGCACTGCGAGCGCAAACACCTCGCGTTTCTTGTCGTCGAGGCTGGCCAAGAATCGCTCGATGAAGGCCGTGACTTCGTTGGCTTCGGCGTTGTCATGCGGGCTAGGGGCGCTGCTCGGCAGATTGCCACCCAGCTGCTGGGCGCGCCCCGTCTTTCGCTGGACCGTGCGACGGTAGTTGAAGGCCACGTGCCTCACGATGCCGAACAACCAGGTTCGGAAGCTGGAGCTGCCTTCGAAGGTGGCCAGGCGTCGATGCACGACCAGAAAAACATCTTGAGCTGCGTCGTCGAGCACGGCGGGTGAAACTCCCAGGCTGCGCAGACAGCGCCAGACGAAGGTGAAATGTTGCTCGTAAACCGAAGCGAAAATGCTGTCAGATTCGGCGCCCGTCGGGGGGGATTCGCTTTCGAGCACCTTAAAGACCAAGTACGGGCCCCCCACTAGTCTCCGGCGCCTTCCGCATCCGTTCACCGGCTGGCGCGTTTTTTCTCTTCGAGCTGGCGTCAGCCTTATGAGACGTGCCGGGTCAAAGCGCTAGCTCCAATCCGGCGCTCAAGCGTCCCGTCGGTGTTTCGGCGCGGTGCACGAGCTGATCGCCGTCGACCACGAAGTTTTTTCTGATTAGCGGAAAGGCCGCGCCAGCTCGCGCCACTAGTGAGAAGCCGTACCCGAGCGGCAGAGCAAAGCCCACGTCCAAGCGCGGCGCCAGCCACGGTGAGCTACCAAGCCGCGGCGTGCTGACCAGACCTTCACCCCGGAGTGAGCCGGCTTCGGCCCCGGCACAGACCGACGCGGAAGCCTTGGAGAGTGCCTTCAAGCCGCAAGCCGCGGCGCCCGCGAAGAGCAAATTGAACTTCCCGCCCTGCCCGCTGGCGAGATGAGCCTCTTGACTAGCGAGCAGTCCGCCGAACAACGTTACGCGAAGGCCAGGGTTCTTCCAGTCTGCTAGCGCCGTGGCTTCGAGGCCTGCTGCAAGAGAAGGCAACGTGCCAGTGTCGAGCAGCAAGGCAGCTCCGAGGCCGAGCTGGGGCTTGGCACTACTTACCGCGGTAATTCGGGCTTTTTCCGGCCTGGCAGGCAGCGGCGGCGGCGGCGTGGGACGAGGCTCGTTGGACGGCTGCGTGTCGGCGTCCGCGGTCTTGGGACTGGTGGTCTCGTCGTCGCGCGAGCGCATTGCGATGGCGGTGGCCACGGCGGCGGCATCCGCGACGTCCGCGCAAGAATGTCCCGCGAGCTCCCGCACGCGTGGCTCGCTCACTCCGGGATCTTGCACGCGGAGGGCGACGCGCCAGTCATCGGGCGCAGGGTTCGTGATCTGCACCGTGACCTCGACGGCAGTAGCGTTTGCCAAGGGCGAGCCGAGCAAGCGCTCAACCTCTTCTGTCACACTTTCAGCTGCCGGGCACTCGGCGGGCGCCTGATAGCGAAGCTGGGCCGCCGCCGCGAGCGATGGGCACGCCACGCCTAAAGCCACTAAAAGGAGCCAAATCTTCGCTCGAGACCGGCACAGTGGTGACGCGCTTGGAAACGGCACCCGAGCAGCATAGCGCGGCGTACCCCCCGTGACGCCAGCGCGATGGTGCGGGGTCGGCGCAGCCGGGCGCGCTCGTGTCTTCGTGTGAACAGCAGGCTGGTGGCGCGTCGGCTAGTGCCCTTGCTACCTCCGTACGGCCCTAGGCCGCAGCCATCCCTGACGATTGTTACTTTTGAGACGCGGCACTAGTCTCCGCAGCGTGGGAACTCTCGTCGTCATCGGTTTGGTCTTGTTCTTCTTCTACTGGGTCGGCTCGGCCGGCTCGCGCAGGCAGAACAAGCTCAGGACGCTCGAGACGCGCGGACTGCGCGGGCGCGGGCTGGTGCTGTCGAGCTCGATGCTGACCACCGGCAGCACCGTCAATGGGCAACGCTACGAGACGCGCACGATGACCCTCGATATCGAAGTCCCGGGGCGCGAGCCGTATGTGTGCACGGCGGCGTTCGTGATCCCGCGCGGCTTGGTCGAGCCAGTACCGGGCGCGTCGCTCGACCTGGCCATCGACCCTGGCAACAAGAACCTGATCTCCGTGCTGGGGCCGGGCGGCTTTTCGGGGCCGTGGCTGCGCGTCGGCCCGCCCGCCGCGTACTGAATCGACGCCGGAAAACTGCTCCCCGGATTGTTCTGACAGGTGGCCTGATGGGCTGTTAGCGTCGCGGCATGGCGCAGCAGCCTCCGTATCAGCCTCCGTATCAGCCTCCGTACCAGGCTCCGCAGTACGCCCAGCCGCCGGCCCGAGTGAGAGATCAGCAGATCCCGGCGCACGCGCACGAGCGCCTGACGGTGATGCGCGAGCACAAGTTCTTCACGAGCGACTTGTCCGTGAATGAATTCTTGCTGGTCAAAGAAGCCGGCTTCCAGCCGCTCGGCTTGGTCATGGGCAGCAGCATCTACTCCATCGGCGCGCAGCAGTTGGCGCAGGCCGCGCCGGGCGAAGTCGCGGCGCTGACGCAGGCGCTGTACCAGTCGCGCGAGCTGGCGATGGAGCGCATGGAAGCCGAGGCCGAGGAGCTGGGCGCCGACGGCATCGTGGCCATGCGCCTGACCGTGGCCGTGCACGCCTGGGGCACGAACATCGTCGAGTTTTTGGCGATCGGCACGGCCGTGAAACACGTCACCGCGCCCGGTTCGTACCGCACTTTCGACGGCAAGCCGTTCACCAGCGATCTATCCGGCCAAGACTTTTGGACGATCTTGAACTCGGGCTATCGGCCGCTCGGCTTCGTGATGGGCAATTGCGTGTTTTACGTCGGACCTCCGGTGCAGCAAGCGTTCAACGGTGAGCTGGCCGGTCCCACGCAAGCGCTCTACGACTCGCGCGAGCTGGCGATGGAACGCATGCAATTCGAGGCCGAATCGCTGCGCGCCGAGGGCATCGTCGGCGTCACCGTTGACGAAAGCAACCACACCTGGGGACCGAGCGTGCTCGAATTCAGTGCGGTCGGCACGGCGGTCGTGGCCATTCGTGCCGATCATCAAATCCCGCGCCCGACCTTGATTCTCACGGTGAACGGCTGATGGCGCATCGGCCGATCGATCTGGCGGCCAGCATTGCGCGCGTTGCGGCGGGCGGCATCCCGCTGCGCGCTGAAGAGCGCCTGGCTGAAGAAGCCGGGCCTCATTCCAAGCTGTTCACCAGCGATCTTTCTGTGAACGAATTCTTGCTCGTGCGCGACGCCGGTTGCCAACCGATCGCGCAGATCATGGGTAGCAGTATCTATCACATCGGACAAATCCCCGATTACAAGGGCAAAACCGCCGAGATTGAAGTGATCAGCGAAGCGCATCGCGAGTCGCGCCGCCGCGCGCTCGCTCGACTCTATCAAGAGGCGGTCGTGGTCGGAGCCGACGCGGTCGTCGGCGCGAAGCTGCGCGAACGGTTGATCACCATGGGCGCGCGCGGCAAAGGCGGCGACGACGGCGGCGAGGTGATCGAGTTCACGGTCGTCGGCACGGCGGTCAAAGCGCCGTTTTTGACGCATCCGCCCGGTCACCCGATCATCACCGATCTTTCCGGGCAAGACTTGTGGGCGCTGATTCAAGAAGGTTGGGAACCCTGCGCGTTCTTGTTCGACTACTGCAAATTCCACGGCTGGCACGTGACGTCTGGCAATAGCGGGCAGGGCGAAGTGACCGACGCCAACCAGGTCGTCGAAAGCGCGCGCCAGCTGGTGATGGAGCGGCTCACCGCCCAAGCGCGCGCACAGTCGGTCGAATTCGTGGTCGGCAGCGACGTCTCGATCGAGGTCAAAGAAGTTCCGTGCGGTTACGCCAGCTGCAAGCTCGACGATCTCGACGTCCTGGTGAGCTGGTTCGGCACCGGCATCCGCAGAATTCCGGGCTTTCAAGCGCCAGCGCGCGAGCTGCCGCCGCTGATTCTGTCGATGATGCCGCTCGGTAAGCGCCGCGATACTTCGCTGGGTAGCGACGACGACGACGCCTCCGAGGTCGAGCGCGCCGCCGAAGAAGCCGAAGAGAACGCCCTCGAGCTGGACGAAGCCAACGAGCCCGACGAATGACGAGCGACCTTCCCGAGCACGCGCGCGAACGCCTGGCGGACATGCGCGCCAGAAAGCTGTTCACGAGCGATCTGTCCGTCAGCGAGTTCTTGCTGGTCAAAGAGGCCGGCTTCGAGCCGCTCGGCCTGGTGATGGGCAGCTCGATTTACCAAATCACGCCGACGATTCCGCAGCTGTCGCCGAACGCGCCCGGCTGCGAGCTCGTCGACATGACCCGTGCGCTTTACCACGCCCGCGAATTGGCCATGAATCGCATGGAAGAAGAGGCCGACGCGCTCGGTGCCGACGGCATCGTCGGCGTGCGGCTCACGGTCAAGCTCGGCACCAATCCGTTGAAGCAGCAGTGGGACCTGTATCGCGAATGGCAAGACTGGGCGCGCGGCGTCGGCTTTCCGCGTTCGTCGACGCTGCTCGGCCAAAATTGGGGCAATTGGGCGCGCGTGGCGTACGACATGTGGGTGCACTACTGCACGCAGCTCGGGTGGCTGCAGGTGCCGCAGCCACCGTGGGCCACATCGCGCACGCTGCTGAACAGCGCGTTCGGGCCCAACGTTGCCGAGTTTCGCGCCATCGGCAGCGCGGTGCGCCACGTCGGCGCCGAGAGCTACCGGAACCGGCACGGCAAACCGTTCCAATCCGACCTCAACGGTCAAGACTTTTGGACGCTGATTCGCACCGGCTACAGGCCCGTGGGCTTCGTGATGGGCAACTGCGTGTACTACGTGCCGCCGCACTTGCTGCAAGCGCGCAATACCGAGAGCGTGGAGCTCGCGGCTTACACGCACGCCTTGTACGACGCGCGCGAGCTGGCGACCGAGCGGCTGCAAGACGAAGCCGAAGCCCTGGGCGCCACCGGCATCGTCGGCGTCACTTTCGCCGAACGCGAGCATTCGTACGCCACCCAGCCGTGGAACGCGGGCAACGCCGCGCTCGCCGCGGGCGAGCTGCTCGAGCTGTTCGTGGTCGGCACGGCCGTCGTTCCGACCGGAAAGGCCGGCGATCTGGCCAAACCCTTCCTGGTGCTCTCTGCCGGTGACGAAGGCGCCGCCGAGGTGAAAGCCGAATGAGACAAGTCAGGCGCCCCACGCCCGCGTTCAGCGAGCTATCCGTGACCGAGTTTCTCACGCTGGCGCGCGTCGGCTACTTTCCGCACGGCCTCGTGATCGGCTCGTGCATCTTCGAAGCCGGCAATCAATTCGATTGGACCGTGGCCACGGCCGAGGTAGCGAGCCTGAGCCACGCCCTGCGCTCCGCTCGTGGCCTGGCCGTCTCGCGCATGCGTGGGCAAGCGGCCGAGCTGGGTGCCGAGGGGGTGGTCGACGTGCGCGTGCAGGTCGAGCACGACGTGTGGCGCGGCGCGCGGCAGGTCGCCAAATTCGTGGCCATGGGCACCGCCATCGGCTTCGACCCCGCGCACCTGCCGATGAACCAACGCAACGTGCCACAGCTCTTGCTGCACGACGGCACGCCGTTCACCAGCGACTTGACCGGCCCCGATTTCGTCACGCTCCTCCGTGCCGGCTACCGCCCGATCTCGCTCGCCATGGGCGCTTGCGTCTACGGCCTCGATCCGCGCCACTTGCGCGCCTACCGCACCGAAGACGCCGAGGTTACCGAATACACGCAAGCCTTCTTCGACGCGCGCGAAACCGCGCTCGATCGCCTGCAACAAGACCTGTTCCGCGAACACCCGCAAGGCTCGCCGGATTCGCCCGCCGGCATCGTCGGCGTCTCAGTCAGCGAAGCCACCTACGGCGGCGGTCGCGACGCGCCAATCGTGGAATTCGCCGCCATCGGCACCGCCGTCGCCGAGCTCGCCCCCAACGATCCGCGCCGCGGCCCAGCGCACGCGCGCCCGCAAATGGTCGTGCCGCTCGATCGCTGAGCCGCCTTGCTCGACGCGCCCACCCCGCCGGCGAGCTTCGCGCTGACGCGGGCAGCTCGGGCGGAGCCAGACTGAACCGCGACACGCGTATTCTACGAAGCATGCACGCGCCGAAAGTCCGAGTCGAGAACGGTCGGATCCAGATCGACGAGCCGACGGATTTGCCGAACGGCACGGAGCTGTGCTTGCTGCCACTTGCGCCGCTCGCAGGCGAGCCGGTGAACGAGCTCGACGACGAAGAGCGGGCGGAGCTGCATCAAGCGATTCGAGAGGGCTTCGAGGACGCGAAGGCTGGTCGCACGATCCCGGCGGAACAATGGCTCGCTGAACTACGCTCGCGCCTGTGAAGCTCCGCGTTGCTGCCCGCGCTCAGCGAGAAACGGACCGCACTGATGCCTGGTGGCGCAAGAAGCGCCCAGCAGCTCCCGACTTGTTTTTGCGCGAATTGGTGTACGTGGGGAAGTAAGGTAGGCGAGTTAATGAGCGCCGCCCTTAGCGCCGCCCGCCGAGCTGCGAGAGCACCCAGGCGGCGCGCGAGTTTTGGTTGGCGTGGCGGGCTAGCGCTTCGGTCAGTTTCGCGAACCATTGGTCGAGCGGCAACGTGGCGGTGCGGAGGGCGATGCCGCGCACGACTTTCTTGTGTTTGGCGACGAACTCTTTGCCTTCGCGCTCGAGGGCGAAGTGATCGGGGTCGAGCTTCAAATCGATGCCGTGCACGAGCTGACCGTGGGCGCGAATTTGGCTGTGCTCGGCGAAGCCTTGAGCCAGGGCGCCGGCCAGCCGCGCCACGAACTCTTCGAGGTTCGATAGATCGACCGTCATGCCGCGCGCGATTTGGTCGGCGTCGATCGCGACCTGAATCTTGGAGCCGCAGTAGCGGCAGGCGAACGTCCGCCCGTCCGGCTCTGGAGTCATCACGGCGCCGCAGCGCTCGCAGGGGACTTGTTCGCTCACTCTGCCAAGATACGCGGCCTCTCGCGCCCGCGGCAACGCGCCGCCGGGCTGAACGGCTAGCCCCGGTTGCCGTGTCAGCCGCCCTTCAGGCGCCCAGGCTTGCCGCCCGGTAAATCGGCTGCGAAAGCGTGCGGCTGGTCGGTCGGCCAAGGTTTGCGAGACGGAAACGCTGGGCGGTGGCTACTTAGCCTCCGAGGAGACCCCATGAGCCCGCGTCGGTTCCCGCTACCCTTTCTTTCCGCCGTTTTCTCGCTGACCTTCATCACCGGGGCCTGCAGCAGCGCTAGCACCAATGGCACCCTTGCTCCTCCACCGGGCGGTGCCGGCACCGCGACTTCGGGCGGCAGCCCCGCCGCTGCTGGTACGGCTGGCGCCGCCACAGGTGGAACCAGCGTCGTGCCAGGCGCCGGCGGCACGACATCGACGGCCGGCTCGATCGGTACCGCGGGCACGACTCCAACCGCGGGCACGGCGCCCGTCGCTGGCACGGGTGGCTCGTCCGGCGGCAGCGGTGGCGCTTCGGGCGCAGCGGGCGCTTCGGGAGCGGCCGGAGCAGGCGGCATGTCCACGGCAATGCGCACGATGGGCTGCGGCATGACCCCGGGCGGAACAGACTCGTCGACCGCCTTCGTCAAGCACGACATCGACGTCACCGGCGTCGAGCCGGCGTTCGTCACCATGTATCCGCCGAACGCCGGCTCGGTCTACA
>Ga0307508_10004855_pt1 | contig 12946 bp, 15 predicted proteins | sample 9_EM_MG_FD_203089 | JGI IMG/M metagenome (GOLD analysis project Ga0307508, IMG submission 203089) | Populus trichocarpa ectomycorrhiza microbial communities from riparian zone in the Pacific Northwest, United States - 9_EM | ecosystem: Host-associated > Plants > Roots > Unclassified | place... | reverse complement strand
GTCCGGATCCGGGCCCGGGGTCCTCGACATTTGCATCCACGCCCATTACGGCCAGAGCTCGAAGAGTCAATTTCTGAAGTAGGGGCACCGCTTTTAACATGTTCCCAAGCTGAACGAGAGAAAATTTTGTTCATGGGCGGAGGCGGCGATACTTGGCTAATAATATGGTGACTATCCAGACTTGGTTAGGCGAGGCATCAATCCCACAGGCAGGCTGAATCGCTTGATGGGGGTCATGCACGTGGGCAGCTCTCAAAATCGTGGGTGAAACATTTCATTCGTTAAAGACGCCGAATGACCCCAGCTTTGAAGCGCAAGTCACAGTGACGAGAAGTTCCAGAAAACGAGCCGCCATGTTCACGTAGTCGACTGCTAGCACGAACATCTTCCATCTTGCCACATGAGGTAATAACAATTTCATCGCCATCTCAAGATGTTCCATAGTGTAAGAATGACGGTCCTTCCCTCGCACTCTTGGAGACCAGCAGAGTTCCATGGTCAGCGGGCTGTCGCAGCTCCGTTCGAGGCATAATTCCGTCCAGAGGAACCTGTCTTTGTCTTTCTCGTCTGTTGTGAGTCAATACGTGTAACTACAATCTCGGGTGTTGACAACACAACTTGACGGAATCTCCTGCAAACTTCCGACAAAACGACTTGAGGCTTCTTCGACCGGTTGGCGTTGCCCGAGCCGTCAAGCTCGGAATCATCGTCGCTCGTCTCATCATCTGAATCAAAGAATCAGAACATCTAAACTCGCTTGTTTCATCCTCCCCAAATTTCCCCTGGCCAAATGATCTCGGAGGCGAAGAACAAGGATGCGAGAAATTAAGCAGGGAGCTTGTCGGGTGGGTTCAGAGGCTATATGACGGGGCCAGGACTAGTGACTTTCACCGACGATTGAACTTTCGTTCTTGTTGGTGGATCCCCTTTCGAAGCCCGCGAAAATAAGCCGAGCAACGCGCGATGCCGTTCATCTCGAGGATAAAAATAAGGAAACAATTCCCTCAGATATAGAATGTAGACTCGCCGACAACGGAAGGTCCCCCCGAGCCTAGAGTCGATGAGTCGATGACGCGAGCCTTAGGTAAGCGCGCGCGTGACACGAGCAACTCGTCACAACGAAGTGCCGTCCACGGTGCACCCTTCGCTGACGTTAAGAAACAATAGTCAGTGCTGTTCTCGTTTCGCCGAAATGTTGCTTCCAAATAGTGGAAACACCAGACAAAAATAGGAAGCTCACTCAGAAGCGGGTGGCAGTGTGGCCGTGGCTGCGCTATTCAGAATTTCAGAGATCACCCGTATTTATTCGGATTTCCTTTTTATCAGACCTGACCCCTTTCTACCACCATCGACCTCGCAATCGTCAGACATGGGCTTTCTCACTACTGTACCTTCGACTGAGCATTGTGAAGACGACGTCCACGAACTATCTACGACGGTTTGTGAGTTTCTTTGTTGAATGACAATCGAGCAATAATATTCACTGATGTGAATATTCCAGATGGCTCCGCTCTAGCTGGATCGGGTATACCTGCGTTTGAGGTGATGTTTTTTTAGCTTCCTACGTAGTGATCAAAGTGCTCACTGAATGAGCGATTTTGATCGCATTGTTTCGGAACCACTTTTAGGTACGATAATGATCTGCTCTGATCGGCGGCTTATTTAGCCGTGGTTTTTGTCAGATGCCTGAGGAAGAGATGCCCGCTCGCACGGCGGCGCGGTTCATCCAAGATGATCTTTTGATGGACGGGAACCCTTCTCTCAACCTCGCGTCATTTGTTACAACTTATATGGAAGAAGAGATTGAGAAAGTCATGATGGAGCAGTGAGTCTTCGTGATATGCATGCATGCATAGATTTCTCGCTTCCCTTGACTGAATATATGCTTGCGATCACAGCTTGAAGTACGCGGCCAATGCGTCGGCTAATGCGTAGAAATGAGAACTAAACACTCATTCAGTGTCAATTTCATCGATGCGGAGGAGTACCCGGCTAGTGCAGATATTGAAACGCGTTGCGTAAATATGTTAGTTCTTGCAACCCGCACATGGTATCAACAAATAATGACGGCTCACTTTTCGCTTCCAGCATTGCTCGCCTATTTAACGCTCCTTTGGACAGCCATGAGGCCGAGGCGCTTGGCGTCTCTACTATTGGATCTTCTGAAGCTATTATTCTAGCTGTTCTTGCAGCTAAGAGGGCATGGATGATTAAACGAAAGGCTCAGGGAAAACCCACCGATAAGCCCAATATTGTCATGGTGGGCATTCATTTGCCATTATATACTCCTGGTGGCTAAATCGCGCTTTAGAGTTCTGCGGTTCAAGGTATGTGATGTTGTTTGAACATTGTAAATCAAGTAATTTGGACGATATGCTTCAGTGTGCTGGGAGAAGGCTGCTCTATACCTGGAGGTTCGACGATTTTCACATATTTCCGGTCGCGATGTTTATCCTCTATGTCAGGTGGATGAGCGCTACTGGTATTGCAGTCCTGGGAAGTATGTCATCGATCCCAAGGAAGCAGTCGATCTCGTGGATGAAGTTAGCATCAGTCATACTTATAATCGTCCCGCTCCCTGAAGCATTTCGACTGTCAGAACACCATACTTGTCGTGGCTATTCTAGGGACGACATATACCGGCCAATACGAAGACGTCGAGACTTTAAACAATGAGCTCGAAAAGAAGAATGCCGCAACTGGGTGGGATGTGCACATCCACGTTGACGCAGCGTCTGGCGGCTTCGTCACTCCTTTTGTCGTACCAGAACTAGTATGTCGGAAGAACCTTGATTAAGCGTCATTCCTGGGAATCAACATTGCGTGTAGAAATGGGACTTCCGCTTGCCCCTTGTCTGCTCTATCAATGCATCTGGTCACAAGTACGGCCTTACCTATGTAAGCTCTCTATATTTCAGGCTCTGTTCCTGTTATTCAAGCGATTATCGTAGGCTGGCGTTGGGTATGCTCTTCAATATTGTACTTTTCCGCCTCTTACATGAGCCCTTCAGCTGGGCTGTCTGGCGTAACAAATCATTCCTGCCGGAGGAGCTTCTGTTTACCGTGAACTACCTTGGTTGGCATACAGTTGCGCATCAGATACCTTGCTGCCGCCGTCTGACTCCTGCACTTCCAAGGTTCACCGCAAGTTTCATTCACCTTGAACTTCTCCAAGAGTGCTGTTCAGGTCATCGGGCAATGTGCGTCGTTCGACTGCGCTTGGTTGTATTGTTATTTATCCGTGAACACTCCAGACTATCAATTCATTCGTCTTGGCAAGTCTGGGTACAGGGCGATCATGACCAACGTGACTCACTTCCACTTCTTCTCACATGGTTTGGCTGATGCGTTTATTACATAATAGCTCACACGAACTGCGGACTATCTCGCTGAAGAGATTGTAAAGATCGGCGGTGGCAATCGTTTTGAGATCATGAGCGAGGGCAACGGAAAGGGACTACCTCTCGTTGCATGGCGCTTCGTCGGAAAGGAAAAATATGACGGTGAATGACGTTCATTTGCATCCAGTTAGCCTACGTTTGTTGACTTTTTCGTTATAGAGTTCGCAATTGCTCGTACCCTTCGTGGGCGCGGTTGGATTGTGCCTGCTTATACGATGGTAATCAATCTCCCAGTTCGAATTCTGAGTGACATACTCATCCTCACTCGTTTGCACCCAGGCGCCGCACACTGAGCATATGAAACTACTTCGAGTTGTCGTCCGCGAAGATTTCAGCAGGAGCCGTTGCGAGATTTTCCTCCGCGATCTCAGGGATGCGGTGAGCCTTGCATTTACACGATGCGAAATTAATGAATCCGTGTTGATGGAGAGTGGCTGTAGATGCACAGACTTGACGAAGCGCCGCCCGAGGTGCATGCATATCACGCACAGCAACACGCTGTTCAAATTCATAAGAAGAAGAGACGTGACTTGAAGTACGTGTTGTCATCATTCGAGTCATCAACCGGTCCTGGCTCCTGGTCAATCGGGAGACCTCTCTCGTTCTACACTATTCGTGCATTTTTCCTGTGGCTTCGAAATATCCTGAACATTGTACTTTGCCGCAGGCATCATCACCATGAAAAGCATTCTCTCCAAGGCAAGACGGGCAAGACCCACGGAGTGAGTCTTACCTTCTTAATTGCATCTGTTATATCGTTGAACATTTTCATGGATCAAATTGCTAGATTTGCTAAATGTGTTCACGCCATGCACACATGCTCTCACAAAAACAAACCTTTTCATTGGCTGTACCATGTGGCCGTGTATTCGGGGTAAAAATCAATCATGTGTGTACTATAGTTGCCTGCATCATGGTCAATATACAAGCATTGCCGCAATGTCGGCGTTCCATAAATGGATTAGCGAGGCATCTCAATTGCATGTGTCCTCTAGAGCGATTAAGATAACAATTTAGGATATCCTAGTAAATCTAAAGCCAAACATGGTGAGGGGGTCATTAACTCAACCAAAGTCCAGAGGAAACGTACTTCATCAAATGGTCTAGTATCCGCTATGCAACTCTCCCAAACCTCATTCACAGCGCGCTCTGCATCCGTCACGCTTTTGCAATCAGGATGTTGAGCTACTGATAGAACGGCTCGTCTTCGAACGCAAACCTGAGTGGAAGAAATAAATGAAATGAGTTATTTTATGAACACGAAAGATAGCAGAGAGGAAACTGAGAAGATATGAGGAGTCTTATGTGCCTGATGATGATTGTTAAAGCTTAATATCCCTCTCCTCATTAATTCTCGATCCCATTTACAGTCGCCACTTAGATTGGCTGCTCGTATCTGTTTCGTTTTGCAGGGATTGGTAGGTAAATGCATCATTTGAAAAAAAACTGATACCGAATAAAACTCACCTCGCTGCATGCGACATGGCGCAAATTGGACCAATCAACCTTGAACTTCGCATGATCATACAAATGCAAAAGTTCATGAACGATAGTATCTTCCATATGTTTCTTGTTTAGAAACCCATCCTGACAAAGGAGAACTTCCTGCAATTCGGGACTAAACCCGCCTGCTCTTTCCTTGTTACAAGGATGACAAGATAGATTTGATGAGTTGACTGAAATTCCGTGACGAGCGAGGTGTTTGACCATGAATATCACAGCCGGACCTAGGTAAAAAAAAATGCAGAAAGAGAATCAGCGAGAGATGTTGTGTCTATATTGTGAAACATGATAGGCATACTAGACCGCAAAAGGTCGTTCCGCCAAAGGATACACGCTTGCCGCTGGGCCCTCAAAAATTCTTCGCCTTTCCCGCGCTCTCGCGCACTCGCTTCTTCAGGCGACAAACCCAATCCGGTGAAATTAACCAGTGACTTCCTCCATCGTTCAAAAGCTGTTGGACTTGATGGGGTGGACGATGTTTCGCCCATTTAGGCAACGAAGCCGGGATTTGCCGAAGGTTTGCAACGGGGCGTCGCTTTGAAAGGCTCACTCGCCCGCCTCCCTGAGGACAACACACTTGACTGCTCGTGGTTGCTCCTCTTGAATGATTTGCCAAAGACATCTCTACGCATAGCCCTCTTCCCAGCAGCCAGGGTTGTGGTCGTCCGGAATTGCAACGAAACAAAACGATGCAGCGCGAGTCAGCGCGTCGAGGATTCTCGATCCAACATCAAAAGGTTGCGCTCCATGTCGACTTGGCAGGATTTATTAGAGGATATACGGAAATCACCATCGTACCCAATATTCCAACCCTTCGCACAATTCACATACATTCTCGACAATGCATCATTCACCGCGTCACAGTCGCTGATCATGCCGCCGACTTCGTCTTGCAAGACCCATTCGCTAATTTGGGCCCTACAAAACCGGATGATGTGCACAGTTTCCCGGAAATCAAGCGAAAGATGTTTAGTGCACTTTCTGATGCAGACCAAGGTGAACTGTCGATAGCCATTCCTTCCCCCCTGCTCCCCGTCCCTCGTCCCCTGCAGACAGCTACAAGAGGCCCTTCATCAGCAAAGACAAAAAATGCGCTTCCCAATTCCATTGTAAACCCATCTTCGGAATTCGCGCCTCTCGCTGTTGTCATTCACTACTCCCTGCGAACACCTCACGACGGAGTGCAGTTCGTATTACCTACAGACGCGTACCCATACGTAAGCATAATATCATGAGTATCGATCATACAAGGTAGCTTATCGAGCTATGCTAGCGAGTTCCACACGCATTTACCCGCCCTGTGTCTGCTGATTCGGCGCGTTGCTGGGTTCCCTGTGTGGACTCGTTGTGGGAGCGCCACGCCTGGGATTTTGAATTTGTCGTGCCTAAATCCTTAGGTGGGCGCATGGAGGAGGATATGGAAACCGACTCTCCAATGGAAGTCGACGATGAGGAGGTTTCCGTGGTCGTCCTTTGCACAGGGGAGCTGGTGGAAAAGCTAGCACATCCCCATGACTCGCGAAAGACAATATTCGTTTATACCCAAAGTGCCCCGACCTCCGTGCAGCACGTCGCCTTCGCCATCGGACCCTTCCAAGAGCACACTATTCCAATAGATCCGCCCTCAGAAACTTCCCAAACCGACTCCTCAGGACTTACTGTGGCGTCCAAAACCCCTATGCGCGTTTACTGCCTTCCTGGCTTGGAGGCGCAACTGAGCGCCACCACGTCTTTCTATCGCTCTGCCATGAATTTTTTCACTTCGGAATATGGGTCTTATCCTTTCGCATCGCACAAGCTCGTGTTTGTGGATGAGTTGTCGGCACCACGGTTCGAGGCCGCTACGATGTCGATTGTCAGCAACTACATTTTGCATGGCGACGACGCTATCGAACAAGTTTATGACTCGAGACAGTCTCTCAGTCACGCCTTGGCATGTCAGTGGGTTGGCATCAATATTATTCCGAAAACCTGGGCAGATGTTTGGCTCGTGAACGGTTTAGGGTTGTACATCACGGCACTTTTCCTTCGCCGACTATTTGGCAACAACGAGTATCGATTCCGTTTACGGAGGGATATGGACCGTGTTGTTCGACAAGACACTGGTACGATGCCGCCCCTTTGTTGCCCCAACGCCCTCGAGCCTCCGGACGGCGCTGTGCTCTCGTTTGTCAACGTCAAAGCACCTCTGGTACTCTATATACTCGATCGTCGTTTGGCCAAGTCAGGAACGGCGCTTGGGTTGTCTCGTGTACTGCCAAAAATTTTCCTGTCCGCCATCAGTGGGGAGATGACAAACAACACAATATCAACACATTCATTTCTTCGAACTTGCCGCAAGGTCAGCGCGGTGGATGTGCGTTCTTTCTCGGATCAGTGGATCTATGGGAGCGGTTGTCCCCTTTTCAGCTTCCATGCCACGTTCAACAAGAAGAAAATGGCTGTTGAACTGTACATGACCCAAGTTTGTCCTGCCTATCAGGCCAATGAGGGCGACCCCATTCGTGTGGCACTTCTCAAGCCTGTCCAAACTTTCGAGGTATGTGTCATCCGCCTCACTTCCCTCCATCTTTCCTCTCCGTGCGGTGCTCACGTATTTCTCGTTAATCAGGGCACGCTAACAGTCCGGATTCACGAGGCGGATGGGACACCATATGAACACGTTCTTGACATCCGCAGTGACCAGAAGAAATACGAAATATTATTCAACACCAAATACAAACGGGTGCGCCGGAATACCAAGCGTTACTTGGCACGTAAAGCAGCAGCCGCAGCTGCAGAAGCTGGCGACGCGGAGGCTGCCGAGGCGTTGGATATGATTGACACAGGGTTCGAGCTGAGAGAGTGGGAGAATGAGGCGCGGCGGACTTACTGGATGGTCTCTGACTGGACCGAGGAAGATGAAGCACTCATGAATGGGGCCGCTTATGAGTGGATCCGGCTTGACGCTGATTTCGAATGGATATCCTCGATCATGTTCGAACAGCCAGACTACATGTGGGTATCGCAGCTTCAGCGGGATCGAGACGTTGTAGCTCAGATCGAGGTTAGTCACAATCATATTTCGCCTCGTCTTCCCCATTCACTCTACTCTTAGGCTCTTCATGCGCTCGCCAGTCTCCCCACTGCGATAGTCTCAAGCAACCTTACGAAAACCGTACTTGTTACTAATTACTACTACAGAGTGCGTGCAGAGGCTGCACGCCTCTTAATTGCCGTAAGCTATCTCCTGGTTCCGAAACGAAGTCCTTGCTGATATGTGGATGTTCGTAGTGTGCTACGCCCGCTTTGAAGGACATCGGGCTATTGCATTTGTGCAAGCTGTTCACCCGCTATTGTTATAGACCCTCTACCGCCTCAGATCCCTTTAGAAGCAAGTTGGTTCCTCGCCCAAATGACTTCTCCGATTTTGCCGAATATTTCGTGCGAAAGGTGGGGCCATCATTCCCTTCTTCTTGCTAGCTTTTGGCTCATGCTCCCTGTCATCAGAGTCTTGTCATTGCCATATCAGAATACCGAGATGCAGAAGGCAAAACAGGACCTTTCGTGCGCCGTTTCTTGATCGATCAGCTTCATTACAACGACAACACACGAAACCAGGTAGATGTTTTTTTTTATCCTCTTATTTCACCTTCACTGAGGCTATCACAGTATTTGGATCACTTCTACATTTGCACCCTTATCTCAGCACTTGGCCGCACATTGCTGCCAGGAAAACCTCCAGAGATGTCAGAATTGACGCGAACGGTGTGGACTCCGGAACTTGACGACGAGGATCGAGAAGTCCTCGAGCTCGCGGCCGTAGAGATCGATCGCTATCGTGAAATGGATAGACTCAACCCTTCCCCCCAGAATGCGATTTCCATAGCGGTGATTGAGGTGATGTCCAGCCATGAGTGCGCTAAAGGCGGCGTCTTAACTGACCAATCGCATCCAGTGGATGTCAATGTTACAGCAAGGCTCCATTCTCCCAGCGGATTGGCGCACATTCATTGCGTACACGCGGTGGGCAAGTTCCTTTTCCACATTTATCCGTACATTTATCACTTTTTGCAGTGAGGGAAATTACACGCCGGTCAGGATCGCAGCATTCGAGGCCTTGCTGCTCAATAAATGGTTCTCAAGGAAATTCCTCGCTCGATATATATTTGCTGTAATTGCGAGCGACTCGTCCCGAATCGTTCGTCGATTCGTAGCTCGCGCAACTATCACTAGTCTTGGCATTCTGGAGGCCGTGGGCGATATTCGCTATAATGCCAAGGATGGAGAAAAACCTGTCCTTATTGAAGAGGATGGCGCCTTTCCTGCAAACGCAAAGCAGGCAAGGAGAGGTGACGCAGAGCAGGCATTGAAGGCGATTCGGAAGGATGCTGGAAAACAGAAAGGCATTCGCGACATATTCATACCAACTTTCTTGTGAGTTGTCGGTGAAGACTATTGTGCTCGTGTTAACGTGCTTCTAGGTCCCATATGCTTGACCACGACACGCGTCTGTCGCTGTTGAAGCTTGGCGAATTCATTTACCGACCGGACCCAGAGGCCCTTCCGAAGTTATCCATCAAGCTTGCTGCCGTCCCTGGTGCCTCGTCAAAGTCTGTTCCCATTCTAGCCCTTGATACTTCCCAACAAGCCGAGCCTCCATCCGTCCCGACCGAGCCTCCCAAGCAGCCCGAACTGCATCCCGAACAGCTTGCACCCCCTGTCATAGATGAGTCTGCCATTACCGTAGACGTGGACGATTCAATCGTACTTCCCCACGTTGACGCACCAGGTGAGCTACTCAATAACCTATCTTAATTGAAATCTGACACCGTTGGTTTTATTAAGACGTTCCTGAAGTGGCCAAGCCGGCCGTTACAGCCTCTCCGAAGAAAAAGAAGGAGAAGCCTATCCCTAAGTCACAAGCTGCGGGAATGGGTGCAAAGGACGTGCAGACATGTCGCAACGTCCTTAAGAAGCTGGTAGGGAGCAAACTGGCGTACTTCTTCCGAGTGCCCGTCGATCCAGTGCGAGACCATGCACCTGGGTCCGTCTTACCTTCTTTCCGGCCAGTTTTGGACCCTAACCTCCCATTGTTCAGGTACTTCGAGAAGATAGCTCACCCCATGGACCTGGGTTCCATGGCATACAAGCTTGATAATGGCCATTACCCAAGTCGCGACGCTTTTCGCAATGACTTTGAGTTAATGATCACCAACGCCAAAACATACAATGCACCGGGTTCGCCTGTGTATCAGGAGGGGGAAAAGTTGAAAGCGTTCTTCGAAAAGAGTGCGTTTTATTTCAAAATTCATGGCACAATATCTCACCACACTGTTCACAGCTTGGGATCAGGTTAACTCCACTTTGGCCGCCATGGGTCACAAAAAGACTAATGACGCAACGCCGAGCCAGCCAGTCGAAGTTCCAAGCGTTGCTCCACCAGATGCCTCGACTACTGAGCCGCCTAAGCACGTAGAAAGTGTGCCGTGCGTGCACGCAGCAGGCCCTGTGAACGGTGTTGATCCACTGAAACCTGACCCGGACGTCACACTTCCGGCGAACTTGGCACCCGCAGCGGAGACACATACGGAAACGCCAATTGTTGACATGCCTGCGGCCACTCCAACTCCACCTAAGCCCGTATTGAAGTTCAAACCTCCTAAAGCCAAGCCAAAACCAGACGCCCCCGTAGCCCCAGCAGCAAACGGGGATGCCAACACGGAGTTAGAAGCCCTCTTGTCGCCCGATACGGAGAGCAAAGCTGCACCTGCCAAGGGTGCCGTTGCCGTTGCTGATGCTGATCTTTTACTCGGTGAGCTCGTGGACGAGATAGGGGTGGATATCAAGCCTCGTGGCACGCCTTCGTGGAGCTCTAAGAGGAAAGGAAAGGATCGAGCCGACGGCCCCCCGCGCCGTCTCGTTCCGGAGAGTGCATCCCCACAAGGGAGCCCAGCGGCCCCGGCCCCTGCGATCTCCCCTGTCAAACCACTACCTAAGAAAGCCTCCTCTTCAAATGCCCCGAAGGCTCGGGATCCCATGGCTGATGCCCACCCCATCGATACCAAACGATGCAACGACATCATCAGGAATCTCACTGACGTCAATACGTTGCCCGAAGTGGGTTGGTTCCTGCTTCCGGTCGACCCAATCGCATCTGGTTGCCCGACGTGAGTGGCATCTACTTTTGCACGTTTGTCCCTCGACTCATCCTTAATCTCTGCTTCTAAGGTACTATGACGAAATCAAGCATCCTATGGACTTCCGGACGCTTTCCGAGAACCTGGCGCGTGGAGAATATAAAACGATGGAGGATTTTGCAGAAGGCCTTTATCTGATTTTCCGGAACTGTCGGAAATTCAATCCACCCACCACGTCCCCCGTGGTTGCAGCAGACATAGTGGAGCGCGTTTTCAGGCGTGAATGGGGCATTGCGATGCGAGGGCGGTTGACTACGTCTGAAAAGAGGCATCTGGTTTCGTTCCTGGAGAAACTGCGCAACGAGGGCGAGTAAGTGCGAAAGATGATTCCCTGTCGCTCTCACTGAATGCTGTCGTTTGCAGCTACAAATGGTTCAGAGATCCTGTGGACCTCAACATTGTGGCCGACTACACCACGAGAGTTCCTAAGAAAGACATGCGAGATCTCGGTACCATCAAAGCAAAACTAGAACAGAACAAATACGAGTCGCCTCTCGACGGCATCATTGCCGATGTTGCGCAGCTCGCCCGCAACGCGCACAAGTACAACGGGAGCCACGATTTGGTGGCCATTCTTGCTACACAGCTGGAGGAGAGGGTCAACGCCGAAATAGCTTCTCAGAGAAAAGGCTTAAAGCGGAAAGGCGATGAAGGGAGTGGAGGGAAGCCAGCGCATCCCAAAGTCACTGTGAACGGCGGGCACCCGCCGAAGAAAATCAGACTTTCTCACACCAACGGACATTAGCCCTATTGTATACCCCCTGCAATGTTTCTTGCCATTATTTCATTTGCTTGTCCGCTCTGGATGCGAATCGTGTCAATAGATGAACTGAAGCCCAAGCAAGCAAGTGCGTTTTTGCATTTTTGAGGTAGGCACCAGCATTAGGCAAGACAAATCAACGGACCGTGCACGTGTTCCTCGCATCGTTTAAGACGCGCCGAAAGTCATTTCTGACGGTGGCTGTGCAACTAAATCACTTTCCAATTTAGCACTGCATCGCTGCCTGACGTTGCAGGCATGCAGTTTTCCTTTCTGAAATGCATAGAAACGCATGAGGTGACGTATCTTTACACGACTAGCAAGAAAAAAGCGAAATATTCCACGAAAAGCGCGACACGTCTTTTTGTGAGTCTGGTTTGCAAACCCAAGCACGGTTCACGCGGTCCGAACGCGTCGCGCTTTTCATCGCTTTCGGACACGCAACTTGTGCAGGGACGTAGAGGAAGGTTAACAGAATGTGCTCATGCAGCTCGCTTTCCTGAAAATGCCGTTGGTAGCGAGAAAATTGCGAAATACGCTCCAATTTTTTCAGGTTGAACTGGCATTTTCGCAACTCGGATTTTTTTTGCGGATTACAGGAATGCCTCACCCACGTCTGCACTTGTTAAGCACATGCCTAACACTTCAGATCTTTCAGTCAACAGTGTCCCATCCGTGCCATTTAGGCGGACAGGTCTCCGTGGACGGTTCACACTTATAACTTGAAACTTATATCTAGTGGAAAGTGTACATACCAACATACGTATATACATATATACTACCGAAGTGTACACATACCGACGCGCCAATGTCCTGATGCGCCAATGTGCCGATGCACGCTGGTGTCATCGCTCTCGGCAGCAGCTGCGGCGGTATACAAATGAATGTAAGTCCACCGGTGCTATATTTCATAGCCTCAGTCTCATATTGTGGTCAAGCGGCCGCGGCTGCAACATTGCTGACCCCCCAGCTTTGATATGCATCACGATTAGGGCTCCGCGCAAATCGGATTCCCACGGATTGGCACCAATCCGAACCCCGATTTCAGTACAATAAACTGATGCCAGAGACTTGAATCTTTTGGAAGCCTGATGGATTCGTCT
>Ga0307508_10004854_pt1 | contig 12948 bp, 10 predicted proteins | sample 9_EM_MG_FD_203089 | JGI IMG/M metagenome (GOLD analysis project Ga0307508, IMG submission 203089) | Populus trichocarpa ectomycorrhiza microbial communities from riparian zone in the Pacific Northwest, United States - 9_EM | ecosystem: Host-associated > Plants > Roots > Unclassified | place... | reverse complement strand
CAGCGATCAGCCCGGCCGTGCCGGTCGGATTCCACTGCAGGAAGGCGTCTCCGTTGCTGATCGCGTAGGTCATCCGGCCCTGATTGTCCTTGCCCGACTTCTCGAAGCGGAACACCTGGGTCTTGTCAGCGGCGTCGCAGGCGGCCGTGACCACGGTCAGCGGATTGGTTCCGTTGCTGCGGACCTTGAGGCACAACGCTTCGCCGCTGGCCCGCAGCGTGCCAGTCTTGATCAGGTGCGCGGCGGCGCCGGGCGAGACCGGGGTGGGCACAAAGAGCGCCCGGCCGCCATAGTCCCCGGTGATCTCGACCCGGCCGCTCGACCCGACGGCCATCACCGATTCCGGCACCTCCACGCCGTTGTCGAGCACGAAGAAGAAGACCTGCCGCGCGCCCGAGAGCACGCCACCGGTGCCGGCCGGGGCCGACTTCTTCGTCGTCTTCGCGGGCGACGGGCTGGTCGGCTTGGCCGACGGGCTCGCCGAGGGGGCGCTGCCGATGCCGCCGACAGCGGACGACGATGGGCCGCCCGACGCCGTCGTGGGCGTGGTCGAACCGCAGGCCTGCTGCGTGATCAGCAGGATGGCGGCCAGGGCGGTGACCCGAAAGTAGGTGCGCATGAAACTCCAAATCGTCCGAAAGGGATGAGGAACGCTCAGTTCGGAATGGTCGACGGTCCCCGGTCGATGAGGACGAAGGTCGTATTCAGCGTGGCGTCGCCGATCTCCTCCGCGATCAGCCCCGAGTTGCCGTTCGGGAACCACTGCAGGAACGCGCTGCGGTTTTCGATCGCGTAGGTCATCCGGTTCTGGTTGTCCTTGCCGTTCTGGTGGAACGTGAACAGTTGGGCGTCGTCAGTCGGGTCGCAGGCCGCCGTGACCACGGTGAGGGGGTTCGTGCCGTTGGTGCGGACCGACAGGCAGAGCGCGGCCCCGCCGGAGCGCAACTTGCCGGTCTTGATCAGGTATTCGTCCTTGCCGGTCGGTGCCGGGGTCGGCACGAAGAGCGCTCGGTCGCCGTAATCCTCGGTGACCTGGATGCGGTCGCTCGAGGTGACGGCGAGCACCGACTCGGGCACCTCCGTCCCCTGGTCGAGCACGAAGAAGTAGACCTGCCGGCTCCCGGACAGCACGCCGGCCGGCTTGGCCGATCCGGAGGCGGACGGCGGTGCTCCGGACGGTGATCCGGACGCGGCGGGCGGACCGGGGCTTGGCGACGGCCCGGGTTGCGCGACGGCGATCCCGGCGCCCAGCGCGACGACCAGGGCCACCCCGAGCGCACCGGTTGCCGTGTAGCGGCGTTTGCGGCGGCGGTCGGCGCGGGCCCGGACAGCCGCCGCCGGGTCGAGCCGGCCGGTGCGTTGACCGTGCTCGGCGAGCTTCCGGAGGCCGGACTCGAAGGGGTCAGGCATCGCGGATCACCCGGTCCCTGGCGTACTCCTCGGTGTCGGACAGGTGCTCGGCCATGGCCCGGCGGCCGCGGGCCAGGCGGGCCTTGACCGTGCCGGCGGGTGCGCCGACCTCCTGCCCGATCTCGGCGACGCTGAGCCCGACGAGATGGTGCAGGACGATGACCCGGCGCTGGTCGGCGGGGATCTGGCGGAGCGCGTGGACCAGCGCGACGTGGTCCGGCCCGAGCCCGTCGATGCCCTCGTCGACGGCGTCGCGATGGTGGGCGCGTAACCGGTTCACCGCTTTGCGCCAGGCGCTGACCGCGTTGCGGGAGGCGACCCGGCGTACCCAGGCCTCGGGGCTCTCGCAGTCACGGACGGTTTCCCAGCGGTCCCAGGCCTTCAGGTACGCCTCCGCCACGGCGTCCTCGGCCTCGGCCCGGTTGCCGGTCATGGCGTACACCTGACCGAGCACGCGCCGCGACGACCCCGCGTAAAAGGCGTCGAACTCCCCGGCGTCCCGCATCGATAAGATCCCCTAAGCTGCCACGTCCGCCCGACGATCTTCGCCGGGCGTCTAAGGCCTGACGCCCGGGACACAGGTTCGGTTGCATCGTGTTCGAGGAATGTTCGTGACTGACCTGGCATGCCCTCATGACGCCCGAACGGGCACCCCGGTTGCGTGCGTTCAGGAAACTCTTCAGGCCGGCAAGCCGAGCGCCCGCCGCAGGTAGGGAAGGCCGTCCGGCCCGGTCCACCGGTACGCGGGCAGCTTCGCCGCGCGGGCGCCGCGCACCGAACGGTCGTCGTCGTCCACGAAGAGCACCCAGGGCGGCTCCACGCCGAGTTCCGCGCAGGCCGCGGCGAAGAACCCGGGGGCCGGCTTATGGATCTTCAGCTCCCAGGAGCTGATCACCGCGTCGAACTCGCCGGCCAGGCCCAGCGCGGCCAGGTCGCCGCGGAGCAGGTCGGTGGCGTTCGTGGCGAGCCCGACCGGGCGGCCGGCGGCCCGCACCTCGCGGATGAACGCCAGCACCTCGGGGTCCACATAGCCGCGGTGCTCCTGCCACTTCGCGACCGCGTCCGCCGCCTCCGTGGCGGGCAGCGGAAGCCGGGCCGCCACGGCTGCCATCCACTGCGCGTCGGTCAGCTCCCCGGCCACCGCGGGGCGCAGCAGGTCCCAGGTCATCGCCGTACGCAGCAAGATGCCCTGCGGCAGGCTATGGGACTCCTCGACCGCCGCGCCGACCGTCGGGTCCCACTGGCGCAGCACCCCGTCCAGGTCGATGAGCAGAGCCTGGGCGGGTTGGCGCAGCATGATTTGCTAGTCCTCCGGTTCGCGGTTGAGCCGCTGACTGATCACCTGGGTGACGCCCGCGCGCATGGTGACGCCGTAGAGGGCGTCGGCGACCTCCATCGTGCGCTTCTGGTGCGTGATGATGAGCAGCTGGCTCTTCTCCCGCAACTGCTGGAAGAGAGTAATCAGGCGGCCGAGGTTGACGTCGTCGAGGGCGGCCTCGACCTCGTCCATGATGTAGAACGGGCTGGGCCGGGCCCGGAAGATCGCGACGAGCATCGCCACCGCGGTCAGCGACCGCTCGCCGCCGGAGAGCAGCGACAGCCGCTTGATCTTCTTGCCCGGCGGCCGCGCCTCGACCTCGACGCCCGTGGTCAGCATGTCCTCGGGGTCGGTCAGCACGAGCCGGCCTTCGCCGCCCGGGAAGAGCACCTGGAAGACGTTCTGGAACTCCTTGGCCGTGTCCTCGAACGCCGAGGTGAAGACCTCGAGGATCCGGTCGTCCACGTCCTTGACGACAGTGAGCAGGTCCTTGCGGGTGGCCCGGAGGTCCTCGAGCTGGTCGGAGAGGAACTTGAACCGCTCCTCCAGCGCCGCGAACTCCTCCAGCGCCAGCGGGTTGACCTTGCCGAGCAGGGCCAGGTCCCGTTCGGCCTTGTTGGCCCGCTTCTCCTGGGTCGGCCGGTGGTACGGCACCGGGTCGGGCATCGGGTCGCCCGCGGCCTCGGCGGCGGTCACCTCGACCTGCGTCGGCGACACCCACTGGTCGGGCCCGTACTCGCCGATCAGGGTGTCGACGTCGAGCGAGAAGTCCTCGGCCGCCTTGGCCTCGAGCTGCTCGATGCGCATCCGCTGCTCGGCCCGGGCGACCTCGTCGCGGTGCACCTCGTTGGTGAGCCGGTCCAGCTCGGCCACCAGCCGCTTGGCGGTGCCCCGCACCTCCTGCAGCTCCGCCTCCCGGGCCGTACGGGCCCGGGCCAGCTGGTCGCGAACCTCCACGGCGGACGCGAGGGAGACCGCGACCCGCTTCATCGCCTCGGCGGCGCCCAGCGCGACGGCCTTGGCGATCTCGGCACCGCGGGCGCGGGCGGCCCGGCGGGCGGCGGCGCGCTCACGGGCCTGCCGCTCGGCGTTGGCCTGGCGCAGCAGCGAGTCGGCGCGGCCGGCGATCGACGAGACCCGCTCCTCGGCGGTACGCACCGCCAGGCGTACCTCCATCTCGTTCTGCCGGGCCTGCGGGACCAGCGCGGAGAGCGTGTCGCGTTCCTCGGTGGACGGCTCCTCGTCGATCGGCGTCGCCTCGGCCAGCCGCAGCCGCTCCTCGAGCTCCGTGAGCCGGGTCAGGTCCTCCTCGCGGGCGGCCTCGGCCCGTTGCCGGGAGGCGCCGAGCCGCTCGGTCTCGGCCTTGGCGGAACGGGCGGCCGCGCCCAGCTCGGCGAGCCGGCGGGCGGCGGCGTTGCGTTCGCCCTCGGCGGCGCGTTTGGCGGCGGCCGCGACGTTCACGGCTTCCTTGTGCTCGGCGACCTCGGCGCGCGCGTCGGTGAGCTGGGCCCGCAGCTCGCCGACGGACTGCTCGGCGGACTCCTTGCGGGTCCGGGCCTCGTCGACGGCGGCCTGCACCTCGATGTAGCTGGTGGCCTTGCCGGAGCCGCCGGCCGCCGCGTGCGCGCCGAGCACGTCGCCGTCCGGGGTGACCGCCCGCAGCTCGGCGTTGCCGCCGACGAGCGCGACCGCCGTGGACAGGTCGGGCACCAGCACGACGTCCCGCAGCGCCCGGTTGAGCGCGGGCCGGATGACCTCGGGACAGTCGATCACGTCGGGGGCCCAGACCGCGCCGGCGGGCAACGCGGGCCGCAGCGAGTCGAGCGACCCCTGCATGCCGGGCGCGGCCGGGCCGGCGACGACGAGCGCGGCCCGGCCGGCGTCGGCGATCTTGAGCGTACGCATGGCCTCGACGGCCTCGTCCACACCGCTCAGCGCGACCGCGTCGGCGAGCGCGCCCAGCGCCGCGGCCAGCGCGGCCTCGTGCCCGGGCCGCACGGTGAGCATCGAGGCGAGGCTGCCCAGCAGGCCGGGCACCTGGTCGGCCTTGCCGAGCAGCGCGCCCGCGCCGTCCTTGCGCTTCAGGCCCAGGCCGAGCGCTTCCTCGCGGGCCTTCCAGCTTGCGGCGTCCTTCTCGGCGGCGCGCTCGGCGTCGGAGAGCTCCTTGACGACCGCGGCCGCCCGCTCGTGCCGGGCGACGGCCTCGGCGTGCCGCTCGTCCAGCTCGACGTTGTCCCGGTCGGCCTCGGTGGACTCGGCGGCGACGGCGTCGACCGCGGTCTGGGCCGCCTCGGCGCGCTGCAACGCGTCGTTGTGCGCGGCGGCGAGTCGCTCGATCTCCTCAGCCGCGCTGCCGGTGCGGGCCCGGGCCGCGTTCACGTTGCCGGTCAGCTTGGCCAGGCCCTCGCGCCGGTCGGCGATCGCCTTGGCCGCGGCGCGCAGCGCACCCTCGGCCGCGAGCAACTGCCGCTCCAGCTCCTGGCGGTGCTCGACGGCCTCGGCCAGCCGCATCTGGTCCTCGGTCAGCGCCTCGCGGAGCTCGTCCTCCTGCTCGCGGACCCGTTCGGACTCGGCGACCAGTTGCTCGGGGTCGCGGCCGGGGCGCTCGTCGTCCGGCGCGGCGGCCAGATGCCGCAGCCGTTCGCTGGCCAGTTGCTCGGTGGAGCGGAAACGCTCCTGCAGCGCGGACAGCTTGTACCAGGTGTCCTGGGCCGCCTGCAGCAGCGGCGCGTCCTCGGCGTGCTGCGCCTCGAGGTCGGCGAGCCAGCGCTGGACCTCGCGGTTCTCGTCCTCGACCTGCTGGCGGCGCTCGCGCATCGCCGACTCGTCGGCGATCTCCTTGTCCAGGGTGGTGCGCAGCGTGTGCAGGTCGTCAGCGAGCAGCCGGAGCCGGGCGTCGCGCAGGTCGGACTGGATGCCGGCGGCACGCCGGGCCACCTCGGCCTGCCGGCCGAGCGGCTTGAGCTGGCGGCGGAGCTCGGCGGTGAGGTCGTTCAGCCGGTTGAGGTTGGTCTGCATCGCGTCGAGCTTGCGGACCGCCTTCTCTTTGCGCTTGCGGTGCTTGAGGACGCCGGCCGCCTCCTCGATGAAGGCGCGCCGGTCCTCGGGCTTGGCGTGCAGCATCGCGTCGAGCCGGCCCTGGCCGACGATGATGTGCATCTCGCGGCCGATGCCGGAGTCGGAGAGCAGCTCCTGGATGTCGAGCAGCCGGCAGGAGCTGCCGTTGATCTCGTACTCGCTCTCGCCGGAGCGGAACATCCGGCGGGTGATCGAGACCTCGGTGTAGTCGATCGGCAGGGCACCGTCGCCGTTGTCGATCGTGAGCGTCACCTCGGCGCGGCCCAGCGGCGCGCGGCCGGCGGTGCCCGCGAAGATGACGTCCTCCATCTTGCCGCCGCGCAGCGCCTTGGCTCCCTGCTCGCCCAGGACCCACGCGATGGCGTCGACGACGTTGGACTTGCCAGAGCCGTTGGGACCCACCACGCAGGTGATGCCCGGCTCCAGCCGCAGCGTCGTTGCGGAGGCGAAAGACTTGAAGCCCTTCACCGTCAGGCTCTTGAGGTGCACGGATCTCCGGGGGTCGACGGACGGATACTGCCTCGCAGGCTACCCGCAGCCGACCTTTCCGGCCGGGTACGCCGCGCTCAGGGCGTATGCCGAGGTCAGACCGGACAAAAGCCGCACGGCCCGCGCGACAAACGGCGCTTGCGGCAAATCCGGCAAAAAGATGCGCGCCGCCACTCGACCGTGGAGGCGCGCTTTCAGGGGTGCGTCTATAGATGCGAGGGGAAGTCGGGCGCTGTGTTACGAGCGCCCGAGCGGAGCTCTCAGGTCAGCGCGGGCTCGGCGAGCCGCAGAAGATCGTCAGTCTCCGCCGCGGCCGCGGCCAGACGATCGTTCTCCGCCCGCAGGCGGGTGATCTCGAACTCCAGGGCCTGCACCCTGGAACGCAGTCGGGTAACCTCGTCGAGCAAGCGCCGGTCGGGCGCCGCACCTACGTGGCCGTAGAGGGCCTTCGCCATTTCGTCTCCTTGTAAAGCGCTGCCGGATAGCCGGCCAACGCGCGCCCAGCGGTACCGCACGTCTGCACCCACGGACACGCGTGAGCGCAGAATCCTGCTCCCGGAAAGGTTCTTTTCGGGTGCAGATCCCCTCACCCGGCCACCCTCCCCGTGTTACGAGAAGGCAAACAGGGCGCAAGTGGGCGCGACTGGCGACCCATCTATAGTCGCCCGATACCCACGCTCCGTCAAGCCATGGGTACGGCCGCGCTGCTGTGAGACCAGTGAATCACGCCACGTCAGGCCCCTTATCTAGGACTTATTTCTTTCTTAGCTGATTTGCCGCCCCGCCCGGCGACTGCTTACCGTCACCCCGGTCGAAACCTCTCGATCTTTTGGGACCGCGGAGGCAGCGCGTGTACGGGCCAGTCGATCTCACCGACGACCGGGGACAGCGAGCGACAGGGCCCACCGGGCGACGCCGCGGACGGCAGAGGATGCCGCCGCCGGTAGCACTCGGGCTCTCCGTGACCGCCCTGCTCGCCGTTCTCGGGATCGGGGCCATGCTGCTTCCCGCGAGTTTCACCGGCTCGGGCACTCCTGCGGAGTTGCCCGCGGCCGCCGTCGCCGCTCTGGCGCCGGGTGCCGGTGGCGGGGTACCCGGCGCCGGGGCGGCGACGCGGTCGGCCCCTTCGGCCACGACCGCCTCGCCGGCCCCGCCGACCGCACGCTCCAGCGCGAAGGCGGCACCGAAGAAGACCACGGCCAAGACCAAGACCGCCGCCACGGCCGCGCCGGTCTCCGGCCGCGAGGGCCAGGAAAACGAGGTCATCCGGCTGGTCAACGTCGAGCGCGGCCGGGCCGGCTGCGGATCCTTGCGACTCAACACCAAGTTGCGTACGGCGATCCGGCTGCACGTTCAGGAGTTGGGCAAGCACGGCGGGCTCTACATCAGCCACGTCAGCGACGACGGCCGGACGTTCGTGCAGCGGGCCGAGGCGCAGGGCTACGACGACCCGGGCGGCGAGAACGTGGCCCGGGGCCAGCGGGACGCAGCGGACGTCATGGCGAGCTGGATGAACAGCGCGGGCCACCGGGCCAACATCCTCAACTGTGGTTTCAAGGCGATCGGGGTCGGGGTGGCCAAGGGTGTCGACGGCAGCCTGGTCTGGGGCCAGATATTCGGACGTTCCTAGACAAATAACCCGGCAAAACTCACAAATAGTGCGGTATTCTGTCGCTTAGCCGACACGGTCCCGTTACTTTTCGCCGCTGTGTCGTTCTGTCCTGCGTGATATCGCCCCCGTCGCGTCCGCGCTGCTGAGACCCGCATGCGCATCTGTCTGCTCACCGGCGGCGGTTATCCGTACCGCCGGGACGCGCTCGGCGGTTGGTGCCGGTCCCTCGTCGAGGGGCTGTCGACGTGCACGTTCGACCTGCTGACGGTCACCGACCGGGAGCCGGCCGGGCGGCCCGCGTACCCGCTGCCGGTCAACGTCGCCTCGGTGCGCGCCGTCACGCCACCCCGCGACCACTCCCGCCGCTGCGAGCACGTCGACGCCGGCACCGCCGCGGCGCACCTGATCTGCCGGGGCCTGCTCGGCAAGCACGAGCACGCCGGGCAGATGTTCGCCGACGGGCTGGCCAAGCTCGCCGGGCTGGCCGGCCCCGACGAGCCGCCGCTCGCCGGCGTCCCCCTCGCCGACGTGCTGCTGGACGCCTGGCGGGCGAGCCGGGCCGAGCCGCCGAGCCCGGACCGGCCGCCGCTGCCCCGGCTCAGCGTCCGGGACGCCCGGACCGCGGCCACGCTGCTGCGGCACGCGACCCGCGCGCTCGCCGTCGGGATCCCGGACGCCGATCTCGTGCACTGCGTCGGCGGGACGACCCCGCTGCTGGCCGCGCTAGCCGGGCGCTGGCGGACCGGGATCCCGCTGCTGCTGACCGAGGCGCGCGCCCCGGTGGCCCGGCTGCGGCCCGCCGAGGAGCGGTTGTCACCCGCCGTCCGCACGGTGCTGCGACGTTTCCGCAGGTCGGTGGCGTACACCGGGTACGCGGAGGCCGGCCTGATCGCGCCGCTGAGCGCGTATCACCACGACTGGGCGTTGCGGCACGGCGCCACGCCGGCCCGGCTGGTCCCGGTGCCCGCGGGCGTCGATCCGCTGGACTTCCCGGCGTTTCCCGAGGCCGAGCAGGAGCCCGCGATCGTCTGGGCGGGCAGCGGCGGGCCGGACAGCGGGCTCAAGCCGCTGCTGGAGGCGTTCGCGCACGTCGTAGCGGCAGCGCCGGGCACGGTGCTGCACCTGGTCGGGGTCACCGCCGCGCACGAGGACCACGCCGCCGAGCAGGTCGACAGCACCGGGCTGGGCCGCAAGGTCCGGCTGCACCCGCTGCCCGCCGACCCCCGCGACCGGTACGCGGCCGGGCACGTCGTCGTGCACATGCCGGGGCCGGCCGACCCGCCGTACCGACTGATCGAGGCGATGATGTCCGGCCGGGCGGTGGTCGGCGTCGACGTGGGGCCGGTGGCCGAGACGCTCGGCGACACCGGGGTCCTCGTACCCGCGAACGATCCCGCCGCCCTCGCCGCCGCCTGCCTCTCGCTGCTCCGCGCCCCCACCAGCCGCCGGGCCCTGGGCGACGCCGCGCGGCGCCGGGCGCTGGCCTGCTTCACCACCGACCGGGTGGTTCGCGCTTACGGCGCGCTCTACGCCGACCTGGCCGGGCCGCCGCCCGCGCCCGCCTTCGAGCTGGCGCTGGCGGTCCCGGCCCCACGCGCCGCGGTGCCGGCCACCGTGCGCTGGCTGATCCGGGAGGACCGTTGACCCTCACGCCCCAGCGACCCATGGGCGAGTTCGCCCCCGAGCGCGTGGCTCCTCAGTACGCCGCGGTCGAGCAAGCCAGACAGGACCTGCCTGGGCCGGTCCGGTCGCGACTGCGGCGGGGTAGCCGGCGCGCCCCGGCCCGGCGTGGCTACCTGACCGCCACGCTGTTGCGCTGCGCGCTCTACCTCGGCCCACTCAGCGTGACGATCGCCGCGGCCGGATCGCTGCGCCGGGTGTCCTGGCTGGTGCCGGTGACCGTGTTGGTGCTGGGCTGGTCCGCCGCGCAGGCGCTGACCAGCATCGGCACGAGCGTCGCCAAGCGGTCCGGCGCCGCCGCGGGCGCCCGGCTGGTCGGCGGTGGCTTCCTGGCCGCCGGCGCGCTCTGTGGCGCGCTGATCTGGGTCGCCCCGGCCGGGCTGCTCGGCGGCGAACGCTGGCTCGCGGCCGGGATCGGCGCCGGCGGGCTGGCCGTCCTGGCCACCGTCACCGCCGCCCTGGTCACCCGCGCCGAGGCCGCGGTGATCCGGTGGAGCCTGCCCTGCTGGCTGCTGGCCCCGGTCACCCTCGCGAGCGCCGTCGGTGACGGCTGGGCCGACCGGGTGCCGGTCGGGCCGCTGCTGCTCGCCGCGATCGGCGCCGGCCTGGTTCGCGCGTTCCGGCCGGCGTTCACCCGTGGCCTGCCGGACCGGCCGCCGCTGCTCAGAGCCGAGTTGCGCCGGGGCCTCGGCCTGCTGGTCGTCGGCGCGGCCCAGGCGATCTGCCTGGCGCTGCTCTGGCGGGCCGGGCCGGCCGGGGTGACCTCGCCGGCCGCGCTGCCGCTGCTGGCCGCCGTGCCGGTTCTCGAGGCACTGGTCGCCTGGCACGTCCGGCAGGTCGACGCCGGGCTGGACCTGGCCGAGAGCGACGCCGACTACGGCCGGCACGTGCGCGGCGTGGCCATTGTCACAGTCGCGGGGCTGGTGCCGCCGCTCGCCGCCGGGGCCGCGCTGGCGGTGGCCGCGTACCGGCTGCCGTACGGGCTGTCCACCATGGCCGGCACCCGGGACGGTGTGCTCGCCCTCGCCGCCGGGACCCTGCTCGGCGGGGTGTTCGCAATCACCTTCCTGCTCGCTGCCCGGGGCCGGACCGCCCTCGCGGCGACCCTGGCCGCCGCGCCGCCGCTGGTGACCGTGGCCGCGCCCCTGCTTCCGCTCCCGCTTCCGAACCGGTTGCCACTTCTCGTCGTCGTGCTGACGGCGACCCACCTCGTCGGCCTGCTGACCGTCGCCCATACCGCCGCAGACCACCGGAGGACCTTGTGAGGACCCTGTTCCCGCCGTACGCCCACCCGTCGCCCGAGTTGGAGCTCGACGCCGAGACCTGGATCGTGCTGGACGCCCCGGGCGAACGCCGCTCGGCGCACCAGGTGCTCGGCCGGGTCGACCTGGACTGGGGCGGGCGTTCCCTGGCCGACGTGCTCGCCGATGTGGACGCCTGGCGGCAGGACGGTGCCGAGGGGTTGTTCCTGGACCGGGCGCCGGCGGGGGCGAGCGGGGTCGGCCCGGTGGCGCTGACCGTCCGGCTGGCCGCCCGCCGTGGACTGCACCGGGTGGTGCTCAACCCGGGCGTGCCCACCCACCCGCTCTACCGCGACCTGGGCGTGCGGATCTGCACCTTCGACGGGCCGTGGTCGGCCTACCAGGGCTGGGACGGCGACGGCGTACGGCCGGGCGACGGGCACCTCGTGCACGGCGTGCCGACCGGGCTGCTGACCGCGGCCCGGCGGCTGATGGGCCGGCGCGGGGCCGGTTTCGGGCTGGCCACGGACGCCAGCCCGTACGTCAGCGCAGCGGCCGCCGGGGGCGCGGCTGGCAGCGCGGGCAACTGAACGACGAGCGGTTCATGAACTGCTCGCGCCGCATCGGCGTGCCGCACCGCTTGCACGGCAGCCCCTCCCGCCCGTACGCGTTGAGTGACCGGTCGAAGTAGCCGCTCTGCCCGTTCACGTCCACATAGAGCGCGTCGAAGCTCGTCCCGCCGGCCACGATCGCCTCGCCCAGCACGTCCCGGACGTGCCCCAGCAGCCGCCGGGCGGCGGGCTTGGTCAGCTGGTCGGTGGGGCGGGCGCCGTGCAACTGGGCCCGCCACAACGCCTCGTCGGCGTAGATGTTGCCGATCCCGGAGATCAGCGTCTGGTCGAGCAGCGCCCGCTTCACCTCGGTGTGCTTGCGGCGCACGTTGGCGACGAAGTCGTCGTCGCTGAACAGCGGGTCCATCGGGTCCCGGGCGATGTGCTCGATCTCGGCCGGCAGCGTCGCGCCGTCCTCGGAGACGGACAGCCCGCCGAACGTACGCTGATCGACGAAGCGCAGTTCCGGCCCGCCGTCGGTGAACGTGAAGCGGACCCGCAGGTGCGGCCCGTCCGGCTTCTCGGCGGGCTCGATCAGCAGCTGGCCGCTCATCCCGAGGTGGCCGATGATCGCGTCGCCCGAGTCGAGCGGCAGCCAGAGATACTTGCCCCGGCGGGCGACGTCGATGATCGTCCGGCCGGAGAGAACGGCGGCGAAGTGCACGTCGCCGGGCAGGTGCCGGCGGATCGCGCGCGGATGCCGCACCTCGACGGTCTCGATCGTCCGGCCGGCCACCCACTTGGCCAGTCCTTGCCGGACGGTCTCGACCTCGGGAAGCTCGGGCACTTCTCGGAGCCCCTTCCAGAAGCTAGAGCGTGTAAGGCCAGACGACGACCAGGTAGGCGCCGTACCACAGACCGAAGGCGGCCCACGCGGCGATCGACAGCACCGCGACCCGGGGCCGGGCGCGGGCCGCGGCGATCACCGCGGGCAGCAGCGTCAACAGTACGGGCAGCAGCAGCCGTGGCTTGGAATGGTAGAAGCCGGCCTGCCCGTAGACGAGCACCATCGCGATGACCCCGTAGACCGCCAGCGGCGCCCACGGCCGGCCAGCCAGCGCCACCACCGCGGCCACGAAGGCCACCAGCAGCAACAACGCGACACTCACCGGAATCCAGCCGTCCCCGCTGCTCAGCGTCCGGGCCAGGAACGAGAGCGTGCTCGCTCCGTAGTCGAACGACGTACCCCAGCCGGCGGCTTGGATCTTGAACCACGCGCTCGGCTCACCGACCCGCAGCGCGACCCAGCCCAGGAACGCCGGCACCCCGGCGAGCGCGGCCAGCGCGGCGAGGACCGCCTGCCACTTGTTCCGGGCATCCGGGCGGCGCAGCTCGATGATCACCGCGACCGCCAGCGCCACCGCGGCCGCCGCGCCGGTCGGCCGGGTCAGCGCGGCGCCGAGGCCGAGCAGCCCGGCCGCCCACCACACCTTGCGGTGCGCGGCCGCCAGCATGCCCGCGACCAGGGCCAGAAACAGACTTTCCGAGTACGCCATGGAGAGCACCACG
>Ga0307508_10004853_pt1 | contig 12948 bp, 9 predicted proteins | sample 9_EM_MG_FD_203089 | JGI IMG/M metagenome (GOLD analysis project Ga0307508, IMG submission 203089) | Populus trichocarpa ectomycorrhiza microbial communities from riparian zone in the Pacific Northwest, United States - 9_EM | ecosystem: Host-associated > Plants > Roots > Unclassified | place... | reverse complement strand
TTTTCTTGTGTGTGTGTGTGTGTCTCTCTATATATATATATTACTTCGATCATGAATATTTTCAACTTTAATATTAGTTTTCAATTCTGAACGTCTATATATTCACCTAATTATATGTGGATAAGATAATCAAGGAAATGATTCTAAAAAAGTGTGCCTTTCTGGTCAAGACATTAATCCTTTTCACATGAATGATGATCAAGGTTTCCATCCTGTTTCGGTCTGTTTGTATTTTCATTTCAAAAGTATTTTTGAAAAAAATTAAATTTTATTTTAATTTTTTATTAATATCAAATTAATATATTTTTAGTGTTTTCAAATCATTTTGACGTATTGATATCAAAAATAATTTTTAAAAATAAAAATATATTATTGGTATGCATTTTGACACGAAAAGTTATTTGAAAAGCAACCACAACTACACTAAATTTCGAGTTTCTATCTGTTTCTAGATATATTTTAAAAGTTTTTGAAATGAAAAAATATTAAATTAATGTTTTTTAAGTAATTTTTTTATATAGTTTTGATATACTAATATTAAAAATAAAAATTAATTTTTTATATTTAATATATAGCACCAAGCACGAAATAATAATCTTGAAGCAGCCAGTTTAATCTCCTTTCCATGAAACCTCCCTTCCTAGTCTCATTATAGATTTATGGGTAGGTTGGAATCATTAATCAAAGGATGCTTCTTCGAATGCTTTTCTTGACCATTTGTGATCTAAGCACATAAATTTTATATGGCCTTCCAAAATGTGATATCATAAACGTTGATAAAACATGAATTTTCCAGGAAAAATCATACTTTATTGCCGTCAACCCGAAAGAAATAAAGCAGCAATCAAACCAAACAATAACCCTTGATTGTTATTTTTCTTTTTGGTGTTCTAATGGAAGAATATGAAGATTTATAGTAATTCCCAATTGAATAAATGAGTTCACACGTGAAGTTGAATTGATTTTCCTTCTTTCTTTCTTTTTTTTTTGTAATAAAGGTGTTGAACAAATGGTGTGTTTATATTTATAAAGGCAGATTGTTTCAAATGATATTTTATTAAATTTTAAATTATTTTTTTTATGTTTTTACATCGTTTTGATATGCTGATATTAAAAATATGCATTACTGAGCGAAAAATACTTTAAAAAACAATCATTAATACACTCACAAATACAAACACAAACATAATTAACTAGAAAATATTTGTATTAGTGTGAACAATAATTAAAATTTTATGTTTATTTTTCTTTATTATCTTGATACATCCAACTTGTTGCTCGGCAACCTATATATATATATAAAACGTTTTAACTTCTTGACCGGGTCAAAGTTAGCACATGATGTGATGATATATGTGAACCACATACTTATCTAGGTAGACAATTATGTTAATTAATTTAAATTTAATTCTACCTGGGAAAATTATGAAATGTAAGAGAATGCTTGAACAAAGAAAAAGAGGAACATTTTATGAGACGACAATGGTTTTTGGGTGCCGATGAGTTTGATTGGAAATATCATCACATGTAAGCAACAAAAATGAATGGATCTAACCATCTAGGTGGTGACCCAGTGGTACGAGTTTGGAACCAAGAGATTTGCTCCTTCTGTGGTCTCAGGTTCGAGTCCTGTGGTTACTCATATGATAGCTACTGGAGGCTTACATGGTCATTAACTTCAGGGCCCGTAGGATTAGTTGAGGTGCGCGCAAGCTGGCCCGGACACCCACGTTAAAGGCGACCAAGTGGTAAGAGCTTGGAACCAAGAGATTTGCTCCTTCTGTGGTCTCAGGTTCGAGCCCTGTGGTTGCTCATATGATGGCTACTGGAGGCTTACATGGTCGTTAACTTCAGGGCCCGTGGGATTAGTTGAGGTGCGCGCAAGCTGGCCCGGACACCCACGTTAAACTAAAAAAAAAAAATGAACGGATCTCTACACGAAATATATGTATGGTCTTTATAATGAGCTCTTGGTTTCCAAAAAAAAAAAAAAAAATGTCGGTGAGGACGTGTTGTGCCCTATTTTACGGTCGAGGCTATAACTTAATTTCCATGAATTTTTCATTTATCACTCATCAACGAAATTTTATTTCTTTTTTGGATTTTTAGAATTGATGAATTAAATGGTATTTTTATTTTTATTTTTACATTTTTTTCTCGTTGAATCAAACTTTTTCCTGCTATAATGTTTTTTTATAATAGCATCGGTTATACAAGTTGAATCCTATATGTAAGAATATATAAAATAATTTTTTTAATAAAAAAAGATTTTATTAGGGTTATAAAAGAAAAACCAATAAACTAATTGATAAAAGAGTTGTGATAATTGAAGTAGGAATCCATTTAATTATATATGCTATACAAATTAATTGGGTTAATGAGTTAATATTTAGACAATTTCTTATTTCAACTCATTTAGATTTAATATATAATAGGACATATGCATGGGCTTTCATGTGTTTAAAAATATTTTTTTATCATATCGTTGAAAATATAAATGTATTTTTTTTATGATTATGATGCGTGTTTTTGTTAATAGTTTAGTTTAGTGATGATGATTTTTATTTTTTTTTACCTCTTGAATTTTTGATATTTTAACTTAATGTTTTTTTTGTTTTTAATAAAATATTTTAATCTTAATTTATTGAATATATTATATCTTTAATGTTATATTCAGATATTTAGTTTTTTTTTTATATATAAAAAGCGAATGTCATCGCCCTATACGACTACGCAGGCCGTTGGAGTTGAACAAACGGTCGTAGTTGACGGTTGGTGCTGAGAGATTCCAACACACGAGGCAGCAATGAGAAGGTTATGAGTAGCTGACTCAGCATGACGTTGTCTAACTCGCAAGCTTACTTTTGTTTTTTCTTTAACAGTTTTAATTCGATTTAGCTTATGTAGATGAGATTAAGAAGGTGATTGACATTCAGGTTAAAATAGTATTTGTTTAAAATTTATTTTTTATATTTAAAATTATTTATTTTAGATTATTTAAATGTGTTGATATTAAAAATAAATTTTAAAAAATTAAAAAAATATTATTTTAATATATTTTTAAATAAAAAATGCTTTAAAAAATAACTAATACTAAATCTTTTCCCATCAAATCTCTTAAAGTAAATCATTAACATCAAAATTGACATATAACAAGAATTTGATCTTAATGATTTTAAAAATCATAATTATAAAATTTAATCATTCACTTGAGTTAATTCAAATTATTTTGTGGTTGAGTTAATCTAAATTATAAATTATTTTAAAAAAAGAAATTTCACTTACAAAAATGGTTTTGTTTTTTATAAAAAAAAAATTAGTTTGAATTAAAAACCAATCTTAAATAAATTTCAAGTTACTAAATTAATTTGCAAAGCTAAACATAATTTTTGATAAAAACTAATGTATTTGCTGCCTAATCTAATTTTTAAGTTTTAAAGAGTTAAAAATAATTATTATTAAATAATTGATGTTGCGGTTGAGTTAATTTTTTATTTTTTTAATATTTTTAAATTTTTTTATATGCTATACAAAATTAAAAATTTTTTAAAAAATATTAATTTAATATATTAAAAAAAACTTTTAATTTTTTTTTTTATCTTATCCTGACAAGAAACCTAGCCAGTAAACCAGGGTTTAAAGAGTTAAAGAATGTAGTTCACGTAAATTGACGCGCCTGGTCCTTAGGGCGTACAAGGTTATCAGCTGTCATCTTCTTCTTCTTCTTCTATTTTTTTTTTTTGAGTTTAAAGAAAACAGAAACGACAATGACACTGTGCTTTTGTTATTTGTTATAAAGTCAGCCAGCTCTTCCGTTTCATAGAAAACTAAATTTAATGAACGTTGGGTTTCCTTTCGTGGACTTAATTTCCCAAGCTATACCATTAACTAGCAAAGTTCTTCTTCTCTATCTCTCTCTTACAGCTCAATACATCTTTCTCTCCCGGATAATCATGCTGTGTCTTTCTTGAGCTTTTCTTTTGTTCAGGTGAGTTTTCTTTTTGTTCTTTCATGATTTTTTCAGTTTCTTGATTTAATTTCTTGTTTGTTTTGATTTTTCTGTTCCTTTTGGTTTTCTGTTTCGTGTGTTTATCTGATATGCTTCAGTTCGCTGATATTGCTTTCTTGTTGTATGAATTTTTAGTCATTTTTTCGTGATCTAACTCAACATTTCCAACTAACCCCAGTTACTTACGAGAGGGGGAAAGGTTGAAATAATTATAAGAGAAAAGAAGAAAGGGTAGGGAGGAAATCAGTTTTTGTGGAGATTATTAAATGAATGACACACAAAACATTAGCTGTAATAAAACTCGCAGGCCCCATCTTCACTTAATTTATATGGTACCCATTTTTCTTCTTTGATCTTTAATAGTCTCTGTCTAAGTATGATCTTAATAAAACTCGCTGCTATGTTTCTAGTATTGATAGTTTTTTTGTAGTCATTTCTGTTCTTCTCTTATGAACTTCTCTAAGTGTTGGGGGCTTTTAAAAATGTCCAAAGATTTATGTACACATATAATCGTTGCAAAAGCTTAATCAGTCTCTGGATCCTGTTTAATCGCTGTGGTATCTGGCTTAAGTACCTGAGGTTAATTGTTTTTCTGATAATTCAGGTTTATTGGTCTTGGAAGTTGTTTATATCAAGCACGTGACGGTTGATATAGAAGGGCTGTTCACCGGCAGATCAAACAGATATGACTTGTTTTTCTTTCTTATTTGGTCGACGGATAGATTCTCCGCAACAATTTGGTGTAGTTGAAGAAGGTAGATACAAAAAATGTGTGAATATGTGTGTTATACATGGACAGATTTAAATGTATCTTGTCAGGCGAAGCCTCTAGAGAGACTTGCTTTGATGGGGCCATAGCTTCCATATGCTTGAAATAAAGTTTTCCTCTTTCTACACATCTTTGTTTTTCTGTCAGCATGAAGGTTCTTATTAGTTTTTTTTCTGAACAGACCTTAGCCACGTTCATAATGTTAAATGCTATTCGTACAAGGAATTAAGAAATGCCACTGAAGATTTTAGCACTGCCAACAAAATTGGGGAGGGAGGTTTCGGTTCTGTATACAAGGTAACTGTATGATTGTTATTAGAATGCATGGTCAATGATATAACAGTAGTTTATATGGTACTTTTGTGTCTTTTAATTATGAATGGTACCTAAGAAATGATTGTGGATGTTCAGGGACGGCTCAAACATGGGGAAATAGCTGCTATAAAGGTTCTTTCAGCTGAGTCGAGACAAGGGGTGCCAGAATTCTTAGCAGAGATTAAAACAATGTCAGAGATAGAGCATGAAAATTTAGTGAAGTTATATGGCTGTTGTGCAGAAGGAAATCATAGAATTTTAGTTTACAACTACCTGGAGAACAATAGCCTTGCGCAAACTCTTCTAGGTAATTCTTGAATATCCTTCTTTTGAACGTCTTTATCAAGGCTGTTTTCAGTAGTTTAGACCTGGGAAAATAGTTCTGGCTTTTTGAACTTGGATTTCCAGGAATAAACTTGGTATTGGTAAACATATATGCATAGGCGTACAAATCCATATGATTTAAAGAAAGCTTGCTTTTATTCCCTGAATCAAATGGCATTTGAGGGCTCAAGTATCTATTCACTTTCAGGTGGAGGTCACAGTCACATTAATATCCAGTTTAGTTGGAGAACACGAACTAGGATTTGCATTGGGGTTGCAAGAGGGCTTGCCTTTCTTCATGATGAAGTAAAACCATGCATTGTCCACAGAGATATCAAAGCAAGCAATATTCTACTTGACAAGGACCTAACACCAAAAATTTCAGATTTTGGTCTGGCCAAGCTTATACCTGACCACATGACACATGTCAGTACACGTGTGGCTGGAACACTGTAAGTGTTTGCGATTTATTACATGTTTGAAGTTGAATATTTCATGTTCAACTTGTCATTGGATTTAAGATGTAGCGATGCTGTGCAAACAACGTATATGGAGGGGGGGGGGGGAATAAATTAAACCCATTTCGTTTTCCTTGAAAATGGAAAATGTACAATGGTTGGTGAGTTTGCATTTGCAACATCATACCCATTTTCCCACACTAAATACTTCTATGTCAATGAATTTAGTTTTCATACTACCTTTTACATTAAAGGTTATAGGAAATATTGATTTGGTTGAAATGATGCAAGGACTAACTATACTCCTTTAACATATATGGAACCATTGCAGTTTCCTTTTCACAATGTTAGCCTCCCCCCCCCCAAAATCTTGATAAATTAGTTAATTCGCAGAGCCAAAATTCAGTTGTTGTCTTTCTTGTTTAGATTTCCAATACGCTGCCCTTTTATAAGCTTAGGATCTGTATGTAGCACTATTCAGCTTCTGTGAAGGGTCTTACTTTTAGTATGAATTATCTTTATAAGCTTAGCTGCTAAACTTTCCTCTCTGTTTGTTGCTTTAGAGGTTACCTGGCACCAGAGTATGCAATAAGGGGGCAATTGACACGGAAAGCAGATCTCTACAGTTTTGGCGTCCTCCTTGTGGAAATTGTTTGTGGCAGAAATAACACAAACACAAGATTACCTGTTGCAGAACAATACCTCTTAGAACGGGTATGAATCTCGAGTTCTTGCTGCCATGTTAGAAAATTGTAATTGAAATGTGAAATGTCAATGCTATTAGTTGATGGTGTGAGGATTATGGTGCTTGCTTTCATCAATCATTTTTCTTGGTATCCAACATTTACGTAGAGAATGCATTTACATAAATAACCAACAATCAGGATTAACTCACACTTGGGGCCACAAGCTGACTTGATAATTGGTTCTACTGTTGCAGGCTTGGGATCTTTATGAGCGAAGGGAGCTGGTTGCTCTGGTGGATACGGCATTAGATGGTGACTTTGATGCTGAGGAGGCTTGTAGGTTTCTAAAAATCGGTCTACTCTGCACCCAAGATAATCCAAAGCTTCGGCCTTCCATGTCTACCGTAGTCAGAATGCTGACTGGCCAGAAGGACCTTGATGAGAGTAAGATAATGAAGCCAGGCCTAATTTCTGATTTCATGGACCTCAAAGTACGAGCACCCTTCAACACCAAAGCATCTGCTACAACATCTTTTAATGCATTTTCTGGATCAGAGATGCTGGACAGTTCGATCTTGTCATCAGAAAACTCATCAACTGCAACTCCTACAACTTTGACTGGGTTATATGGTCGGAGCATTTGAACTTCTGGATTTCATGAACCTCAAAGTATGAGTACTCTCCAAGACTAAAGCATCTGCTACGACATCCTTTTAGGCATCTTGCAAATCAGAGATGCAGGAAATTTCGATCCTGTCATCACAAAACTCATCAAGCACGACCATGACGCTTTTACTGCGATGTATGATTGGAGCATTTGAACTTCAATGTGAGAAAAATTCCGATTGCATATATTTTATTCCATTTTTTTTATTTTCTTTTTCTAGGCTTGTAAATTTTATAACCATCCCTTATATACACAGGTACACAGTTTTGCTATTCTGTTGCAAATGGACAAATTCCTGTAATGTTAATAAATAATTGCACAAGGGTTTGGAATCTCCCTCTTTTTCTCTCTTCTCCTCGCCATCTCCCTCATTTACTTCCCTTCTCTCACTCAATTACACATTTGGTTTCTCTGTCTGATCCAATGTGATCAAGTTACCAAAAATCTTGAATTGTGAGCAATTTCATAACATTTTTTAATTCCAAATGAGTTGCATCTATGGTCCTAGATGTTTCACACTCCTTTGGAAATGATAGTTGATGATTGGGAAAGGGTGAAAAGAGAATTTGTTGAATAATGCATCTAGAATTGATAATTTGTTGACAAAGATTGCTCTTGAATGATAAAGGGAAAAATATTTTGATCATTCTCATTCTTAAATAAACAGCATGAAAGCAGCATCTTAAGTAAATGAGAAATTTATTGAAATTGAATATTATATGTACAAAATATTGAAAATTAGTGCAAAAAGGCTAACATTATGTGCTGCTTGTGCAAAATGTATCTTGATTTTTTCTTCCTTTGATGGGATGGGGGTTATTCTGACATTGACAGAACCTATGACAAGTCGCATGCTGCAAGGTAACTGCCTGTTACAAGCTTGAAAATTACACCCAAAACCCATCTGTCTTTTTTTGTTTAGACTCTAAAACCCAGCTCAATTCCTCAAATTTGGCTTTGCTGGAATCACCAAATCACATTCCATTGGTGAAACAGGTGATCTCGATCCAAACCAATCACCCCCACAACAGGGGAACAAAAGCACAGTTCCATTTGGTTGCAATGGGAATTCATTCAAGTTGATGTTCTTCGCCATTGCTTCTTCCCTTTCTTTTGGGGCAACTTAAAAGGACTCCAACTCTTTCTACGTTTGGAGGTCTCACAAAAACGGCCAAAAGCCTGCTGAAGCCTCACCTCAAATTCTTCTTCCTTCTCATCCATCATTTCAGCATCCAAATCCCATGGATATTTGCTTGAGTTGGACCATTTTGTCTTCTCCAAGCCAACCATGTTTACATGGAAGCTTGGCCTATGGGTGTTGGGCCTGCATAGCATCCCCTGTAAAGAGTTTTAATGATTTAGAATATTGGATTATAACTGATAATCTGATTATAATTAATTCAGTCAACGTACATGTTATAGGCACCACTGATGCGACTGCCATGAGGAATTGAAAGATCCGGTCATCAATCATTTCCATTAATGAAGATAGGAAATAATGAAATTAACCGAAAGTCTACAGTATGAGAAAATGGTTTGAAATAATGCCGACAAGGCAAGGTACTCTTTGCTGGATCATAGGATCTTCTAATCTGACTATCTCCCAGGTGGGAATCTAACAAAGAGGAAAGAGCAGCAAGCGGCTGATTTTTTGCCATGTCTAATTGCTCTCTCTTTAATTTTCAGAAAGCATATCAGAGAAATTAAAACCAGCTATCTCAAAAAATCCATTACCCTAGGATTTGGATTCAACAGTTTTGTTTTTATCGAGGCTATTTGATGCTGCCTACACAGGCAGTTAGAAAATTCAGTAATTTTCCTGCAAAGAGATATACTTTCTAGCAATTTAGGAATAACAAGATTTAGGTTTCTCTTTCCTAGTAAAAATTAAAAAAGTTATACATTTCTTATTTAAGAGCCCAAGTCTATGGTTAGTAGTATGCTTTTATCCTTTCAATTTCTGCATGAAAATATATTATGAATGAAGTGCAGCCCCTAGATCAATATATTTCACAGCCGTAACCCTAAAACAGCCGTCTACAACTTCCACTAAAGTTGTCCTGCACCCTAATTAATGTCTTATATAGCCCCAAGTTCAGATTGGCAAATTAGCTTGGAACTGTAAATTTCACAGATCAGAACCACCGTGGTCATTACCACAACTGATTTTGTAGTCATTAATTGTAATACTTCTTTTTTTCTACTCAGCAAGGTTCAAATGGCATATTGAAAAGAAACAAAATCAGCGCATGCCCATGGAAAAAGAACTACAGACCTGGCAAATAGCCCATTCTGACACATCAAAGATTTTGCTCTCACCACAAACAAATGCACGCGGAATTTCCATCTAAAAAACAGGAACTGAAAATGCTTAGCATAATGAATAGTTGACAGATGGCAGATCACCAAAAGCACATTCACAAGATAAGATCAGATGACTCTGTCGAATTATCAGACATATTTACTGAAACACAGATGAAATAATGAGTAATCACAAGGAACGTTCAGATCACCAAAACCACATTCACAAAATAAGATCACATGATTTTGAAGAATTAACGGACATGCTTACTGAAACATAGATGAAATAATGAGTAATCACGAGGAATGTACCTTCTGAGGCTTGTCAAAGATCAATGAGCCTTTATATTCAACCCATCCATCTCCATCCTTGGCTTGATGATATTGGCGGCAATCCTGAAGCAAAAATTAATTCTAATTTATAAATTTAGAAAGATGAAATACAGAGTTGGAAAGAGAATCAGAAAACCAACCTGGCACCATCTTGCCTTGGCCTTATTCCTATTAGTACACACCCATATATGTGAATTGCCACACTTGGTGCAATGTATCCACCTCGATTCCTCAGAGCAGTAATCTGAATTATCCTGCTTATAACAGTAATAAGATTAGAAAATGTCGCAATCAGTGATATTATTTATTATCAGTGATTTAACTCAGAATCATATGAATCAGTTCAGCATTCAGCTGCACATAACTGCCATACATAGCATGTGGGCTTGGACTTAGGAGGCAGGTTTCCCAGATTAAACACACCTATTACTACTTTGACCGATCTTACAATGCCTTGCCATTTTACAACTAATGCAAGCTCATGATCCTAGAGTTCACAATTTAATTATTTGATCTCCATTCTACCTCAGAAATAAACAACCTACAAAAGTGCCAAGTGAAACATAAAAATCCTTGTAAACGATACTTTCAAGTTTGTAATAAATTGCACCTCAATTGATGCTTTCTCAAACAAAAACACATATCATTATCCTCTGGTTCCATCGAAGTGTAGTCCTGGGGTGGAAATCTGGATAAGCCTACTTTCACCATTTTGCAAGAAGTAACCGCTCTCAGGAATCAAACTTGAACCCACAATGGCAGCAAGTCAAAGATAAGCCATTGCACCAAGCAATGACTCCCCAGACATGAAAAGACAGTATTCACAACTCATTGCACATGATAAAAATGCATCAATGAACTGTGAACATGAAAACAAGATTCCATGTGGGGAACACTAACAGTCAGTCTCCACAAATGGTTGTTTTATTCTTTTACTTCTTTTTTTCTTTTAGTCAGGAATTTCACATCAATGATAATTGGAGAACAAAAAATTCCAAATATTGACCATAAGGCTGAAAAATACATCGGCAAGCAATACCACATAAATTACCTGACGTGAAGTACTATGGGATTTCTCGCATACACTCCTAGTCCTAGATTCTTCCTTTCTCAATTGCTCATCATAGTCCCTCTTCTTCACAGAATCAGACAAAACCTGGACATTGTATCATTGTGGTCAGTCAATAGGACACAAATCAACACATTCTTAAATTTGTTATGTTTCATCTCCCCTAACTTTCTTGAGAGAGAGAGAGAGAGAGGACAGAGAAGGATGCTTACCTCATAAGCACATTGAAGTTTCTTAAATGATTCACTTGCTAAAGGGCTTCCCATATTTTTATCAGGATGGACAAGCATGGCCTGCATATTTTAAAGGATAAAGAGAAAATCAGAAACCCCATTCACTCATCCCCCCTACCTTTTCTTTTCCCATGGGGCAAGGGGGTAATGTTACATTCACACAAACATAATAGATTTATACATCAAGAACAACCTGACACCACTCCACAACATAAATATTAGGAGACGGAACTAGATTTTAAAAATACAAGGGCTAGCATGAAAACAAGAGGGACCTGAAAACATATATTTTTCTTTTGGAGGGTGGGATTGGAGGGAAAATGTACTAACAGGATGATTTAAGACTTCCTCAAAGCTTGGGCAGGGCATAAGCTAGTTCCACCCATGCACAGCAATTCAAATATCTCATTGGCATTTTAACCAGCCATGAACACAACCATGCAAAATCAACAAGCAGCTTTCTTGGCCAATCAAGGGACAGGTCCCTGGCATGCCTGATATGAATTCTATGAAATATTAAGTAACAAAAAATGACGGGTTATTGTACCGCCCCTAACTTTTCTCTCTTGCAAGCCTTTTTACTGCAAGCTGAACATAATGGTTTTTGTGATACATTAAGAGTCCTAATGTAGTATTCTGATATTTAGGTTCTTTTTGTTTACTGTGACCATTTTAGATACCTGGTGAGATTGTTTTGGTATCTCATTTACTTGCACAGAACAATCAATAAGATGCAAAACTTTTGAGAAATGATCCAACCAGATCAACTTTCCCAAACACTTTCGCATCTCAGAGTGAGAACACTAGAACAAATCAATTAAAATGGTTACTAGTATTTCAGTTTAGAACAAAAGTGGAACTTGCCTTTTTCCGGTATTCCTTCTTCAAAATTGCAACATCAATTCGCTTGTGGCGAGGAAATCCCAGTGCTTCATAATGACCTCCACTATCTAATATTCTTTTCATCTCATCAGCTGAGCTTGTTTCTTCTTCTACAACTACTTTTCTAGCAGAAGACTCTTTTTGGTTATTCACAACAGACGCGCTTGCAGCTGGTTTGCTAGATGATTTGCATGACTGCACCTTCTCAGATTCATCAGCAGGAATCGAGAATTCACATTCCTCAGAAAAAAACTCATCTTCCAGAACTGTTTCAGTTTCCTTGTGTTCTTCAAATTGGGTGCTTTCCCTGACATTATCACACCATTGAAGCAGGAAATTTAAAATATCGTTTGAGAAAAATGTTAGGTTTATTGATAGGAAAACACCATGCCATCCAACTCGAACTTTCACACAATAAATAGCATATATAGTCGCCATTAAGACTACTAGCCGTGCATGATTTTGAGAGAACAAATAACCTGTAATTTCATAAAAAACAGAATTAGATTCCCCGAAAGTTCTACAGATATATAGAATTTGAAAAAAAGAGCATCTACTTGCACTAGTAACTAAACTTACCTCCAACTATAAATAATGTTCCAGTTATCAAAAAGTTAGCATACATCCATAAAATTAAAATAGCAAACAGTCCTACAATAAAAAGTCCAGGAGTGTAGCCCAAATACTGAACAGCAGCTCCCGCAGCTCCCTGAAATGTTGAAGCCACCGTCAGTGGCATTTAATGAAATTTCAATTTTAAAATATTCACTTGAATTATAATCCCTGACAAAGCCAATGTATCTATAGACCCTGTTGATTTCTAGAATTATAATCCCTGACAAAGCCAATGTATCTATAGACCCTGTTGATTTCTAGAAATCCTATCAACTCAAACAACTTTA
>Ga0307508_10004852_pt1 | contig 12949 bp, 10 predicted proteins | sample 9_EM_MG_FD_203089 | JGI IMG/M metagenome (GOLD analysis project Ga0307508, IMG submission 203089) | Populus trichocarpa ectomycorrhiza microbial communities from riparian zone in the Pacific Northwest, United States - 9_EM | ecosystem: Host-associated > Plants > Roots > Unclassified | place... | reverse complement strand
CGACGGCGGGCGTGATGTCGCCTGCCAGCACGAGCGTGGTGTTGGCTGCACCGTAGTGATCGTTGAACCACTGCTTGACGTCGGCGAGCGAGGCCGCGTTCAAGTCCTTCATCGAACCGATCGTGTCGTGGTGATACGGATGATTCGCCGGAAACGCGTTGACGCCGATGTTCTCCGAGACGCGACCGTAAGGCTGATTTTCATCCTGCCGTTTTTCGTTCTGAACGACGCCGCGCTGGGTGTCGAGCTCCTTCTGGCCGATGAAGCCCAGAAGATGTCCCATGCGGTCGGACTCCATCCACAGCGCCATATCGAGCGCGGTCGTCGGCACGGTTTCGTAGTAGTTCGTGCGATCGTTCCAGGTTGAACCGTTCTGGTCGGTGGCGCCCACGAGCTCGAACGGCTTGAAGAAGCCATCGCGGTGGTTTTCCGAACCCGAAAACATCAGGTGCTCGAAGAGATGCGCAAAACCCGTCTTGCCCGCAGGCTCGTCTCCCGAACCGATGTGGTACCAGACACCGACATTGACGACGGGCGCCTTGTGATCTTCGTGAACGACGACGGTGAGCCCGTTCGGCAGCTCGAATTTTTCGTACTTCAGATCGACGGTGTCGATCTTCGTCGAAGCCGCGGAATCAGCGAAAGCCTGCGCGGTGACGAATGCACACGCAAGCGCGAGAGGTTTGATGAGCAGCGGAAGCAGGCGCATGGGTTCTCCTTGAAACAAACGGGGCCGTAAAGACCAATCCTGTGGAGCGGGCTTTGTGAACTCGTCTGACCGCGCGTCTCGCGCTGCGTTCATTCCGCTTTCGCGCCCATCCCTTGAATCAATCGCTCCCCGTTTGTTCCCGGGGAGCAATCAAGCTTCCGCCACGATCGATCAGCGAACGATCTTCCCGTCGGCATCGATGACCTTCACTTCGCCGATGTTCAATGCGCGAACGGGTTTTTCGATTTTCGACAAGTCGCCGACGACGACCCAGGTCAGTGCGTTGGGGACGAAGATCTCCTTCGCCGCCGCATCGACCTGTTCGACCGTCTGCGCCTCGATGTTCTGCTTCAGCATCGGCACGTAGTTGTCCGGGCGGCCGTACAATTGGTTGCTCGACAGTGCGCCGAGCACCGCGGCCGTCGTCTCGTAGCTGCCCGGCAGCGCGCGCACGCGCTGCGCCTTGATCTTGTCGATTTCAGCGGTCGTGGGCGGCTTCTCGCCGGCCACCGCACGCACTTCCTTCAGCGCCTCGCTGACAGATTCCGCGGTCTTGTCGGTCTGCACGGGTGCCTGCAACAACAGCGGGCGCTGACCGAGTGCGTCCTGGACCGACGAGCGTGCGCCGTACGACCAGCGCTTGTCCTCGCGCAGGTTCATGTTGAGGCGCGAGGTAAACGTGCCGCCAAAGACTGCGTTCGCCGTCTGCACGGGCAGATAGTCCGGTGCCGTCGTCGACGGCGCGAGCGAACCTGCGAGGATCAGCGACTGCGGCGAATCCGCACGGTTGACGAGATACACGCGCGGCTTCTTTTGCGCATCGACATGGGCGAGGTTCTTCTTGGGTTTGGCCGATGACGGCGTCGTCCAGTCGCCAAAGGCCTTGTCGAGCAGCGGAAGGATCGCAGCGAGCGTCGTGTCGCCGGCAACGAAGATCTTCGCGTTGTCGGGACGCAGGTAGTCGTTCTGGAATGCGACGAGATCCGCGGCCGTCAGCGACTTGATCGCGCCTTCCGTGCCCGTACCCGTGAACGGAATGCCGTACGCGTGATCCTTGCCGTACAACAGTGGCGGCAGTGTGCGCAGCGCCATGCCGCCGGGCTGCGTCTTCTCCTGCGCGATCGAGGCGAGCCACTGTGCGCGGATGCGCTCGATGTCCGCGTCGCGGAACGCAGGATTGCGCACGACGTCGGCGAAGAGCTCGATCGATGCCGGAAGATCCGAATTGAGTGCATTGAGCGACGAACTCGAGCTGTCGAGCCCTGCGCCATTGCGAATCACCGCGCCGAGGCGCTCGCTGCGTTTCGCGATTTCGATCGAATCGAGCGTCTTGGTGCCTTCATCGAGCATGCTCGCCGTGAAACTTGCGGTACCGAGCTTGCGGCCCTGATCCCCCGCGTAGCCTGCGTCGAACTGGAGCTGCACGTGCGTGACCGGAATGGAATGGCGTTCCGCAAGAATCACCTCGATGCCGTTCTTGAGCTTGCCACGCTGCACTGTGGGGAAAGTCAGGTCGGGGAACGTCGTCACGGCGGGTACGCCTTTGCCACGCTCGACATCGCTCTTCGCAGTCGTATACGTTTTCTCGCCCGGCAACGCAGGCTTTGGCTTGCCGGCGGCTTCCGGCAGGCCCTTCACGGCCTTGTCCTCTGCTGCGAAGTCGGCGCCCTTCTTTGCGGGCACGACGGTCAGCGTGTAGTCGCCCTGCGCAAGCCATTTGCGCGCTGCGGCAAGCACACTTGCCGGGGTCGCTGCCGCAGTGCGCTCGATGTCGAGCTTGTACGCTGCGGGATTGCCGAGATACACCTGACTTTGGGCGAGGATGACGGCCTTGCCGCCGAATCCGCCGACACGTTCGAGACCGCGGACGAAACCGGCGCGCGCGTTGGTTTTCGCACGCGCGAGTTCGTCGTCGGTCGGTCCGTCCTTGAGGAATTTCGCCCACTCATCTGCAACCGCCGCTTCGACCTGCGCCGGGTCGACGCCGTTCTTCACATCGGCGCGCAACTCGAACTGGCTCGCGAGTGCAAACGTCTGCACGTGCACCGATACGTTGTCGACGAGCTTGTCCTGGTAGACGAGACGCTGGTACAGCCGCGATGTCTTGCCGCCGCCGAGCGCATCGGCAGCGAGGTCGAGCAGCGGGTTTTCGGCGTCGCCGAGTTGCGGTACGTTCCACTCGCGATAGATGCGCACCTGCGCGACGTGATCCTGCTGCGTACCTCGTGTCGATGTGCTGCGCGGTGCGACCCAGGCCTGCTGGCGCGGCACGGGCGGACCTGCGGGGATATCGCCGAAGAATCTCTGCATCTTCTCTTTCGCGATTGCCGGCGTGATGTCGCCTGCGAGCACGACGGTCGTGTTCGCCGCGCCGTAGTAATCGCGGAACCACTGTTTCACGTCATCGAGCGAGGCCGCATCGAGATCGGCCATCGAGCCGATGGTGTCGTGCTGGTACGGGTGATTGGCCGGAAACGCGTTGAGCAGAATGTTTTCGTCGGTACGGCCGTACGGGCGATTCTCGCCCTGGCGCTTTTCGTTCTGGACGACGCCGCGTTGCGTGTCGAGCTCGGTCTTGCCGATCGCGCTCAACAGATGGCCCATGCGATCGGACTCCATCCACAGCGCCATGTCGAGCGCGGTCGTCGGCACGGTCTCGAAATAGTTCGTGCGATCGAACCAGGTCGTGCCATTCATGTCGGTCGCGCCGGCGACTTCGAATGGCTGGAAATACGTGCCCTTGTGGTTTTCCGATCCAGAGAACATCAGATGTTCGAACAAGTGCGCGAAACCCGTCTTGCCCGTCGGCTCGTCGGCCGATCCTACGTGGTACCAGATCGACACGGCGACCACGGGTGCCTTGTGGTCTTCGTGAACCACGACGGTCAGGCCGTTGTCGAGCTGGAATTTGGTGAAGGGTATGTCGATCACGGCAGCGCTCCCCTGGGCTTGCGGTTTGGAGGGGGTTTGCGACGATGGCGCGGTCGCGCAACCGGACGCGGCCAGAGCAATCGCAAAAGCGAGCGAGCCGGCGAGTACCATGCGCCCGCGGGTGGGCGAAGGTCGAGCTGCTACAGTGGACATCAACGTACTCCTGGGCGAGTCACGGAAAAGGGGTCCGAGCCTAGCCGAGCGCCTGAGGCCGCGCAATGGCCGGAAGTAGCACGTAAACTTATGTGACGAATCTTGCCGGAGCACGTGCGATGAAAGGTGCTGCACAGCCCAACACGCCGAAACGGTTCGTCGTCACCGGCGCCAACCGCGGCCTCGGCTTCGAGTTCGTCCGCCAGCTGCTCGAGCGAGGTGAACGCGTCATCGCCGGATGTCGCAACCCGGGTCGTGCGCTCAAGCTCACCGAAATGGCCGCCGCCCATCCCGGCCATCTGCACATGCTCCCGCTCGATCTCGACAAGGAACGGTCGATCAGCGACTTCTCGCGACAGGCCGGCCTGATTCGCGATGCGGCCGACGTACTGATCAATTGTGCGGGCGTGCTCGTGTCGGGCGAGCGCTTCGGTGAGCTGACTGCAAAAACATTCGACGAGACGCTGCACGCGAACGTCACAGGTCCGCTGCTGCTGAGCCAGGCGCTGGCGCCGCAACTTGCCGGGGGTGCCGATGCGAAGATCGTCAATCTGTCGTCTGAGCTCGGTTCGCTCGCCGACACGACGCACTTCCATTCGCCGAGCTATGCGATCAGCAAGGCGGCGCTCAACATGGTGACGCGCCTGCTCGCGGCGCAGCTCAAGTCCGACGGCATCGCCGTCGTGAGCATCCATCCGGGCTGGGTGCGAACCGACATGGGCGGATCGAGCGCACCACTCGGAGCCGCAGAGTCGGTGACGGGGATGCTCCGCGTGATCGACGCACTCGTACTCAGGGACAGCGGTGCCTTTTTCGACTATCGCGGCGAGGCGATGGCCTGGTAGTCGGAATTGCGCGGTTTTTACATATCTGCCGAAAGAAAGCGGAGCACGTGCGCGTTGAATGCCGCCGTCGCGTCGAAAGGCGTGCCGTGCCGCGATCCCTCCACGACCACGAACTCAGCGCTCGGGAAATGCCTGAGCTCCTCGCGCTTGTCCGCGAGCGGCGTGTAGTCGTGTTCGGCAGCGATGATCAGCGTGCGCGCCTGCAAAGCACCGAGGCGATCGAGCGCATGCCATCCGATCAGGGCGCGCATCGTTGCAAGATACATATGCGGTGAATTCGCGCCGACGACATCGATGACGCGTTGTCGTTTCGGCGCCTGCTCGGGATGCGGGAAAAGGCGCTTCGAAATCAAGATTGCCGTGCGGCGCAAGCCAATTGCGCGCACGAGTACGATCTGCAGATACGCCTCGACTCGCTTGCGCCAGGTATCGGTGCGGTAGTTCGCAAGCGTGTTGCACAACACGAGGCGGCGAACACGGCGCGGCCGCATCAGTGCCATCTCCAGCGCGACAGCCCCGCCGAGTGAAAAGCCGAGAATGTCGACGATGTCGAGATCGAGCGAATCCAGAAGTGCCCACAGGTCGTCTGCGAACTGCACGATCGAATAGCGCTCGTTCGGCTTGCCGCTTCGTCCCGAGCCGCGCAGGTCGGGCATGACGAGGTCGTGCCGCGCAGAAAAATCGTCGAGCTGGAAAGCCCAGTCGGCACTGCTCGATCCGAGGCCGTGGATCATCAATAGTGGCAAACCCGAACCCTGGCGTTCGAAGTAGATGTGGGTTGCGTTGACGGCGACGGTCGGCAAGCGATGTTTTCCTCGAGTTCGAATCGTCTTTGCGTCTGTGCAGAACTTACCATGCAGCGCTTTGCGGATTTCCGTTCGCGGGACGAGGCGGTTGCGATCGCCGCGGCGCGCATCAGCATTCCATGGCGGCAATCCCGAATCTGTACTCATCTCTGCACTCATCCGGTGAATCGATGAGGTGCAGATGCGTGCCTGCCGGCTGAGTTTTCGTGTTCGGACGCGCAGCTGGCGGACACCACGCTGTCCGCGGACACTTCAAGAGTGTATGCCGGAAGTCACGATTTGCGCCTTCTTTGCAACGCAAATGGCTGATCGTGCATCAAATAGTGTGATTGAGGAGACGCAAGCTCAATGCTGGCACAGCGCTTGCTCTATCGATGATACGAAGAAGCAAAGTTCCAAAGTTCCAAAGTATACGAAAGGAGAAAATCATGAACGTCTACCAACCACTCCGTCGCAGCCTTGCTGCCGCCCTCGTCATCGCTGCAGTCGTGATCGGCGCAGAAGCCGTCGCGCAGATCGGCCCATCGGTCGATGCGTCCGCTTCTGGATTGCCGACCATCGCGGCGGTGAGTGTTGCGCCCACCTGCGTCGCCGACCTGCATTCGACGTCGCGCCGCATCTGCTATCAGGCGAACGTCGTCGTCGGCGAGCCTACGCTGATCGAAACGGACAATGCGGGCGCAGCACGTTGATCGGCGACGTGTCTGCGCAGGCGAAGGTCTGCGCAACCTGTGTTGAGTCTTTCGGTCGCGACCCTGCTGGGTCGATAATCGCCGCATGCTGCATGTCGTGCTCTATCAGCCCGAAATACCGCCGAACACCGGCAATGTAATTCGCCTCTGCGCGAACAGCGGCGCTCGCCTGCACCTGATTCGCCCGCTCGGTTTCGACCTCGATCACGCCAAGCTGCGCCGCGCAGGACTCGACTATCATGAGTTCGCTTCCCTCGATGTCCACGACGATCTCGACGCGTTCGTTGCAGCTGCGCGACCCGCACGCCTATTCGCGCTGTCGACGCGCGGGCGGACGTTGTACACCGACGTTGCATTCGCAGACGATGATGCCGTCGTATTCGGCCCGGAGACACGTGGGCTCCCGCAGACGGTTCTCGATTCGTTGCCCCACGGACAGCGTTTACGATTGCCGATGCGGCCGGAGAATCGCAGCCTGAACCTCTCGAACGCGGTCGCCGTCGTCGTCTACGAAGCCTGGCGGCAGCGGGGATTTGCCGGCAGCGTCTAGAATCGCGACGTTGGCGTGCACTTCGGGGCCGCGTTGCAATAGCCTTCGCCGCTTTGTGTGGCGTTAGCCTGCGCGACCCCTCGAGCCATTGGCTATGACGGACCGCTCTCGACGCACGACGTTGTCGGGCCGGCTAGGGTTTGAACATTCCCGTCGGGTACTCGGCTTTCTGTTCGCGCGCGAGGAGTTGACGCAGGCCTTCGGCAGGCGTGATTTCCTCGTGCAGTACGCGTTGGACGCCTTGCGAAATCGGTAACTCGATGCCCTGGCGTGCTGCGAGCCGCATTACCGTGTCGACCGTCTCGATGCTTTCGACCACCTGGCCGATTTCAGCGACGGCGTCTTTCAAGCTGACGCCGCGTCCGAGAGCGAGGCCAAGACGGCGGTTGCGCGAGAGGTCGCCCGTGCAGGTCAACACGAGATCGCCCAGCCCGGCGAGGCCCATCAGCGTCTCGGCGCGTGCGCCGATCGCGGCGCCCAGCCGCAGCATTTCGTTGAGACCGCGGGTGATCATCCCCGCGCGCGCGTTCAGGCCCAGCCGCATGCCGTCGGCAACGCCGGTGGCCACGGCCAGCACGTTCTTCATCGCACCGCCGAGTTCGGCGCCGATCATGTCGCTGCCGGTATACGCGCGAAAACGCGCGCTGTGCAACAGGTCGGCGATCTTCTGTGCGAAGGCGCCGTCTGCGGAATGCACGGTCACTGCCGTGGGCAAATCCTGCGCAACTTCGCGCGCGAACGACGGGCCCGTGACGATCGCCGCGGGAACACCCGGCAGGCGCTCGGCAACGATTTCATGAAGAAACCTGCCAGATCCCGGATCAAATCCCTTCGTGGCCCAGGCAATGCCCGTACCGGGTGCGACGTTGCTCGCAATACGATCGATGAGCGCACCGAACGCATGGCTCGGCGTGACGATGAGCAGCACCTGCGCATGGCGCACCGCCGCGTCGAGGTCGTGTGTGCAGACCAACGCAGCGGGCAGTTCGAGTTCGGGCAGATAACGCGCGTTGCGGCGCGTCGTCTGCATCGCTTCGATGGCGTCCGCGTCGCGCCCCCACAGAGTCGTGGGGACGCCGTTGCGGGCGAGAACGGCGGCAAGCGCGGTACCCCAGGACCCAGAGCCGAGGACCGAAACGGCAGGCTTCGCGCTCATGCGTCGTTGCGGTCGTTCTTAAGGAGGGCTGTGCGGTGTTATGCGTTGCCGGCTGGCGCGGTTTCGCCCTGGCGGCGCATCTGTTCGGCGTAGAGACCTTCGAAGTTGATCGGCTGGAGCAGGAACGGCGGGAAGCCACCATTCTGGATAAGGTCCGAAACGATCTGACGCGCGTACGGGAAAAGCACGTTCGGACAGTAAGTGGCGAGCACCGTGTCGCGGCCCGCGGCATCGAAGCCAACCATGCCGAATACACCAGCTTGCTGCACTTCTGCGAGGTAAGCGGTCTTTTCGCCGAGCTTGCAGGTCACGGTGACATTGAGGACGACCTCATAGACGTTCTCGCCGATCGTAGCCACCTGCTGCTGCAGGTTCAGTTGCACCTGCGGTTGGCCCTGTTCCTGGAAGATGGCCGGCGCGCCGGGGGCTTCGAAAGACGCATCCTTGACGTATACCTTCTGCAAGGACAGTTGGGCGCCGGTTTCGCCGCCGTTCGAAATCGTGTTCTCAGTCATGTTGCTCTACTCCAGAAAATCGTGACAGATGAAAATGTCGGGAAAAAGGGGTGGGATTATCCCATGCAGCGCGCTTGCGCGCACCTTTGAGGTAGATCAGGTGCCGATGGGAACGTCGCGCCAGCGCGGCGCAATCAAGCAACGACGCTCGCCGTCGTCGATCCTAAAGGCGGGCAGGTTACGTACGACCTTTGGCGAGCGGCAGGTTCGCTTCGCGCCAGGCCGCGAGCCCGCCGCCGAGCCAGAACACCTGTTGAAAACCTGCCTTCACGAGGCGCGCTGCGGCGGTCGCTGACGTGTTGCCCGTCTTGCAATAAACGGCGACGGGTCGGTCCTTGACACCTCCGAGCTCCTTGTTTTCCGGGTCAAACTGGCTCATGAGCACGTTGCGGGCACCCGGGATGTGCGCCTTCTCGAAATCCGTCGCGGCGGAAAGGTCCACGAGCAGCGGGTTTTCGCGATTGATCAATCGCGTGAGGCCCGCGGGGGTCAGCTCGCGATATCCGCGAAACAACCGAGCGACCTCGTTGCCGATCAGCGTGATCAGAAGCACGCCGAAGATCATTACGAGAAACATATGGTTGCCCGCAAACTCGGGCAGGCGGTTCAATAAATCGGACATAGGCGATGCTGAAAGGAGTACGGATGAAAAACGGCGGGACACGATGCAAGCCCGCCTTTAGCCTCGAGATGAAACTGCGAGGCGGTCGCGGATTATCCGCTACCTCGGGGTGGCGCGCAAAATCACGTCGATAAAGTCATCAACGAGATCATGGCGATTGGACCATGACGATTGGATCACGGCGATTGATAGAGCAGCGTCAGCGGAAACTGATTGCGTACCCATGCGCCGGTGAGCGGGCCGGGGAAAGTTATATTTGTGGACAATTGCGTATTTCCACTGTACGTCATCGTCCCCGCTGGCTGCAGACCGGCTTTGTAGTCGAGCCATACGCAACCCGGGCATGTCGGTCGTTCGATCGAGACATCGAGGCTTGCGCCAGCGACATAGGACGGATTGTTGCCCTGGACCCAGCGCGGAGCACCCGCGCCGTCGTAGAGATACACCAGGCTTGCGATCAGCGGCGGCGCGCTGGGCCCCGCGACCTGCGCGAGCTGGTCGTAGATCCCCCAGCCGCTTTCAGTCGGATTGTTCCAGATGCGAATCGTCGAGGGGATGCCCGTCACCGGGCTGAGCAAGGTGCCGCCGACGTTGCCGGAGAAATTCCACGTGAGCGCCAGTCTGTCGTTGCCGACCAGCGTTACCTGCGCCGAGCCAATGGAAACCGGGTGTTGCGGCCAGCTCAATGGCTGGGTCTGGTGCGTCTGGTACAGGGGGGAATTCACCTGGTTTCCGTGCAGCCCAGCCTGAAGCTGATACCAGGTGGGTTGGCGGGCACCGTCGGCGCTGAACCAGAGGCCGAAGAAAACCGGATCGCCCGAGGCCTGCGCCAGCGTAATCAGCGTCAAACCTGTGCCCGGACGAACGGGGTCGTAGTAAGCGCCCGGATCGAGCCGCAGCGGCGTCGTCTGCGCAGGGCAACTCGCAACGGCAACACAGGTCGCCGCCACGGAGCGGCTCACGACTTCCGTCGACAGCGCGTGGAAGCCGCGCGCATCCCCCGTACCGACGAGGTCGATACGTATAGGGCTGCCGCACGCTGTCGAAGCGTCGATCGCGTAGTCGAGTGAAAGCACCGTACTTTCGCCCGGCGTCAATGCCGGGATGGCCACCGCCGGCGTTTCTATCGTCAGCGACGCCTGTGCGAGCGTCGCCGGATCCTGCGCGAAGATTGCATAACCCGCCTCGCTTTGCGCATTGCCCGAATTGATCAGGACGAGCTGGTTGCGCCATCTCTGGCCGGGATTCACCGCGCCGTCCGCGCTGCCGCAAAGCGCAACCGGTGCAACGACGGGCGCATTTTCGATTTCGATGTCCGGCGCTTGCACAACGAGCGCACGCGACACCGTGGCGCTGCATCCGGCGCGGTCGGTTACCTTCACGCTGACATTGCCCGCGTAAGCGCCGGGGTATACCGCCGGAATGCTGGCCTGTGCGGGATCGGTGCTGTCCGCGATGCCGTCGCCGTCGACATCGAAAGCATACGAATAAGGTGTGCTTCCCCCTGTGACCGTCGCGCTCAACGTGATCTTGTCGCCGACGAGCGCGCTGCTGCTGCTCAAGCCAAGCGTTACGGCAGGCGCATCGCAGCGCGCGAGCCCGTTGATCTGCATGATCTGGGTGCCGATAGGATCGAGCCAGTCCGCGATGCGCGACTGCGGCGTTCCGCCGCCCGTCCATGCACTGCTGAGGCGACCATAATTGTCGTAACCCATCGGCTCTTCGCAATCCGCAGAGCCGTTCGAAAGCACGCCGCGCAACCGATGAGACCCATCGAACAATCCCGAGCCGGACGAACCCGCTTCGGTTGTCCCGGCCGCATAGTGATCGACGTACCAGTGGTAAATGCCCTCGCCGACCGAGGGGTCGTCGTTGAGCTCAACGCCGCCGCCGGTGAAGCTGATCCGCTTCGCGTCGGCCTCCGGGTGGTGGATGACGACGCCGTTTTCGAAAGGCACTTCGCTGCGGTCCCATCCACTGAAGTAGACATTCGCACTTGCCGGCGGCGTGTCGTTGAGGCGAAAGAGAGTGAAGTCCGAATCCTCATCGGTCGCGAGCAGCACAGCGCCGCCCGTCTGCGCAATTGCGGTTGCGCTCGATATCGCCTGCCCGTTCTCGTTGCTGCCCACCGCGCGACAGGTCGGGCTTTCGTATTTCCAGTACACGACGAGCCGATCGCCGGCCTGTTGCGTCGCATAGCAGTGGTGAGCGGTCGATAGGAGCTCCGCGCGATCGCCGCGCGTGTTGTTCACAAGCTGACCCGAGCAGTAGGTGCCCGTGGAGACCAGCACGGCCTCGGCATTGATTTCGCTGCGCCACGGATCGCCCTGCGAGCATGCGGTGTCGATATTGCAGGCGCCGCTGCCGGTGCCGGGATTCGCGATCGATTTCGCTGCGAAGATGTCGCGATAACCCGCATACGCCGCTTCGAGCTCGAGTTCGAGAAACGGTTTCATCGATTGCGGCAGGAGCACTTCGATTTGCGCATTTTCGCCGCGCACGAGCGGCGTTGCGAACCGATGCGAGCGCGTATTGTCGGCGTCGGCGTAGGGCCCGAGCGTTTCGCCGTCGCCGCGGATGAAGAGCTGCGCGCCCGGAGGCAGAAAAAAACGGCCGAAGACGAAATCGAGACTGTGCGCGCCCGCAACGTACACCGGGATGCGCCACAACGCCGTTCCATCGGGAAGATCGCGCCACTCGCCGCCGAGCGTCGGGGATTTCGGCACCGATCGAACGTTGCGGATCATGCGCTCTGCCGCGTAGCGCAGCGGCGCCGATCTGGCGCGTGTCAGGTCGGCGCGAAGTTCGGCCGCGCTATCGAGTCTGGCCCCTTCGACCCTGAAGCGCGCGGCAGGTGCCGATAGCCCGTAAACTGCGCTCGGTGTGGCGATTGAAGCCGCAAGTGCGGGCGCGCCGAAGCCCAGAATGAGCATTGCGACGACCTGCAACACCGGTGACGCAAGAATCTTGAACACGTTCTCGTGCTGCCTAATGCTGCGTGATATCGGGCAGGCCGGTGACGAGCCAATAGCGTTTCAGCTTCTCGTCGTATCGCCACATTTGTCGATCGAGAAACGAACGTACCGTCTGCGTGTTGTTGTTCGACACAGTGATCTCGACGGTCTGCCGGACTTCGTCCTTGCCCGTGTGACGCAAGGGCTGCTCGAGATATTGCGCCACCCGCACTTGCAGATAACGATCGAGATCGAGCTTCGTCACCGGGTGTGCCTTCAGTGTTTCCGGATCGACGAACCCGAGCGCGTCCTCAAAGTTGCCCCAGCGTATCGTGGCGGCATAGCTCTGCAGCGTTGTCTCGAGAAGGTCGGCTTGCGTGCCAGGCGTCGAGCACGCTGCGAGCATGCAGGTGAGAAAGCCGAGAAGAACGAGACGTAGAGACATGGGCAAGGTTCCGTTCAGGCGCCGGCCACATTGTAGACCAGCGACGTCAGGGTGTGTCCGTTGCGTTGCGCACGATCGCGACGAAACGCGCATCGAGCGTGCAAGCGTCGCCGCCATCCTCCATCGTCGCGCGACATGTGACGCTTAGACGAGCGCGTCCGCGCGCGCGCAGCGAGTTGATGAATGCATCCCACGATCCGACGATCGTCGCTTGCGCTTTGAGCTCGCTCCACAATGGGGCGAGATAGCGTATCGACGAATCCTGAACGTAGATGTCGCAGTCGAGTTGCGCTTCTTCGAGTTTGAGTACGATCAGGCCCCAGCCCGACAAGGTCATAAGGCTTGCAAGGCTGCCGCCGAACGCGCAGCCCTTGTCGTTGACGTTGGGCTCGAGTGGCGCGGCAAGGATGAGGTGTTCGCCGTCGTATCGCCTGATCTCGACGCGCATGGCGAGGGTCAGTGGGATCGTTTGCAGCGCGCGTTCGAGACGCTCGATCGGGAGGATGGAGGTTTGCATAGGCCTGCCATTGTCCGCGAACTTGGGCTCGCACGTGCAAATGCCGAACACGTG
>Ga0307508_10004850_pt1 | contig 12952 bp, 9 predicted proteins | sample 9_EM_MG_FD_203089 | JGI IMG/M metagenome (GOLD analysis project Ga0307508, IMG submission 203089) | Populus trichocarpa ectomycorrhiza microbial communities from riparian zone in the Pacific Northwest, United States - 9_EM | ecosystem: Host-associated > Plants > Roots > Unclassified | place... | reverse complement strand
ACGGCGGTCGGCGGGGCGGCCAGGGCGAGCAGGGCCGCGGTGCCCTCCGCCCCGGCGGTGACGCCGAGTTCGCCGTACCGGGTCAGGGCGGGGTCGGGGGCGAGGGAGAACTCGCGGTGCGCCGCGAGGTAGCCCTCGTACCGCTCCCTGGTGCACGGGGCCTCGGCGGGCCCGCCGAGGAACCCCACCCGCCGGTGGCCCAGTTCGAGCAGATGACGGGTGGCCGCGGCGCCGCCCGACCAGTTCGTCGCCCCCACCGTCGGGACCGCGGACCCCTGCGCACCGACCGGGTCGAGGAGGACGAGCGGCACGGGCAGCTCCGCCAGCGCGGCGATCTCGTCGTGGCCGGGCCGGGCCAGGGCCAGCAGGATGCCGTCCGACGGCCGCGCGCGGCGGGTGTCGATCCAGTCGTGGAGCCGGAAGCGCGGATGGGCCACGGGGGTGAGCGCCAGGGTGTATCCGAGCCCGAACGCCGCGCGCTGGGCCCCGTCGACGAGTTCCGCCGCCCAGGGGGTGGCGGTCTCTTCGACGAGCAGGTCGAGAATGCCGCCGAGTTGTCGGCGGCGCTCTGTGCGGAGCACATATCCCGTCGCCCGCGCCGCCTGTGTGACGCGGTCCCGGGTCTCCTCCGAGATATCCGGCTTGTCGGCGAGTACCCGGGACACCGTGGATACCGAGACGCCCGCGGCCTTCGCGACTTCCGCCATCGTCGCACGCGTTGACATGCTGATTCCCTCCCGCCGGGCATCGCGACCGCACTGCTCTGCCGCAAATTCCCGCAAAAGATGGTCGAATATTCCGCCAGGACTGCATGCAAATAGCCGGTGAGCCGTGTGTTCGGTCCCTTGCCTTGACAGTGGTTTTTACCCACCTTTAGCGTCGCGGTCGCTGAAGTTCCGCAATGTTTTGCGTCTCATTGCAGAGGAGACCGTATGCATAAGGAATCCAGCCCCCGGCGTCTGGCCGCGGTGGCCGCCGTGACGGCGCTGCTCCTGGGCGGTTGCGCCGAAGGGTCCCCGGACAGCGAAGGGTCCGGCAGACAGACGCTCACTTTCTGGGGGTGGTCGGACATGGCGAAACCGGTCGCCCTGTGGAACAAGACCCATCCCGATGTCCAGGTGAAGTTCCAGGCGATCACCTCGAATTTCTTTCCCAAGCTCCGGGCCGCCCTCACGGGTAAGTCCGGCGCACCGGACATCACCCAGGTGGACTACCCCAACCTCACCTCGACGATCGTCGCCGGAAACCTCAAGGACGTCACGGCCGAAACCCGCGATCTGAAAGGCGAGTTCACGCCCGCCGTATGGGACCAGGTCGTGGTGGACGGAAAGGTCTACGGGGTGCCGCAGGACATCGGCACCCAGGTGCTCTACTACCGGTCCGACCTGTTCGAGAAGGCGGGCCTGGCCGCCCCCGCCACCTGGGACGCCTACCGGGAAGCGGCCGCCACGCTCAAGAAGAAGTATCCGAAGGCGTACACCACCGCGCTGCCCGCCAACGGCGGCATCTGGCTGGCGTCGCTCGCGTGGAACGCCAAGGCCAAGTGGTTCACCACGGACGGCGGCGCCTGGAACGTCGGGATGGACGACGGGCCCACCGAGAAGGTCGCCGCGTACTGGCAGTCCATGCTGGACAAGGGGTACGTCAAGGGGGACCAGCACTGGCAGCCCACCTGGTTCAAGGGGCTGGCCCGCTCCACCTATCTGACCTGGATCGGACCGGCGTGGGGAAGCTCGGCGCTGAAGAAGAACGCCCCCGGCCTCGCCGGGAAGTGGGCCGTCGCCCCGCTGCCGCAGTGGTCGCGCGGGGAGCGCGCCCCGGTGTACTGGGGCGGCTCCCTGACGGCACTGACCAGCGCCACCAAGAAGACCGACACGGCGCTGAAGTTCGTGAAGTGGCTCAACACCAGCACGGAGAGCGCGAAACTGCTCGCGGCCGATGTCCTGCCCGCCTCCGAGCGCGGACAGCGCATCCCGGCCCTCACCCGGCCCGACCCGTATTTCGGCGGCCAGGTGCCCGGCGAGGTGTTCACCGTGCGCGGCACCGCTTCGACCCCGTGGACCTGGGGCCCGACGATGACGGACACCACCAACTACCTCAATGACGCGATGCAGTCCGCCCTCAACAAGTCGACGACGCTGCCGGAGGCCGTGCGGAAGGTCGACCGCGAGACCGTCGCGCAGCTGAAGCGCAAGGGCCTGTCCGTCCGATGACCGTGACCGCGCCGCCGTCGCGAGCGCGCCGCAACCGGCTGCGCCTCGGCGCCGACTGGAAGATGGCGTGGGGTTTCACGGCGCCGTTCCTCACGGTGTTCCTCGTCTTCACCCTGCTGCCGGTGGTCTTCGCGCTGTGGCGCAGCTTCCACGGCGCCCGGAAGTCGGGCCTGGGATTCGGGACCTCCCGTGTGGTCTTCGTCGGGCTCGACAACTACGCGGACACCTTCACCAACCGGGAGTTCCTCCTCTCGGTCGGACGCGTCCTGCTCTACGGCGTCGTACAGGTGCCCGTCATGCTGGGGCTGGCTCTGGTGATGGCCCTCATCTTCGACACCGCGATCGTCCGCCTGCGCGGCCTGTTCCAGCTGGCCGCGTTCCTGCCCTACGCGGTGCCGGGCGTCATCGCGTCCATCCTGTGGGCCTTCCTCTATCTGCCCGGGGTGAGCCCGGTGGTGGAGCTCCTCGACGGAATCGGCGCCCATGTCGACTTCCTCGCCAAGGGCACCGTCCTGTGGTCCATCGCGAACGTCTCGACCTGGCAGTGGACCGGCTACAACATGATCATTATCTATGCGGCGCTCCAGGCCATCGACCGCGACATGTTCGAGGCCGCCCGCATCGACGGGGCGAGCGACTGGCACATCGCCTGGCTGATCAAAGTGCCGCTGGTGACCCCGGCGATCCTCATCACCGGGCTGTTCTCGGTGGTCGGCACGCTCCAGCTGTTCTCCGAACCGACCGTGCTGCGCGCCATCACCGGCAATGTGTCCTACGACTACACACCGAACATGATCGTCTACAACCTCGCGTTCGGGTCGGACCAGCCGTACTACTCGGCCGCCGTCGCGGTCGTCATCGCCCTCGGTTCGTTCCTGCTGTCCTTCGGCTTCCTGCGGCTGCTCCAGAGAAGGAGCCCCGATGAGTGACGCCCCCGTCCCGGCCACCCGGCGCGCGCCCCGCTCCACCCGGTTCATCCTGACCGCGACGATCACCGCGCTGACGGCCTACTTCCTCATCCCCGTGGTGTGGATGCTGATCGCCTCGACCAAGTCGACCGCCGACCTCAACACCACGTCCGGCTTCTGGTTGGCCCGCTTCGACCTCGTCACGAACTTGGAGGACCTGTTCGCCTACCGTGACGGCGTCTTCCGGCGCTGGGTGCTGAACTCCCTCCTCTACTCGGGCGGCGGCGCCCTCGGCGCGACGTTCCTGGCCGCCCTGTGCGGATTCGCCCTCGCCAAATACCGTTTCCGCGGCCGGAACGCGCTCATGGGCCTCATCTTCGGCGGGGTGCTCATCCCCGGCACCGTCCTCGCCCTGCCGACGTACCTCCTCCTCAACTCCCTCGGCCTGATCAACACCTACTGGGCGGTCATCCTGCCGAGCCTGTCCAGCGCGTTCGGGGTGTTCCTCGTCCGCGTCTACGCGGCCGCCGCCGTCCCCGACGAACTGCTGGAGGCCGGACGCCTCGACGGAGCCCACGACCTGCGGGTCTTCTTCACCGTCGTGCTGCGCATCCTGCTGCCGAGCCTGGTGACGGTGTTCCTCTTCTCGTTCATCTCCATCTGGAACAACTTCCTGCTGCCGCTCATCGTCCTCAACGACCAGGCGCTGTGGCCGGTCACCCTCGGGCTCTACTCCTGGCAGCTGAACGCGATGAGCGAACCCGACCTGGTCCGGATCGTCGTCACCGGTTCCATGGTCGGCACCATTCCCCTGGTCATCCTCTTCCTCGCGCTCCAGAAGTACTGGCGCGGCGGTATCACGACGGGAGCGATCAAGTAGCCATGAACAGTCGCATGGACACCTTCCGCGCGCGCGTCGGCGGCTTCGCCTTCGGCGGGGACTACAACCCCGAGCAGTGGGACCGGCCGGTGTGGGACGAGGACGTCGCGCTGATGCGGCACGCCGGGGTCAACCTCGTCACCCTCGGCGTGTTCGCCTGGGCGTCGCTGGAGCCCGAGCCGGGCCGTTTCACCTTCGGCTGGATGGACGAGGTGATGGACCTCCTCCACGGGAACGGCATCGCCGTCGACCTCGCCACCCCGACCATGGCGCCACCGGTGTGGCTCACCCACGGCCACCCGGATGTGCTGCCGGTCATGGAGGACGGCGAGACGTTCGGCTTCGGCAACCGCCTCCACTTCGACCCCGCCTCGCCCCGCTACCGCGAACACGCCGCCCGCATCACCACCGCCCTCGCCGAGCGCTACTCCCACCACCCCGCCCTCGTGATGTGGCACATCAGCAACGAGTACGGACCCACCTCGTACGGCGGCCACAGCGCGATCGCCTTCCGCGACTGGCTCAAGGAGCGTTACGGCAGCCTGGAGGCGCTCAACGACGCCTGGTACACCCGCTTCTGGTCCCAGCGGTACACCTCCTGGGACCAGATCAACCCGCCGGAGGTGCCGCGGACGTGGTCCAACCCCACCCGCCGCCTGGACTTCCACAGGTTCGTCTCGGACGCCAACCTCGCCTGCTTCGTCATGGAGCGCGACATCGTCCGCTCCTACCGCGACGACATCCCGGTCCTCACCAACTACATGCGCTTCTACAAGCACGCCGACTACTGGGCGTGGGCCGCCGAACAGGACGCCGTGGCCCTCGACATCTACCCCGACCCCGGCCAGGACGACGCGCATGTGGCCGCCGCGCTCAACTACGATCTGATGCGCTCGCTGCGCGGCGAACCCTGGATGCTCATGGAGCAGGCGGCCAGCGGGGTCTCGCAGTGGAAGGTCAACAACGTGAAGCGGCCCGGCCGGATGCGGCTGGGCTCCTACCAGGCCATCGCGCACGGCGCCGACAGCGTCCTGTACTTCCAGTGGCGCGCGAGCCGCGGTGGCCACGAGCGGTTCCACTCCGCGATGCTGCCGCACTCCGGTACGGGCTCCCGCACCTGGCAGGAGATCGAGGCACTCGGCACCGAACTGCCCAGAATCGCCGAAGCGGCCGGTGCGGCCTCGCACGCCGACATCGCGGTGCTCTTCGACTGGAACGCCTGGTGGGGGCTGACCGAAACGGGCGGCCTGCCGCGCAACGACTTCGACTACCCGCGGATCGCCACCGACCACTACCGGCCGCTGCTGGAAGCACATCGCGCGGTCGACACGGTGTCCTTTGGCTCCGACCTCAGCCGCTACCGGGTCGTCGTCGTACCCAACGCCTACCTCGTCGACGACACCTTCACTGACGCCCTCACCCGCTTCACCGAGAGCGGCGGCACTCTGGTCTGCTCGTTCTTCTCCGGCGTCGTCGACCCGCACAACCACGTCCGGCAGCCCGCCTACCCCGGCGCCTTCCGCGGGCTCATCGGCGCGTACATCGACGAGTACTGGCCCGCCCGCCCAGGGGAGACGTATCTCCTGACCCGCGCCGACGGGTCCACCGCCACCTCCGACTGGTGGCAGGACAGCATCCACCCCGAGGGCGCGCGCGTGCTGGCCTCCTACACCACCGGCGCGCTGCGCGGACGGCCCGCGATCCTGGAGCACACAGTCGGCCGGGGCCGCGTCGTCTACATCGGGACCCGGCTGGAGGCCGACGCGCTGCGCGACACCCTGCTCGACGCCGTGGCCGCCGCGGGTGTCGCACCGCTCCTCGACCATGCCCCGGCCCATGTGGAGGCCACCCGGCGGACCGGCGACGACGCGGAATTCCTCTTCCTCCTCAACCACTCCGGGACGGAGACCGTCCGCGTCCCCCTCCCGGCGGACGCGGCGGACGGGATCGACCTGGTCTCCGGCGCGAAGACGGACGGGGCCGTCGAGCTGGCGCCGCTCGCCGTCGCGGTCGTACGGACCGAGCCGGGGCGGGCCGCGATGTCGCGGAACTCCACGCGGGCGTCCTCCGTGTAGGCGCCCACACTGCCCGCCGGGTACGGGCGTTCCCGGTCGGTGAAGGCGACCACCTGACGGTCGTCCACCGACACCGTCATCCGGGACCCGTCCTGGCGGGCCCGGACCTCGGACCACTCGCCGACCGGGAACGAGGAGGTGCCGGTGGCCAGGAAGCGCTGGCCACCGCGGTACGCCGGGTCGCGCTTGCCCAGTTCCCAGCCGTTGGGCTTGAGCGCCAGATAGTAGAAGTGCTCCGGATCGGTGTACGCCCAGACCAGCCACGCCACTTCCCACGGATTGGGGTCGGGGGTGCGCAGCTGCTCCACGGTGCGCATCCGGACCCGATAGTCCAGGCGTTCGTAACGGGCGGTGGAGACCACCAGACAGGCGTGGGTACGGTCCTTGCGGCGGGCGGCGCGCGGGGTGAGCGTCAGCTCGTCCGCCCCGCCGACGTTGCTCCCGTAGCCGTGGAACACCGACCGCCAGGGGCCGTGCACCTCGCCGTCCCGCCAGGATTCGACCGGCGCGGGCGGCCGGTCCTCGTCCCATACGCCGCTCAGCTCCAGCGCCCCCGCCACCAGGGCGACGGCCAGCGCGAGCCCCCCGATCCGCCACCGCCACCCTGTGCGCCCGCGTAACGACGTCATGCCACCGGATCATACGAGCCGGACGCGGTGCGCGGCGCGGTATTCACCGCCCCTTCGCCGCCGAAGTCCCCGAAGTCCTCGGTGAGGCGGGCCACGATCCGTTCGGCGGCCCGGCCGTCGCCGAACGGATTGCCCGCCGCGGCCATCCGCCCGTACTGCTCCGCGTCGTCCAGCAGCTCCCCGGCGGCGGCCAGGATGGTGTCCGGGTCGGTACCCACCAGCCGGGCCGCCCCCACCTCGACCGCCTCCGGGCGTTCGGTCGTGGTCCGCAGCACCAGGGCGGGCTTGCCCAGGCTCGGGGCCTCCTCCTGGAGCCCGCCGGAGTCGGTCAGCACCAGATCGCAGTCGGCCAGGGTGGCGGCGAAGTCCAGGTAGTCCAGCGGGTCCACCACCCGCACCCCCGGATGGCCGTCCAACTCGGGCAGCAGCGCCTCCCGCACCGCGGGACTGCGGTGCAGCGGCAGCACGACCTCCACATCGCCCCGGTCGGCGAGGTGCCGGAGCGCCGCGCCCATGGACCGCATCCGGGCCCCCTGGTTCTCCCGGCGGTGCAGCGTCAGCAGCACCTTGCGCCGGGCGGTGCGGAACGCGCTGCGCCCGGCGCCCTCCGCCAGCACCCACAGCAGGTTGTCGACGACGGTGTTGCCGGTGGTGATCACCTGCTCGGGCGGTACGCCCTCGGCCCGCAGATGGTCGGCGGACCGGGTGGTGGGGGCGAAGTGCCAGCGGGCCACCCGGCCGATCATCCGGCGGTTCAGCTCCTCCGGGAACGGGTTGTCCAGCACGCCGGTGCGCAGGCCCGCCTCGACATGGGCGACCGGGATGTGTTCGTAGAAGGCGGCGAGCGCTCCGCACAGCGCCGTGGTCGTATCGCCCTGGACCACCACCAGGTCCGGCTGTTCGGCCCGGATCACCGTGCCCAGCCCGTCCACCAGCCGGGCCGTCAGCTCCGACAGCCGCTGCCGGTCGCGCATCACCGCCAGGTCCGTCTTCACACCCACGCCCAGCAGGCCGAGCATCTGCTGCAGCATCTCCCGGTGCTGACCGGTGGTCACCACCACGGGCTGGAACAGCGAGGAGGCGGCCATCGCCCGGACCACGGGGGCGAGTTTGATCGCCTCCGGCCGGGTGCCCAGGACGAACATGGTGCGTACCGCGCCGGGGCCGGGCGGCCGCGACACCGCCGCCACGGAGGCGGGCACGGACACCGGACGAGACGTGGACACGGGTCTGCCTGATGTGGACATGGGTCTCCCTGGGCAAGGCGAACGGACAGGACACGAGCGGGTGGCACGGAGTGCGGGTGACACGGACGTGCGATGAACCGAGCCGTACGGGAATCAGCTGCGGGCGGTCTTGAGCCAGGTGCGCTTGCCGGTGACGGTCCGCCACAGCCCCCACCAGCCCGCGGCGAACCAGATGTAGCCGTAGAACACGAAGACATGGCCGAGCAGCACCGCGTGGAGCACACCGAGCGACGTTTCGCGGCGGCGGTATACGAAGCCGTAGATATAGGCCGCGGTGAACGAGAGCAGATACGGGCCGAGGAACCACATCGTGGACACCAGCGGCCGCCCGGCCTGGACGGAACCGACGACCGTCCCGAGGACGGCCACCATGAAGGACAACGGCAGCAGCGAGGTGAGCAGGATCAGCACCGGGCTGGACAGGTGGTAGATCAGGTCCATCGCGGCCCGGCCGGGCACCTCGCGCAGTATCAGTGGCACGAGGTTGGCCGACTGCAGGTGGCCCTGGAACCAGCGGGAGCGCTGCCGGATCAGCCGCCGCAGATCGAGGACGGCCTGCTGGGACACGGCCGCCGTGGTGCAGTGCTGGTTGGTCCAGCCGCGCGCGATCAGCCGGACTCCCAGGTCGAGGTCCTCGGTGAGGCTGTCGCTCCAGGGGGTCTCGCCCAGCGAGTCGAGCGCGGACAGCCGCATGAACTGGCCGTTGCCGCCCATCCCGACGCTGCCGATGAAGCGGCGGGCGCTCTGGAAGATGTCGCCGTAGACGACGAACTCCATGTCCTGCAGCCGGGCCAGCAGCCCCGCCCGGCGGTTGTACATCCGGACGCCGATCTGGGTGGCGCCGGTCAGCCGGTCGTTGAAGAACGGGTCGACCGCCTCGATCACATGACGGTCCAGCCGCCCGTCCGCGTCCACCACACAGACGATGACGTCATGCGGATCGCGGCCGCCGAGCATGCCGGACGCGCGTAGCAGACGGACACCGTCGTTCAGCGCGGCGCCCTTGCCGCGCCGGGCGTCCGGCAGATGACGCTGATGGAGCCACACCCGCTCCGGGTCCGCGGTCCGCGCGATCTCGGCCGTACGGTCGTCGGAGGCATCGTCGATGACCAGGGCCACGCAGTTCCCGGCGGGCAGCGCGGTGATCCGGGCGAGGCTTTCGGCCAGCACCCGTTCCTCGTTGAGGCAGGCCAGGAGGAAGACGTAGAAGCGGTCCTCGCCGGAGCCGGAGTGGTGTGGCAGCCGCCGCCGGGAGAGCAGGAACAGCCCGAAGTTGTAGGTGCCGGCCATCACGATGATCGCGATGCTGGCCCATATCAGGAGTTCATCGCTCACGGCCGGTCCACCGCGGCGAGATCCTCCCGCCCGGCGGCACTCGGATCGGTCGCGGTGGCCCCGGCGCGCAATCGCCAGCGCGCCACCAACAGGCCGAAAACAACAAGGCAGTACAACAGGAAACCCGCCCCGGCGGTCGCCTGTAACGCCCTGGCAACCGGAATTCCCGGGACCATTTCCGGTGCCGCCGCCAGGCCCACCAAGGGCAGCACTGATCCCACAGCAGACCTACCGTACATCGGTCCCCCCACTGTCAGTTGGCGCAGGAGAGCCGGTCGCCTCCCCAACGGGCCGACCCCTGCGCGCTTACGGAAGGTACCAGACCCAACACGGTCGGAGGAGTTCTTCAGTTGAACTCTCATGAACCTCAAAGACACAACTTCGGACCCGTAGGCCCCATTGACAGCCGGTGGGAATCGTCAGAACAATCACCGGGATTATTGAGCTCCGTGATCCCGCTCGTGGAATTCCACGAGGAATCGGCCATGATCAATGCGCCGAGCCCGGCCATGATTCCACACCGGAATCGGCCATGATCCGCTGCTTTCCGAGTTCCTCGTTCCATGCAGTTCCACACAATGCGGGACCCGAATGAGGGGGGTACAGAGAATGACCGAACCCTGGAGAAGATCACGGCCGGCCTGGCTGGCATTGATCGCTCTCGCCGTCGCAGCCCTGCTGGCGGGCGGCTTCCTGGCACCGGCGGCCTCGGCCGCGGGCGACGCCCGAGGGGGCGCCGACCATCCGGCGACGGACACCGCCGCCACCGGTTTACGCGCCAAGGACCTCAAGGGCTGGGCCGCGGCCCAGCGGTCCGGCGAGGCCGAGCGCCGCGCCGAGGTGGCCAAAAGCCGCACCGGCGAAAAGCGGACGCTCGCGCAGCGGCTGAGGGCGGCCAAGTCGACCGGCCCGAAGGCGAAGAGCGCGCCCCGGGCCGCCGAGCCCGGCAAGGCCAAGACCCTGGTCCTGTACGACACGGCGGGCCCGTTCGGACACCTCGGTGAGCTGTACGCGATGGGCGTGGCCAACCTCGGCGGCCACTTCGGCACCGTGACCGCCAAGCCGGTCCAGGAGTACACCTCCGGGATGCTGGAGGACTACGACGCCACCGTGTACATCGGCTCCACCTACTACGGCGACGACCTCCCCGACGCCGTTCCGGACGACTTCTACCTGGACACCCTGCTCTCCGAGCGCCCGGTGACATGGATCGGCGACAACATCTGGAACATGGCGAACTCCGTGAGCCTCCAGGAGTTCGAGTACCGCTACGGCTGGGACCCGACCAACTCCTTCAGCCAGGTCGACGGCAGCGTCGGCCAGATCACCAAGGTCACCTACAAGGGCCAGGACCTCACCCGCACCCAGCCGGCCGGCCAGGACGCGGGTGTCATCCACCCCGCCGTCAAGACCGGGTCGCAGGACGCGCCGGTCACCACCTTGGCCCAGATGACGGACACCGCCGGGGGCACCGAGAAGACCTCGCCCTACGCGATCCGCTCCGGCAACCTGACGTACATCGGTGAGATCCCCTTCACCTACGTCAACGAGACCGACCGGATCATCGTCTTCCAGGACCTGCTGTTCGACGCGCTGGCCCCGGACACCGCCGAGCAGCACCGGGCCATGCTGCGCCTGGAGGACATCACCCCGCTGTCCGACACCACCAGCCTGCGGGCCGTCGCCGACTACCTGAAGTCGCAGAACATCTCCTACGGCATCAACGTCATCCCGGTGTACTCCGACCCCAAGGGCGTGCAGAACAACGGGGTGGCGCGCACCGTCAGGCTCTCCCAGCGGCCCGCCCTGGTGAACACCCTCAAGTACATGCTGAGCAACGGCGCGGTGCTGATGGACCACGGCTACACCCATCAGTACGGCAACGTCGACAATCCGTACAACGGCCTGACCGCCGACGACTTCGAGTTCTACCGGGCCCATGTGGACGCCACCGACACCGTCGTCTACGACGGCCCGGCCACCGAGGACTCCGCCGAGTGGGCGCAGAGCCGGGTCACCGCGGCGCTGGCCGAGTTCGCCCGGGTCGGCCTGCCGGTGCCGAAGCTGTGGACCACCCCGCACTACGCGGCCTCGGCCACCGACTACAAGGTGTTCGCGCAGAACTTCGCCGCCCGCATGGAGCGCCCGCTGTACTTCTCCGGCACCCTCTCCGGCGCCCCCACCGACGCCAGCCGCTACCTCGGGCAGTTCTTCCCGTACCCGGTCACCGACGTGTACGGCACCAAGGTGCTCCCGGAGAATCTGGGCAGCTACGAGCCCGAGTCCCACAACAACAACCCGCCCCGGCTGGCCGCCGACCTCATCAAGAACGCCAAGGCCAACCTCGCCGTCCGGGACGGCTTCGCCAGCTTCTACTACCACCCCTACCAGCCGGTCGAGCCGCTGAAGGAGACCGTCGAGGGCATCCAGGCGCTCGGCTACACCTTCGTCAGCCCCGAAAGCCTGATCTGATCCCCTGTCACATCACCGCCGCCGTTCCCGGTCCGCTCCGCGCGGGCCGGGAACGGTGCGCGTCACCCGGGCCCCGCCCGAGGAAGGCTCCGCCCCGATGAGTGCGCTGAGGCGGGCGGCCGCGGCGTTGACCGCCGCCGTCGCCGTTCTGACCGGATGCTCGACCGGCGGGGACGACCCGCCCGCGCCGCACCGCGTCCAGCTGCGGGGGATCACCCTGCCCGCGTGGAACACCGACGACTACGACCGGCACGAGGCCCGGCGCTATCTGCGGCAGATCGCCGCCACCGGCGCCCGGTGGGTGGTGTTCACCCCCACCTGGTACCAGGACGGCGTCCGGGACTCCGCGATGCACACCACCGACGAGACGGCCAGCGACCGCGGGGTGCGCCGGATCGTCGGCCTCGCCCACGCCGCCGGGCTGAAGGTGATGCTCAAACCGCATGTGGACCTGGTGGACGGCGGCGACCGGGCCGGTATCCGGCCCGCCGACCGGGACGCCTGGTTCACCGCCTACGAACGCTTCATCACCCACTACGCCGAGCTGGCCGAGGACCTGGGCGCCGAGCAGTTCTCCGTCGGCACCGAACTGGCCGGGACCTCCGCCGACCGCCGCCGCTGGACCCGGGTCATCGCCGCGGTCCGCGACACCTACCGCGGCCCGCTGACGTACGCCGCCAACTACGACGAGTACGCCCGCATCCGCTTCTGGCGCTCCCTCGATGTGATCGGCATAGACGCCTACTGGCCGCTGACGGACTCCGCCACCACCGACCCGGAGCGGCTGGCGAAGGGCTGGGAACCGATCGTGGCCGAACTCGCCGCGTTCGCCGCCCGGCAGGACCGGAAGATCCTGTTCACCGAGGCCGGATACGCCAGCCAGCGCGGCACCACGGCCGCCCCGTACTCCTGGACCGTCAGCGAGCACCCCGCGGCCGACGAGCAGTCCGCCGCCTACCAGGCCCTGCTGACCGCGTTCGACGGCCGGTCGTGGTGGGCCGGGGTGTGCTGGTGGATGTGGGACGACTGGCCGGACTCCGGCGAGACCGCGCCACGGCTGGCCTACACCCCGCACGGCAAACCCGCCGAGAAGGTGCTGCGCCGCTGGTGGCGGGGGTGAGACGGCGCTGACGTGCGGTCCCGCCACATCCGCCTGGGCGTTCCTCACCGGGACGGCGTAGGCGGCACGACAG
>Ga0307508_10004849_pt1 | contig 12954 bp, 9 predicted proteins | sample 9_EM_MG_FD_203089 | JGI IMG/M metagenome (GOLD analysis project Ga0307508, IMG submission 203089) | Populus trichocarpa ectomycorrhiza microbial communities from riparian zone in the Pacific Northwest, United States - 9_EM | ecosystem: Host-associated > Plants > Roots > Unclassified | place... | reverse complement strand
GAAATTGATCAAGAAAATGAGGGATACTATATTAATTAGTTGGATTCATCAATGTGGATGCCTTGGCCTCACTCAATCAATCACAAATTTAATTACCACAAACAATTGACATTTGTGCCAAAGCTTACATGATAAACAACCAACATCTATTTGTTCTCCCTTCTCATTATTTATTTCCTCTTAATTACATTGTTGCTGTCATGGTGGATCTTTCATCTCTTTACAGTTTCTGAACTCACCTTTATGTGAACGGAAAATTATTAAGTTTTTGTTTCTCTTCCCCAAAGCCTGTTCCATAAGAAATTTACAACATGATTATTGGTTATCTTTCATTACCCTGTCTCTTCTCTTGTTCTCCTGTTCCATAAGAAATTTACAACATGATTATTGGTTGTCTTTCATTACCCTGTCTCTTCTCCTGTTCTTTCCTTTACATACTGTTTCCTTTATGTCATTATCGATTAGTAGGAACTTGCTTTTGGAGGATGTAAAAACAGTTTTTGGCCTTCATCTACACCAAATTTGCCATAATTTCTTTGTTTAATGCTCTTACTTTGTCTTTCTTCTGTTCTTGTATTCTATAATATTCGACAATTAACTTCTTGATTTTCTTTCTGCTTATGGTGAGCAATTTAAGAGAATCTGAAGGAGATTTTAAGACTTAATGACATTGGTTTTCGGTTGAAATGAGGGAAACCACTTTTTCTTGATGATTTATTTTAACCTATTCCGCCTCCACTTGCTTTCCTGAGTTATTGTAACCTTTCTATATGTGTGCACTAAATGAACAGTTCTTACTCAATTTTCTTGGGGAGAAGCCAAGGAAAAAGATGCTGTCTGATGAGGTTATTCTCTGCATACCTGTTTGCTTTGTTCTTTCAAAGTGTTGCTATCAATGATCTTTCTTTCTATTGTGCTCTCGGTAAATTATCATGATGTTTTGAGCAAGTAGTTCATTATTTTTCAGGATTTTCAAGCGGCAACAATGTCTGCATTCATAGTCGATGATGTGGAAGATGATAACTTTGAAGATTTAGAAGAAGATGAATCCAATGATGAGGACGAACTATTTGATTCTGTTTGTGCATTTTGTGATAATGGCGGTAACCTTTTATGGTATGTATTTTTTCTTGGTTGCTTTCTTGAATTAGGTTGATGATTTTGTTAGCAACTATTTTGTTCTTTTTCTCCCTCTATGTTGCTTTCATGAGTGTTTCCCATGCATGATATACGGTACTTTTGGCATTTCTTTTAATGAGTTTTTCATTTTTAAAATACATTTCACTGTTGACCATGTTGTCACAATGATCATTGTTATAGCAATTCTCAATACCCATGATAATTTGCTTTTATTTTTGAAATTTTAATAAGGCTAGATTTAGTTTTTGCTTTTAAAGCTAACACGACAATCATGATGGTTTATGGTCTAGCAAGTTCTTTTGCTCCTTAGTTTATATGCCTTACTAAAAAATGCCTCTCAATAATTACTTTGTTGGTTTTAGAAGTACAAGAACTAAAGCTTAGCCATACTAAAATCTCAAGGGGCTAAAATTAAATTAACCTGATAGTCATACTTGCTCATGCATTGCAAATGTTGTGGGGTAATTTCATCAATATTCTTGGCATGATAATGTTTATTGTATTATTTCATTAATGATTAAGATTTTTAGGTTTCAAAGAGTTTAAGAAGAGTCCAAGATGCAATTTAGTAAATCAGGTATAACTTTTAATTCGACTATTGAATCTATTTGAAATTTTGACAAAAGATTATGAAGGCGGGTTAAAATTTCATGATGATCGGAGATCGTGAAGGTTTTCAAATAAGGCTTGGAAGTTACTGTACGAGATTATCTTTATTTACCTTGTTGTATTTAGATTTTTTTTTCTATTTAGATTATGACTTTCAATTTAATTAGAATTTTACTAGTTAGGAATCCTAATGCTAAATGAATTCTATTAGTTATGTAAGTTTTAATTAGAAATCCTTACTATAAAGGATTTAGATCTAGAACTAATATAAATAGGGATGTCTAGTATATTTTGAAAACATTCAAATTCAAACTATTCAAACTTTTAATAAAATGTCAATAGATTTTCTCTATTCCTCTACAGTGACGCTAACCCTTGGGGCTTGAGAACCCTAGCTTTTATCCATGCTATAAGCCGCGTCAATTGGTATCAAAACAGCTTGGCCTCTTCGATGGAAGCAAACAGTAGCAACCCACTCCTCATGTAGGACTGGAGGCCCTCTAGGTCATTGTGCAGGCATAGGATCAGAAACTGGATTGTTTGGAGCAAACTCAGGAACAAATAATGGATCGTCTAGAGCAAGCCATAGCAAATCTAACTCGGCTAATGGGTAATGCAAACAAGGATCGTGAATAGGAGAGGAACTTGCCTTGAGACTTACCTCGAGGCAGGCCAAACCTTAGACCTATTCTTGAATTTGATGAGATTCCATTCTATGATGGGAGATTTTCGAAGAAAAAACTTATTAACTGGTTGAAAAAGTTGGAAGTTTACTTTTATTTCAACAAAGTTCCTTATCGTCTAAAGGCAGGACTTGTCGCATGAAAACTTTTTTATATTGCTAGAAAATGGTGGTTTGAATTTCTAGACTTCAGAACTTGTACTGGTATGCCTTTATTCCATCTTGGCAAGATTTAAGACAATCATTAATTTGGAGTTTATACAAGATGATTATGAAGAGATTTTATATTTTGGGTAGACAATCGTAGGCAAGTATTGTTATTATTTGCCTTTTGTTCAACCTTTTAAAATAGCAAATAAGAAAATTATGGAGGAGGGGTTGTCTATTCAAAGTAGACAGTTTAAACATCACAACAGTGACAACAACAACACCGTTGCAAATACTACTATACTTGTCGATGTTTATTGTACAAATGGTGAAGAAGAAATCAATAAAGCTCCTAAATAGTGATTTTGAAGATATGGCAAACAAGGACATAGAGGAAATGGTACTTCCTGACAATTCCTCTAAATATTTTGAAGATATGGCAAACAAGGACATAGAGGAAATGGTACTTCCTGACAATTCCTCTAAATATATTATAAAAGATTATCTTGAAGTTTCTTTAGATACAAAGGTTGAAGTATTGGAAGTCATAGATGATGATGAGATCAAGTATGAAGTAAAAGAATGTGGGAAGGAACTACAAGTGGACTTTATAAGAACAAAAAGTATAATCTTAAATATGAATTTTTCTGTAGCTTGCACACATCATATATTAAAATTTGAAGTTCACGAGTCAAAAACATGCTACTTTGTGAATTTATTGGCTACAATGCTATATTCGAAATATTTGTTTCTTGGGAGTGGAAGAGTTCAATTCTTAACAGATAACTCAGGGGCGCGTTTTTTGGAAGTATAACAACAATTTAGGTTACAAGATTGATATACTAAATATTATCAAAATACTTCAATTGCAGTTCTTGTACTTGTCATTGTAATATGATTTTAAAAATGATGATTTCCTTTCAGTTTTTAACACAAGTATCTTTTGGTTGATTGTTTTACCAAAGGGGATTTGAATTTAGAACCGACTTTGCAAGCAAGAGGTGTATCTACCTGGCTATGCCTCAACCACAATTTATCATTAATGAATACAAACAATATACAAAAATTTAAACGTTGACAATTCTAAGGCAGTGGTTGGAATAACAAATTTGGAGTGAATAAACACATTAGTGGCATTAAATTACTTTTTTTTGTATCCATGGCCTTCTTTTTATATGTGTTATTAAAATCCTTTCCACTTATTGTTTTATTGTGTAGTTCACTCCATTTTACTGTATAAAAGGCTTACAACATGCTGGATACAATTGTTAACATTTACAAGGAAGCTTGATTACATTTTGTTATTAATGTGAAGTTACCATATTTATTTTAGATGAATCTTCATCTTCTCTTAAAGATGTTAATGTGCTGCACTCCTTTATTTTTTTGGTATAGAATTAATACTTGGATGAATTAATTTGAATATCTACGCTTGTTGGTTCAACTTGGTGTTGTTTTGTGTTAGCATTGTCTCTGATCTCTGATATCGGTTGCACATTTGATTTGTAATACTATACAGTTGTGAAGGGAGTTGCTTGAGGTCATTTCATGCAACTGTAGAGGCTGGTGAAGAATCTGCTTGCGAGTCTCTTGGCTTTACTAATAGGGAAGTTGAAGTATGCAGCCATTACTTCTTTTCTTCGTAATTCAGTTTTCTTATTGTTTTTCAGTCTAGTGATTGTATTTATTTTTTTATCTTTCAGCATTGATGTCTTTTCTCTTTGGGCAGGCAATGCAGAGTTTTTTTTGTAAGAATTGCAAATTTAAGCAGCATCAATGTTTTGCCTGTGGAAAGTTAGGTTCATCTGATAAATTTTCTGGTGCTGAGGTATGGATTTGGTGTAAGAGAATGGATAGGTTTCCCATTTCATATGTTCATCATATTATTTTCCATTCTAGCATGCTGTGATTTACAGTAGCCAGTCCTGCATTGACAAAAATATTGTTTTCCCAAATTATTTTAACCACTAGAGTTTCTTGGCCTATTTTATTTTTCTGTTTGATGATATGGATGTTTGGAGCTTTTTTTCTCTTTCCATTTTAGAGGTGAATTCAATTAGCATCATGACATAAATGTTTTTTGGATACTTTACCCTTGATGGTTCACGTTCAATAGCCCTGACTCTTGCATTTATCTTTGTACCTTTTCTTTCTTATATATTATGCCATTTTGCATGTTTTCATAGAGGCGGAAGCTTGATGATAAATCTTGTTTTTGTCCAATATCTTTTCACAGGGCTGCTATTTCATGCAGCCCCTTTTTTGGGTTGCTGGGAGAGGGGGCCAAGATTGCAATTGCTCTTCTTAGCTAGCTCTCTTGGCTGGTTGGCTTAGCAGGGAATCACTGTAGCTCTCTCTCTCTCTCCCTTGGTGTCATCCTCTACTGGCTAGGTTATAAAATGAACCCAGCTACTCCTGCTTCATTCAAGTTCAATTACTCATTTGAGCTCTTTTTTTAGCCAAACAAGGTGACCTTGTCAGAAATTTAAAGCTTCACAACTTTCATGAAAAAACTTGACCAGTCCAATATTTGGCTAGAAATGTTCATACTGCTGTACTTTTCTTTTGAAAAATTGGCTTGTAGATATGATTGGATTTGTATAAATAGTAACTGTAAAGTAGACATTAATCAGTAACTTGGTTTTGTGACATCTAAATCAATACAAGTATACATTACTGAGAAAAAGAAAAGCATTGTTAAAGTGAATTGAAATTGTTCACATCTATCTGATCTCTATTGTTTATGATAAGCTCAAGCGCGTTTGAAACCCTGAAACTTTTCTTCTTTTTGAACTCTGTTTAAGTTTGAGCTATATTATTAAACAAACCATGCTTGAAGATCATGGGACTCAGTTTCATTCAACTTGATCTTGGCTCTCCAGCTGGTTATGCTAAATTTTTGGACTTACCATCTGTGGCTTCCTTTTATTCTCACACCACTAGTTTTTCTAATTATATCAATTGAGTTCTTCTTTTCCTTTTTTTGTGTCTTTTTGCTTATGTAAATATTCATTTCCAGATTTTGCTGTGTGTGTTGGAATTTGGGTATAAGCAAATCCACTTCACACCTGAGGCACACATTATTGTGTGCATTGAGATTGCTGTTTCCTATTTGTTAGTCAATGTAGAGTGAGTTTGAACAAGTGTTGCTGTGCTTATAAAATCATGTTCTTTTTTCCTTGGATCTCCCATGAGCATCTAATTGTAATTGCAAGTGCATATGTTTCCTGTTAATATTCTTTCTCGAACTCTACTTTTTTTGCCTACCTCTCATCCAAATATTTCCAATGTTTTTTTTTCACACCTTAGAATAATTATTTTCTTACGGTTATCAGATTTTCTTTAAAGGTAAGGAGCATATACTCTTCAAAGGATAAAATATCACCTAAAATTTGATTTCCTGGAAGGGATCTTTGACTCATTCCTTTATAATGTGAGTAGCAATGCCTTCCAAATTTGAGACTTTTCACTTCACATCCTAGCTCTTTGTTTTGTCTGGTAGCTAATCTGATTCATTGGCATCTTTCCTACAGGATGATTCTTAGGTCAAAAACCTTCCTTCTTCCTTCCCAGTTCTTAAGTGCTTTTTTTTGTTTTAAAAAAATAATCCAAACTGTTGCATGCCTTCATATATTCTAGGGTGTTAAAATGGATTTTTGGTTATGGCTTCTGTCGATATCTTGGGATGCCAGTACCATTTTCTTGAGATCTTGAAATATAGTCTTCCAGGTTTCTCTTTAATAATGATATATATCTACATTTTATACTGCAAACTTGCTCAATCAATTACTTGTCAGGTCTTTCGATGCGCTAATGCAACCTGTGGCCATTTTTATCACCCGCATTGTGCTGCAACAATGCTCCATCGAGAGGACAAAGTTGCTGCTGAGGAACTTCGGAAAAAGATTGCTGCTGGGGATAGTTTTGCATGTCCCATTCATAAGTGCTGCATTTGTAAACAAGTAGAGGATAAGAAGAAAAGTGATTTGCAGTTTGCTGTGTGCAGGCGGTGTCCAACATCATACCACCAGAAATGCCTGCCAAAGTAGTTTCTGGTTTTCTATATCACTTTTCATTCTCATGTAGCAGTGTAAATATGTGTCTGATGTGATATTCATATTGCTGTTACCAGAGAGATAGCTTTTGAAAATGAAGCAGATGAAGATACTATAGCAAGGGCCTGGCAGAATCTTTTACCTAACCGTATACTGATTTATTGCTTGTAAGTGTTGTTGTTTAGTTGCTCTCTCTCTCCTTTTCTCTCTGAACACACACAAGCCCTATACTTTGTTGGGAATAATTGGTCAAATGGGGTGTTTGCATTCTTTTTTTCCTTTTGTTTTGGACAAGGAAACATGACATAATTGAAGACATTGGAACTCCAGTAAGAGATCACATACGGTTCCCTGATGTTGGAGGAAAGAATACTGCTGCTAAAGTACAGAAAAGAAAGACATCTGAGCTTCCTGCAAATGAAGAGGAAAGTTTGTCAAAGAAAAAGAGGCTTACCTCAGAAGAATCATTTTCAGGAACATTTCGTACTAAAGCATCCAAAGAGATGTTTTCTTCTGCAAAAATTGTTAAAATTACCAATGACAGTGAACAGATATCATCTGAATCAAATTCATTGGGGAAAATGAGAATGAATAATCCATCCAGAAAGTCTATAAGGGAAAATACAAAGTCTGCTTCATCAGAGGTGGAGAGGTCTACAACAGCCAACGTAAACAAGACCTCACTGGGTGACAAGTTATATGGCTTCATGACTATCAAGTCCGGAAAAGCAAAGCTCAGGAAGCAGGATATTTTTGGCAGTGAACTTGATAAATCTTTGGCTGTTAAGTCTGTTGGAAAGAAGTTAACCAGTGAACTGCCTTCATTGGATGCCGATACACAAAGGAGGTGACCTTTTAAATTTTCCACTTTGGAATAGTTGCACCTTTCGTATTTTTGTTTGAAATAGTTACGCAATCTCTTGTTTCTACTCTTGTTTTCATTATTAAATTACAAGGGAATTATGACGATTCAAAGTTACAGTTTTTATGTTAAACCATATCTCAGACTTGAATTCTATGCAGGCTTTTAGCTTTAGTGAAAGAGGCTGCGTCATCAATAACCTTGGATAATGTTATAAAAAAGCATGAAGTTCCATCTACACATGTGCACTCTTCAAAAAATGTAGTGGACAAAAACATTACATTGGGAAAGGTGGAGGGTACTGTTGAGGTACCTGTTGTCACCCTCTAATTATCAATCCTTGTAATTAATAATTTTATCTATATTAGGTCTTTTTTCCATAGAAGTTGCTAGTAATCTTGTCAACCTGTTTTCTTCTCCACAAGTAATTATACTTTATACACTCCATCCAGGCTGTTAGGACAGCTCTAAAAAAGCTGGAAGAAAAATGCAGCATTGAAGATGCTAAAGCTGTTTGTGAACCGGATGTTCTGAACCAGGTGTTTAAATGGAAGGTAGTTGTTCTTTCTCATCCTGCTCTCAACTGTTGTATCATTGTATACAGTGAGCATTATTTCCCCCAGGTTCTGCATTGCAATTTATATGATTTTAAGAGTGAATTTTGCACTGATTTGTCATTTTAGTGATGCTACATTTAGAGAAATGATTGTTTTCTATCAATGAAGATCCCTAGTGATGCGTGCTACTTTTTTCCTGAACTAAATGCTTGGAATATTAGAGATTGTTACTTTTGAATGTGTTTTAACAGTGCTGTACTTGATGTTTATTAACCTGTTGATTGATGCCTCTAGAACAAGCTGAAAGTGTATCTTGCACCATTTCTGTACGGCATGCGCTATACATCCTTTGGTCGCCATTTTACAAAAGTAGAGAAACTTGTGGAGGTAAATTTGTTTATTTATTTATTTTTATTGTTTTTATTTTTTAATTATCTAATGCCAGAAGCCTTCTAACAATAATTGCAATGATATGCACCATCTTCAATTGTTATTTTTTACTTTTCTACACCATGTGCTAGTGATTTCAAATGCAATATCTTATAAATATCAATTTGTTTTAGAGTCTGCAGTATGCGGGTGTGTAATAAAAATAAAATTCTAGCTCAACATCAATGATGTGAAGTTGCTTAAAAGATGTGTCAAAAAAGCTTTCCACCATGTATCTTGAGGTAATGTACCAGCTTCAGACAATATGAAAGAAATGAGAATGAAAAGCCAAACAGATTGTGATTGTTTCATGGTTGAGTTGGGTAATGAATCCTTACACAAGCCTCCTTACAAGTTTACTTGAACCTGGAGTGGTGGCCACATTGTGTTGGGTATAACTGTCTGCATCGCTGCCTTGATATTAACTTGGCCACTCTCATGATGCATACAACAAAAAGTTGCATGGTGCAAGTCCAAAGACTTAAGGAGTCTGATTATGGTTAATATCATGGTGGTTAGAATCTTACAATTTGTCTTGATTCACTTATAAAATGATGCAAATTGTGGGGTGAATCACATATGTATAAGAATCTTGTGATTTAGTCATGATTTGATTTGGTACAATTCGTTGAATTTTACAAGTCAACTCAAATGGAAAACTGAAGTAAAATTCATAAATTTAAAGGAGATGGTAAGGATAGGAATGTTAAGTCTAGAGGTCATGGATGACAACAACTTAAAGCAATTTTCTTTGATAATTATTTCTACCTGAAACAAGTTATAAATTAAACCCACAGAGAAAGAACATGGTGAAAGAAAGCAAGCATGCCAAAAACAACAAGAATGACAAAGGTGATATCAACATGGGTAAGATTATAAATTTTTATTTTAACCGGGAAATCTAGTAGTTTTAACTAGTTGGATGATATTTTTTAGATAAAGATATCGAGTCTGTAGAATGATCAAGTACCAATGAACAATATGTTTGATTTTGGCAAAACCAGAATTGGCCCAAATTTTGTTGCCTTTGCTCTTTCACTCCAAGTCCACCTCTTCTTAATTTCTTAACCGTATTGATTTATTTCCTATCCATTTTCCAACTTAAGCCACCCTTCGAGTCTGTAGATGAGCTCAGCTTATGGGTCCATGATATTAGAGTTGCATACATTGGGAAAATGGTGGTGGAGAAGGGAGCATAGAATGATAAATAGATATTTCTTGATTATTTGAACTAGCCTTCATACTTGCTAAGTCAATCTTATTTTTCCAGTATTGCCTATTTGTGTTTAATTCTAGAATGTCAGCAAATGACAAGGGAATTCTTTGTAGACAGAATCATAATTAGTGACTGAAAAAGAAAAGGAAAAGGAAAAAGATAATTATTCCCTTTAATTAAGGACAGCAATCTGCAGCATGGGTATAATTGTATGCACATACATGCATACAAAGGGATGCATTAAATATATACTGCTCTATGCAATTCATAATTTCAATTTGTTTGGAAAATGGAGTGAATACTGCTTTGTTTTTCGTGCTTCTATCACATGTAAAGAATTCTGAAACCAGATTCTGAATGTGCAGATTGCTGATATTCTCTGTTGGTATGTTGAAAATGGCGATATGGTAAGACATTAACTACGTGTTGCCTGGAATATTTTGTTTTGTTGGCATGGATATGCTTCAAATTGACATTGATCATAAAATGTATATATGCCTATATGTGTAATTTTATATATATTTACATGCCTTCCTGAAATTTAAAAATTTGAGCTGCAAATTTTCAAAATTTCAACCAGACATTACTATCAAATGTGTATTCCTAATGTCTTAAGGATCTTGTTTTGGCTGATAAATAGATGTTGGTAAATGGATTTTCCTGTTGGTTTTGTTTTAGCAGATTCTTAGAAGAGATGTATTTGTAGCTGATGATTGGTTTATATTCTTCTTCCATCTTGAACTTTTCATAAAGGAGGATCCTCAATATCAGCTATCTTCTAGAGCTGTTTTAATCCCCCGTCTTATTAATTTGATCCAAAGATTGTATAGTGATTTGTTCAATCTCCATCCTGTTGAAAAATGTTGATTCACTCTTTCCTAATTTCATCATGGCTCTTGGCAAGCTTTTGTTTCTCTTTGTTGAGCACAAGCTTGGCACAAAACTTGAACGCTTAAAATGAGGAAAGTTTCTATTATAGATATTCAAAGCATCTTCCTTTATCTATCCTCTTTTGGGACCAAAGAAAATCGGTTGAATTATTTTTAATAATCCTTTTTTCATTGTTTCTATGTTTTAGTTCTGGTAACATAATTTGATGACCTGCATATGCATTTTGTTTTGAATTTTGTTTACATTAAAAACGTCACTTCCAATGGAATAACTGTAACTTTTCACGTCATTTTTAAAAGATGATGCTTAAGCTTATTTTGGCAACTAGCTGGTAATTGTTAGCTCCCGTGGACAGATTGTCGACTTCTGCTGTGGTGCTAATGATTTCAGTTGCATTATGAAAAAGAAGCTTGAAGAGATGGGAAAGAAGTGCTCATACAAAAACTACGATGTTATTCAGCCAAAGGTAACTGTTACCTTTTTATAAGAAATTATTTTGCCTTAATCTGATAACAAGCTTTAAATTTACCCATATATTTTTAATTTCTCAATGATTCCCCTATAGTAAAAAAATTCAAGCTTTACCTACCTGAATAGTGGGCAGGATAACAAGCCCTACATATATTTGATCATCTGTGTATTGGCTTGGCTTTTATTAGTATTATTTTTTAATTTCATTTGTTATACATATATGGGTTGGCCTTAGAAGTGGCTTGGGGGTATATAACTACATTTGTGTTATGTCTAATAATGTTTTATAACAGAAGTATGCACCGGATAATAGAGGTAGGTTCGAGGTTATGATAGTTTTGACATTTTTTCCAGTGGAATTATTGAGAAAATTTTAAATATATTAAGGCAGATTCATAGGTCTCTGGTCTCCCCCTCAAATAAAATAAAATAATAAAAAACAAAAATTTAAAAAAAAAATCAGAAGAAAAAACTTGTGGGGTTTGTTAGGCCAAAGTTTGGTGGCAGTTTGTAGGTTGCTGAACACACTCAGCATAGTGAGGTTTGATAGCGGTTTCAAGGTTCAAGGAAAGCAAGAAATAAAGAACCAGGTTTTTTCCTCAATTGGCGGTGAATATTGATGTAAATGATGGCAAGCAGTCTTTGAAAAAAGGCAAAAAAAGAAAAAGAAAAAAAGAAAAAAAGAACAAGAACAAGAACCATGAGAAGGGAAATCAATCACAAACTAACAAAATCTCTAACAAGAAATCACTTTCAAATCAGCAAAATGATGAACTGAGAGTTCCTGGTGTTGTCATCAATACTTGTAATCTAGTGAAGTTTCCTTTAACCCAGGTGAGGATCTCAACTTTGAAACTAGTAATCACGGATATGAACTAGATAAGTAAAAATAGAAACTCAGTGTAAGACCCATTAGATCATACTTAAGGATGATTCCAGCGAAGCGAAAGAATTCTGAGGGAAGTGACAAAATTGGATGAGCCACAAACCAAAGCCCCAAACAATTTCTTTGATCAAATTACCTTCTTTGGTACATGAGGTAGCTTGCAACATTCTAATTTTCTATAAACCTCCAGCATAGCCTCTTGTGTACGGTTGATGTCATCCTTATGTGGAGGCAAAAGCATGCTTGTGCTAGAAATATTAACATAAACATTTTATCTTATACAATCCTAGTGCGGTGATTTTATGTTGTGGAAGGGGGGAAATTCTTAATGCTTGGATACCAGGCAGTTTTATTTGTATCTTCTGACAGTTGAGGTTCACAGCTGGACCTTGATTGGAAGGGAAATAAATGTGGTGTTGGAAGTTCAACCTTTTAATGCTTGCATCATTCAGTACCCTAGTGTGTTTCAAGCTAGAACATTGGAGGGCCTGCTGTTATGCATTTAGTCTTTTACTTGTTCCAATAATCTATGGGAATAAATTGCTGATAAAAAGAACTTGTCTTTGGTCCCTTTTTTCTGCCTAAAAATTTCTATCTGTCACTCAATGGAGTTGTTGTGGTTAAGTTTGCTATATGGACTTTGATGCAGGCAACTTCCGGTGCTGTTCTGGAGTTGAGTTTCAGGGGGGCTGTTTAGGGATGTCAATAGTAATTTTATAGTTTGAGTTAACCTTTTGATGACTAATAGCTATAGGATTGATGGGGCTTGAACGTGTGGATGTTTGGAATATAGGATTTGAGTTGTTGGAAATTGTAGAAACTGTTAAGAGTCACACTAATAGGGTTTCTAGGAATCACTTCCAAGGTTCTTAGGAGTCACACCTGAAGGAAGATTGAGTCACATAATCAAAAACAAAGTTACTGAAATTTTCTTCCCAAACTGATTTATGAAAATAAGGCATTGCATAATACCTTTATATAAAGTTGCTAGTACTCCAAGTCTAACAAG
>Ga0307508_10004847_pt1 | contig 12959 bp, 20 predicted proteins | sample 9_EM_MG_FD_203089 | JGI IMG/M metagenome (GOLD analysis project Ga0307508, IMG submission 203089) | Populus trichocarpa ectomycorrhiza microbial communities from riparian zone in the Pacific Northwest, United States - 9_EM | ecosystem: Host-associated > Plants > Roots > Unclassified | place... | reverse complement strand
TAGACATTGGACTCCATAAATACATGGGCGAGACTGAGGCTCTCCCCTCAATCCTCGACTGCCCACCCATCTCGTCGACGTTCTTCTAATAGAGGTCATGGAGAAGGTGCGCCTCTTGTAAACTCTAGGTCTCTCCCCTCGCCCAACGAGGAAACGCTAACGAGGAGTGTATATTATCTGGTCATTGAATCAACCATTAGCGGCAGCCTCAACCAGCGCAGGACGCTTATGCTCAACAGCCCCAAAGCACGCCGATGATGACCACTAGTGGCGCGGGGATGGGCGGGAATCGTAATTCCCTTAACAAGCCTCTCCAGCCTTCGGGTCAGCGCGATTGGTCCTTTGGGATTTTCGAATGTTTTAGCGCCTGTGGCACGTGTTTCTTCGCGTGGTGCTGTCCGTGTCTCGCCTATGGCCAGAATAGCTCTCGTCTCCGGCACCTTGATACACAGGGTACTGTTCACCCTGCTGGCGGTGACATGGTGTGCAGAGTGATCTTGTTTATGCAACCCCATCCTTTCACTAACCGTGTCCGATCGCATCGCATCACGTAGTGTAATGTTGAATGCTTGACTTATGGGGCCTTGCTGTATGCTGGCTGCCCATGCTTCGTTCACATGGGTCTCCGCCGAGATATTCGCCAGCGCTACAATATTGAAGGAAGTGGTGGCTCCGACTTGTACGTCTGTCTCTTTTCCTTGCCCTTCCCACCTCACTCATTTATCTCGTGTTTTTTTTTTTTTCTTTCTCCCCTTGAACAGCTTGTGCACGTGGTGCTGCGATCCCTGCGCCCTCACGCAAGAGTCGCGTGAAATTGCGCTTGAGGAGCGAAGCCTCACTGGTGGTCCCAACGCGTAACATGGCATATGACATACCCGGTTTAGTTCAAATTCGTTTATATCCTCCGGCCTGTCCCGTCCTGCATCTGGCGGGGATTGTGTTGTGTGCCCCCTTGGAACCTACTACCTCATCTGGAGCCTTTTCTCCATTCATCAAGCGTCACAGGCTTCTTGGTTACTACCTCATGTGATTTTCGCTGCTCTGTCAATCTTCATGCCACATATTTCTCTCCTAAGTGCTCTCTTGACCTCATGACCCCTAAACTATCGGTCCTCGGATGAACGTTGTCGCCCGCTGCGAAGAATCCTAACTTTTAAATGCCGGCGTACAATTGCTCGGGCGTCTTCGGAAACTAGTAAGCGCGCAACCACGAGGACGCGATTGAATACTGGGACTGGGGGACGCACTTTCTCAACCATATCGCCTACTTAGAGGAACGCTAGCTAAGATAGGTAGCCAGCCGGGGACTAAGGCGAACCCCATACTAGTGCATATTTATACATTTGACGCCCATGCAACGCTTCCTCAACTAAGATAAGAAGTCGCGTCACACAAATAACTGTCACATAACAAACGCGACACCAAACTTTTGGTGATTCCAAGTATTCTGGCGTAACCTGGGTACGTATCTTGTCGCCCTTTGGATTCTCTTTTGCCGTCCTCCTCTTTTTGTTAAAGTCCGAATTGTTGGCTTGAACCGCGTTGGTTTCTCGAACGCCGACGTTATATATTGGAAATACTTGGCGGAAAGTGAACGAGCGCGCGAAGCTCGCGCCTGCGGAAAAAATGAGGCGGACCTCGGCGCGATTGAACGGAAATACCCTATCACTCATTAATGTCAATCGACCGATCGCCGAACAATCTCGGTGATTGTCGGGGCTCCGTTCCCTTGGGGCTGCGGCGCGCACGATATCGATAATCAATAATGGACTGGGTAGGGTATGTGAGCCAGATGTTCGTCTAAACTTTGATAATTGTTGAATTCATGAAGCCAGTACCGGTGCGCTTGCCTTCCAAGTTCACAGGCATGCATCTGCAATATTAATATCAAAAAGCTGAAATACCCTTACAATATATCATTCTTGGGATGCCCAGCTATGCTTGTACTGCGGCGCGGTAAGGGGAATATATGTACATATATGTTTGCACTGGTTTCGAATACAGGTCGGGCTTTAAGTCTCAGGCCCTCATCGACATGAGTTTCCCACCAGAACCCCTCACAATGTTTTCGTAGCAACTGATCTTACTCTGAGTTAGATATGTTATGGGGAGTGGTGGGCCTTTCTCGTCACCTGTATGAGCGTGGTGCGGAACGGAACTGCAAGGCACCTAACTCATGTTCTTCAAACCGTGCGAGAGGCCATGGGGGTGATTTGAACAATGCATACGATCGCGAGGCTGGTGCTGAAAAAGAGGCCCTTCTCCCCTCACCTGCATGACGGGACAATTCGCCTCTCGCCCGATGGCACTCTACGACATCTCATTGCTAGTACGGAATGCCAAGTTATTTGACGATGTGTGTGGGAGGGCCTGTGCGAATGAAAGATGTATGCATATGTTTTCACTTTGCAATACCTGAGGAGGAACTGTTCCGAGGGTTTTAGAATACCTTTGCGAACAACTATTTGGGGGCCGGTCGTCGAGGGGAAGTAAACAATTTAAGAGGATGGGAAGGGGGGGCTTGTCTCCTTCGCTGTCATGTTTCTTCTTCGGTGAGCTCATACTACAGAACAATAGCATTATGTTGATTATGCATAGGAGAGAAGTAACAAGAAGCCTCAGCGCGCCACGAGGTATCCAGGAGTTCGCTGAAGGAGATATTGACCTAGTACGGTTGAGCAACAGATGTTTGAAAGCGGGGTCAAGGGAGAGGGAAACGTGGCCGTGCATGAAAATAGCGAGAGGAATAACTGCAAACCGCCACTTGTGTCATGACCCTGGCTGGTGTCTGAGTCACTGAGCGTCAACTTGACAGGCAGCCCAAGTTCCTGCGGCGTGGATGAGATAAGGTGTTCCAGCATATAATAATCCAACGAAGGCAGGGAAGATTAAGTATCAGCTAGGATGCCCTAGATAATCTTCATTAAGCAGAATCAGATTTCGTTCCGAGGGGCCCTCCGAGCTCCCGACGTAAGAGTAACCAAACCACGTCACGTCAACACCAGGATTGAAATATGCACGTATGGAGAACAATGGCACGCGATATCACTGGAAGCTCTGGATTCGCTCAGGCATGGCATGGCATGGATAAAGTCTTAAGGAAAGGCGATCTCGCACTGGCACGTGATCAACGATTCCCAAGTTGCAGTAATCCTGAGATAGGAGGTCAGCGAGGAGAGGGACAGACAAAGGGGAAGACGGGAGTGACACCGACGAAGGCGCTGGGCAACATCAGGAGGTGCTGATGAACAATTAAGGCTTTAAAGGGTCCAAGTGCGCTTCTATCTCGGTTACCAGAATTGCGCCAAGGTAACCTTTGAATGCTTATTACGCTACAAGAATCTAGCAGTGGTGGATGTCGACGGGAGAGAGGATGTATGACCTGGGGTCGATTGTCTCGGGAAGAAAAGAATTATGTGGTTGCCCAAAACTTCCGCGGTCTCGGTCTAAGTTTACCCCAACAAAACTCCACGTCTCGTGCGTGGCAGCCTCGCGCCCACAATAACCATCCTGTAACTCCCCTCGTCTCATCTACACATGGATTCGTCTTCGCGAGCGCGCAATGCGTCCTCTGCTGCACTCTCTTCTATAGCGGCTTTCTCGCGAAAACATCTCGTCCCGCCAACACCGAGCACTGCCTCATCTGGCAGCTCTGGGATCCCATCCTCGCGCTCATATACCTCTAACTCTCCGAGGGGAAGCCTAATATCATCCATGGATATCATGGATCCTTCTTCACGCTTTCAGGGCCTCAAACGTTCACTCAACTTCAAACCTCTGCCGAACCGCAGACCAACTGTAAGGCTCCAGCATAATAAGTTACTGATATCTTCACATCGACTGATGCTCACACTGTGTCTATAGACCTCCCTGAACACCCCTGAAGAAGAACGTGGTCATGGGCAGGCACGCCCGAACATGCCATCACCACCCACAATCCAGCAAATTGCCTCTGGACTAGCCACTCGCGCAACCTCAGAACCTGGCAGTAGCTCCGGACCTTTCCCCCAACGTGCTCGAACAAACTCTCACCATCCCCGATCACCATCCCATCATAACCCCCCCAACAATAGATTATATGGTACTCAGTCAACATCGGCATCTTCCTCCACGTCATCAGTTACTGTACCCTCCCCGTCCAACCATCCTGTCCCACTACGTTCATCCTTAAAAAAGACTAACACGAACAGTTCCGTGGCATCGTCGTTGGCGCCCTCTTCTTCCACAGCCCCCACATCCCTTCAATCTAGAGGCAGCCGCCGAGGGCCACCAAGTTTCCCCCCAAAAGTTACAGCAGTCCGTAATTTATTCGCCTCATTACATGGCCATGCACGGCAAAATGCTCGTAATGGGGGAGTCACAGGCTTGAGCATAAACCGCATTGGGTCGTGTTCCGATGATGGAGGGAGTGTCCTGTCGGATAACTCGCGTATAAGACGCGTTGGTCGCGTCCGCTTTTCTGACGACGAGGATGAGGACGAAAATCATAAGAAGTTGCCCGGAAACAACGACTCGACGGCACGGATGGCAAGAACCATGTCCGCTCCAAACGCGTCGGGGACATCGGCAGGCGGGGCCGGGATCGGCGCCTCGCCGCCTGGCAGCGGTGCTGATACACCAACACCTACACTCGGCCTCCCTCCACTCTCGGCGCTCCCGGCGCGTCTGATCAATACTAAGAAAACTGTCATCAAAATATTTCACCGCGTAAGCATAACATTTTCTGACTCGTCGGTTCCAAACCAATTACCCAGGATCGCAATGGCCTGACGAACACATCCTTATTTTGTCTTTGTTCATGTGTGGATGGTTCCCGCCATTCCGATCCTGATATTAGAGCACGTCGTCGCAGTAGTAGTGGCCGCCCGTGCACAAATGCACGTAGCAGCATAATTTGACACTGAGCATATTGGCAAGCTTATACATCCAGCCGCGTCTCTTGCTCATCTCATCCATCGGCTCCTGTCATCGGTAATCCCCTCTTTATTCTTCACGCGCTTCCATTTTTCTCTCCTCTGGTGCCCCGGACGATTTTAGTATTCCTATTCTTATGACTTTGACAATGTCACTTGTTCTTGCGAACTCCACTTGTTCAAGCTTCACGCAACCGTTGTACTGATTCTCAAAATGTCTTCAGGCTCACTTCACGAGCACGCATCTTGTTGGTTTTCCTTTTTCCACGCATATGTTTCCTTGCTAGTGTGTTGCCACTTTCTTTCCTTGGTGCCAATGGCATTTGTGTGTTGCAAGGAATACGCATTCATAAACAGTGAGTAGTATAAGGTTTATTAGTAGTAATTTCTTGTTGAAGCTAGTAATAAAGCCAATTTCACCCTCTTCCCTCCCCTGCTCACTCGGCCCGTTTGCAATATTATGCATGGTTTCCTCAGCGAGCACACATTTGAGCCCCAGACTGCGTATTGAAAACAGCCAGCGTTTGCATGTAGAAGGTCGAAAACTGGTGCTGGTAAAAGTATCCAACGCACGTTCGCTAAGTCTGGGGGAAGCAAGCCTTGCACCATTCCATGATCCACCTGTGTCAGCGTTTGTGAAATGACAGAAGAGAATATATCCTCGTGGCCATCCAGAATGACTTCGTTGAAAGTTACAGATTGGCTCTAATGAGGATGAATCCTTTCCCCCCAAACGAAGATTTCTTCTTCAATTCGCGGGTAAAATATTTTGCCAGTATTGTAACTGTAACGTTCATCAGTTTCAGTTCAAGTTTCAATCTAAGATATTTGCGGAGGAGAGAGGAGAGACCCTGTCAGCGCGCACGCGGCACATCAATAGATAATGCACGTGTAAATGGGTTTTGAAAGAGGTTCCCATCGAGTGCGAGCGCAGAAGGGCGTCATTTTTGCCATTGCCTTTTCATGAACACTTGTGACACTGTAGATTGCCGGCGGAGAGGACCAAAGTTGCGCCGGTATCAGAATGCTTTCAAAGTATCCAAGCTGATTGAAACCCCAGCCCAGATCGCGTTGCAAAATCTTGGTGCTCAAATACGGTGCTAAGCGATCCCCAGTTGTCGTTGAATGCTAAGACGTCCATCGGCGCGTCCCTTGCGATGCGATAAATGTAACAAGGATTGTCGGTCTAGCCCGAAAATGGAAGTACGCCGTTATCTTTCTGAAGTATCTGTTCCAGCTTAATCACACGAAAGAAGCGGGTGAAAGCGAACGTTGCTGATATGGACCCTACATAGTCTGGGAACGATGCTGTGATCGCCATGCACGATGGCATTTGTGATGTTGCGCATCAACGAGTTACGGCATTCCGTGGGAGCAACATCATTAGATAACCCATGAATGGGCGCATGCAAGGCGGTGACCATGAACCCTGAGAGATGTCGGCGGAAACGATGGCACTCCGTCGGTAGCTACGAACGTGCACTGGCAGGCGAAGCCCAGAAACAAGTAGAAAGCGTCAAACCGCGCCATGGGTCATGATGCTAAACGTGAACGAAGACATTGACGTCACACACTCTCAAAAGCCTGAAAGGATCGCAACAGACATGTAGGATCGAGTCGACAACACGACGGTCAGGCAGGGCTAACGAATCCGAGTTTTCAGCGTATTTTTGGGGCTCATATTTGGGAACATTGAAGAAAGCGAACATTAAATGATGCAAGGGTTGTGCTTATCGCAAGCGACGGCGAGGTCGGATCAAATTTGAGTGAATCAAGCCAGCTCAATGTGTGAAATTGTGCCTTAGGAGGATGCACAATGAGGCCAACGAAGCCATTTTGGAAACTTCAGATTGTGGTGTGATGGCCGGCAGCTGATAACGTGGTACCCCAAGTCCGCGTGATATAGCCGTGCGGCTACTTGGATACGGGGGTTGAAGTTCAAGTTGGCCAGGATTTCGATGTTAGATCAGGTTCCACGTGTTAGAGAAATTCCACGGGGAGATGATAGGCGCCAGAGCCGAGGCAGATGCGAACCTGGTTACCAGGACGAAGGTTACAGCGCTCGCGACAACGAGATAATGAGATACGGGCTTCAGTGTTTGAGGGTCATGATGCTGCATTGGCCCGTAACATGGTGAGGGAACGAGAAGGCCAATGCAGGTCACCAACACGACACAACAATCAAACTCGGTGGCAGTGCAGCACGAACGCGGCGCCACCACAAGCCCTCCGAATGTCCACTGCCTCTGCGGCGCAGGCAGTAGGCGAGTACCTTCAATCCCCCGACGACCTTATGAAAATCGCCTCGTTCCGCAAAAAGCTCGAAAAGGAGAAAGCCTCTATCGACGCCAAGCTACGCAGCGGAGTCCGCGAGCAGCTAGATGCGACTCGTGAAGGATTACGAAAGCTGCTTAGTACTAGGGAAAATGTCGGTGCACTGAGGGAGGAAATCCGAGCTATCGAGGCGCTCTTTCAAGATGACAGGAACGATGTCAAAACATTCGACCAGATCAGCAGGGTGAGTTGGGGCCCCACGACACCCAGTAGTTTAATTCTGACCGCTAAACTTGTTGATTACACCCCATTACCCATGGCTTCTGCACTCTTCCTAATCTTATTTGTTCCGTCGCATCCTTGTCTACTCCCGGTGCGCTAGGTTTCCATGGTTCACCGCAACTTTGCTCGCACAGAAGAGATGGTAGTCAACCTTACAGAAATGTACTCTAGACTCTCGACTGTGGAGAGTCAGCTCGCCGCGTCTCGCGGGAACCTTCTTGGTCCATCGCCATACCTGCTCTCCATGCACCACCAGCTCAATTCTCTGGAGGTTTTCCGTAATCAAACAATGCATATGGCTAAATCTTGCACCGCGGATGTTCGCAACACTCTAAAGCGGCATTTTGAGCGACTAGATGGTGTCATAAAGGGGTTTGAGGAGTACTTGAGCGATATGGCCGGTCATGTGCTTGAAATTGTGAGGGCAGGGAACGGCACAGCGATCGTCAAACTCGTCAAAATTGCGGAGATGGAAGGGAAAGAGGACGAAAAGGTACATTTGGCAAACGCACGAAGTATGGTGTTCTTTCGTACTGATCGACCACTTGTCAACCAGGCGATTGGCATCAAGCTAGTGAAGAAGGCTGCCAAGATTGATGCCGCTGCCAGATTCAAATCTCTCGTAGCCGATTCGCGAAGAATAAAGCACTATCGGTCCACTTTCATCAGCCGGATTACGGAAACCATCAACGCCAAGTTCAAGGATGCTTTTGAGCAACGCGCCGGCGGAGACCCACTCGCATTCATAGATGATATCGCGTGGATGTACCAAGATCTCATTCAAGTGCAATCCAACGTCGCACCTCTATTCCCAGAAGACTGGGGCATCTATGGCCAGTGGGTTCGGAAGCATCATAAGGCTCTAGACGGAATCGTGAAGCGTGTCGTCAACTCCTCCCCCGACGCTTCTGTCATTCTCACTCTTCATAAGTGGTTAAAACAGTACAAGAAAGACATGCGTGATCCCGATCTCGAGATTGATCAGGAATGGGTGACGCCAGCCCTCTTGGGTGGAAAGGAGCAGACACTCATCGATGACTACGCTGGCATAATTACCAAGAAGTTGGATGAATGGACCACCAACTATATTCGCGATGACACCAGGGACTTCACGACGCGCGCACAACCTCTCGACGCCGACTCCAACGGGCTATATGGAATGGAGCGTACTGTTATTTTCTGGCAGATGGTAAACCAGCAGGTAGACCTTGCGCTTGACAGTGGCCAAGGCGCCGTTCTCGCCAAAGTCGTCACCGAAATTGGCCGCGTTATCAAAGGCACACAGGAGACGTGGTCGAAACTCGTCGATCAAGAGGTGAAGCGCCAGCAAGAGGCCAAAGCTCCTGGGGATGTCCCCGATGGATTGGTGGAGTTCATCATCGCTGTCGCGAACGATCAGGTTCGTTGTGGCGAGTACTGCGAGACTCTAAGCACCCGCATAGAGGATCTTGTCAGCGACAAGTATCGTGTCGTTATCCGCGACGCACTGAATGGTGCCATTGATGGTTACGTCGAGGTGCTGAACCGCTGCACCCAAGCGCTCATCAACCTCATTTTCAACGACCTCAAGGTAGCCACCAAGCAACTATTCACGGCCCCAGTCTGGTACGAAGGCAACATCGCTCAGATTATAGCGACAATGAAAGACTACATGAACGACTACCAGGAATTTCTCAATCCTGAGATTATCGAAACCCTAGTTCAGGACCTGCTTGACACATTCATCATCACATACCTCACCGCTCTCCATCGTGCATCCAAACTGCGCATGCCGGGCGCCGGGGAGCGCATGAAGGAGGATATCACTGAAGCATTCCGCTTCTTCAGCACTCTCAAGAACCCGGACGAGTTGGAAGTATCATTTGAGGTGCTCGAAATGGCACACGCCCTCCTTACCGCCTCCAAGGGGCTTGTATTCCTCTCATTTTGGAATTTCGCCAAGACACATGGTCCGAATCTGGCATTTGTGGAAGGCATAATGAAGTCTAGAGACGATCTTGATCGCTCGGCAGTCAGTGAGGTGATGGATAGCGTGAGGAGGAAAGTGAAGGAGGAAAGCATAACGGATCGTACGTTTCTCAGCTGAATTGTGCGAGAATTTTTTTTTATTGACCCCTCGGTCGACTGTAGCCCGGGAGCCAACCATCATGAAAAAGATTGCCATTCAAAGTGCCATTTCCGCGTTCCTCTCCCGCTAGCGTTGGCGATCTTCGGATAATGGGGCTCCGCACGCCGCCTAATAGGTACATCACACTGTCCAGCCCCGGTCCCAGACGCTCCTGAATGATGTAATTTATAAGGATGTTTGTATTCTTGTAGTCTACATGGACAGTTTGCTGCCATGCCGCTCTGTTATCAGTCACTTGGAGCTGCGTTGTATTTGCGCACATAAATATTACATTTTGGGTTCGTTGAAGGTTGTGGGGCGGGAAATCATGATGGATTCGAATAAATGCGATACCGCTCGCTCAGCTGTTCACGGCGTTATGCCTAATCAGTCTTCGGCTTTGAATCCATTGTGGGCCCAGTATGGTCTGGGAGTTCTGCAACTGCATGATCAATCATAGCAAACTGATATGGAAATCGAGTGGGGTAAAGGAAGGGTCTCAGATCAAATCCTATGTTTGCGGCGTGAGGGCGGAGGGCATCAGAAACAACACGTGTATAGCTTGTGAGAGTCTTACGATTATCGTCTGGACTGTATGATTCCTGTATGGCAGTTAGCAAGGGCATTTGTCAATGATTAGGATCCGGACTTACCGCATGATAAGCTGGAGTTATTGTGGTCATTTTGTGTCTATTCCTTGCATGTTCAAAAAAGAATAACTTCACTTTTTCCGCAATCTACTCAATGTAGAGTGAGTACGGAGGTACTTTGATGTCGCTAATCACGCACCTGAGCGGGCGACATAACGCCACCCCATACGTGAGTGAGTTTAGTGAACATCGAGTAGGGCCCACAGCGCTCCACTTTGCGAATCCGTCCAAACACAGACAACTCATTGTAAGTCATTCCCATATCAGCCTGCAAGTGCCCACGTGAACATGCGTGGATACTGGACACATTTCGATCTAAACACACCTCATCGGCCTGTGCATAACCCTCGGTGATGGGCTCCAACTCCGCCGTTGGCGTCGCATTGAGGAAGCTTCATTGAACGTGAGTGGGGGGCAACGCGACAAATCACTAACTGCTTCACCTGTCTAATACGGGAAGTTCAAATGCATCCCTCGCATAGGAAATGAACGCCTTAAGATCAGTCTTGCTGATACCACCGATCGGATTTATATCCGCTAGTACAAGGCTGTTCACTCGCTCCAGGGGCGCGGAACGGTCAAGTTCACTCACCTGAAGAGCAGTCATACTTGGTTAAGTAACCGCGCAGACTGTCTCCACTGTTCAGCTTCTCTTTCATCGCAGCATTGTATCACGTACCTCTCGTCTACGTTAGCAGACCCAAGCACGAGGAGACCGCCAACTCTGCCGCGTACCCAAGGCAATAGTTGAGCAAACAGATAAGCCAGAACCATGCGCAGGCGGGCCTGTTCAAATTATTTGCCTATCCAAACTCGTCCTCTCGAGAGGCGGGACATACCTGAATGTTCTGCAGTGCCAGATTCTCCGCAGGGGATCCGCCGTGAGCGCGAAACTGCGGCTTCACACCCGTCATGAACGAAAACAACTCTTTCAGGGCAGTTACTACAGTATCCATATTAAGGTCAATATGATAACTGGAGCACGCATCAGGAGATTCAGAATAGTCAGAGACAGGATACAGGAGCTGAAGAGTGAATCAGGCCTGGCCCACCTGCCTATCGCCTCTGCGAGAAGTTTGGCCCTCATTCGTGTCTCCATGCTCGAATTCTCAGTTCCCATATAGCATGTGTGGAAAATCCGACCACAAAATTCTCGATGATCAGTAGGAAGGTAGCCAGACTTGTCCTCCTCGCCAGCAATGCGGCGCGCATCAGATATTACTTGTTTATCTGCGTTCCACGGAATATGTCAATCGATCACGACAGGGTCACATGATCGAAGTCCTCACCACCCCGGGCTGCAGCCGCCGCAACGAGGCGACACATGGACGAGACAATGACAGCTGTGGCACAACTATCAATCCCCCCACTGAGTGGAAGAAAGTACCCTTGAGTCCTTGATCGGCGAAGGTAATCCCACAACCAACACGCAGGGCCTAGCCTGATTAGGACGCTCGGCAAATCAGCCCTGTTATGGAAGGCTGTGACTCGCACACTCACGCAATTTCTTCCTGAGGCGAATGATACCGCACTCTGAAGGCCCTCATCCCCTCCTCATCAACGAGCTGATCATGCTTCCCAGGAGACAGCGCTATGGGCACCTCAATTCTGGGATAAGCTTCAGATTGGCCAGCTTGCATATTTCGACTGCTCCGCCCTCGATAGTTGCGGACATCGTCGATGTTGATGGTCGCGCTAACGACTTCCACATCGTTGAGGGAAAATTGCGAGCCTTGTGCTATGATTCTGCCATTTATTGCAATTAAAGCGGACCCATCATAGTACAGACGGTCGCCGTCACAACCTTGCTGATTGGCATAAAGGTAGATGCCTCCCAGCTGACATGATGGTGTCAATCGTTTCCTTCACAGATATTCATAGGACAAACCTTTGTTGTAGCGCTGCGAAGTAAGTCTACTCTGGTATTTAGCTTCCGAAGTTCGTGATGGCTGCCGCTTGAATTGGTAAAGATCTCAACGCCGTCCAGGCCCATTAAGATATGTGGGCTGAACATTATCTGGTAAGTGCGGGAGAACGTTAATGCGCGGAGAATTGATACCTGAAGGGAGTGAACAGTTCTTCACACAGTTCAACCCCAATGCATGTGTCGTAGGTGCTGATGACTGCATCACCAAATGGTACTTTAGCCTGGGAAGACAAATGTTTTATGTTATCATCGTTATGGACATGGATAGCGTACACGCACCTGCCCAGTGATGTCTCGTATAAAATCTGGAACATAAAAATCTTCCGTTTGACGGTGCTTGGTCCAGGGTGTGAAGTACCGCAGCTCTCGGTAATTTCCGTCATTTGCTAGCCACATTTTTGGCCGAATAAGGAGAATTTTAGAATCGTGGATAATCACCCGACAATTGTAAGTGACGCTTTTATGGATGACGGGCCTGAAAAGTCAACGAACATGTGAGATTGTGTCAAATGCATAATTATAAGGCAAGGTATCACATTCCGATATCACAGACTATCCCATTCGTTTCCTCCGACTTCAGAAGTATAGCCAGGATTTCCCAGGAATGACGTGTCGTATCGCCTGGACGTGGGCGTCAAATGAAGGGCAGGGCCACCAACAGAGAGCATCACCTTCCAGGAAATGATCAAGGCACCCATAACCACTGGTAATGAAAGTGTAACGAGGAGTTCGATTTGGCATATGCAGGATACGTCTCACGGGATTTCAAGTTCCGGACCAACACGAAGAGTGGCACCACGTTCCTT